>Ga0172367_10001005_pt1 | contig 42439 bp, 17 predicted proteins | sample Lak10m_FD_114542 | JGI IMG/M metagenome (GOLD analysis project Ga0172367, IMG submission 114542) | Freshwater microbial communities from Kabuno Bay, South-Kivu, Congo - kab_022012_10m | ecosystem: Environmental > Aquatic > Freshwater > Lake | place: Democratic Republic of the Congo: South-Kivu... | reverse complement strand
GTGATTTGTCTTCCTTAGAAGAGTAGCATCCCACAAACCATGAGAATATTGTCCGATTGGATGAGAACTCGTGTGTGCAACGACGATTATTCCTTGCCGAACAACGGTGCCCGCCGTGAGCATGTCGGCATTTAAGCGGGGGGGCGTGGGTCCGAAAGTCTCGGACACCGCCTGAAGGCGGAACTCCATACGAAGCTGCTAGGCCATCGAGCTAGACACGAAGCGTCGGATTTGAGTCCAAAGCTGCAATATCTGTTGAGATGAGATTACCTCCATTTGATACCCGAGGAGCCACTGGCAAGAAGGAATTGAGGGGGGGAGAGTTGTTTTGATGGCATCATAGGTTCAGACCGCACGAGTCGCGTAGAGGGCGCTATTTTTACTCTTTTGGCCCCCTTCCTACCGGCGGAGGCGTGGGTGTTTTCTTAGGACAGTAAGAGTAGCGGGGCCACGCTTAACGGCACGAGGGTGAGGATCAACCTGTTATCCACTTTTTGGGTCGTAGACGAGGACAGCGGGGTGGTACGAGGGTGATTTTGGGGTGCGTCGCCGACACGGGAAGACCCTAGGGGACCTCTCCGGGCAACTAGCAGGTGAAGATGGTCGGGGCGGTGAGATTCGAACTCACGACCTCTTGTACCCGAAACAAGCGCGCTACCAGGCTACGCTACGCCCCGACGTGCGGCCGAAGTATTTGCCAGCCTGCCGAATCAAATGCAATGCCGAACTTTTGGGAATGAAGATTCGTGGGGAGCTGACCCGGCAGCGTTTGGGGGTGGGTGCTGGTTTTTTAATCGGGCAGGGCGAGGGTGTTGGGCGATCGTGGCACTGGGCTTCCGGATCCAGCAGGGGTGTCGGTGGTCCCAGGGCGGGTTTGTTGTCTCAAAAATCCGCTTGGAGGGTGGGGGGAGTAGGGATAAGCTTTTGGGGTCTCAGGCTTAGGTTGATATATGAAGAAGAATCCGATTGGAACACTCGCGGTGGCGCTGTTGTTTTTGAGCGCACTGGCTACGGCGTTACTCGCGACGCGCTATTTCTTTAGCGTTCGCAGCCTGAAGCGGATGCAGGCGCAAGCTTCGATGGTCCAACAAAGCCGAACGGTGATTCACACCTTAGCGCAAGAGGCGGTGGAATACAGCAAGCGGGACAGCTCGATTGATGCGATTCTTTACAAGTACGAGATCAAATCGAAGGGGCCGGCAGGAGCAGGGGTGCGTGCTCCAGGGAAGTAAGCGAGCGCGTGTGGGTGGGTGACAACCGAAGAATCTGACTGAGTTTTGTTGATATGAGCGATCCTGAATTGGCGAGCCTGGATGGGGGAGACGAAGTAGCCGCATTGCGTGCCGAGGTGAAGTCGATGCGCAGTCAATTCCTCGCGGGGGTAGCGGCGTTGATCGTCCTGAGCGGGAGTTTGAATTTCCTGCTGCTCTGGCAGGTCATCACGGTGGGCAAGGAGCTGGAGGCTCAACGGCCGGGGGTCACTCAAATGCTCAACGACTATGAACGCGTGAGCAAGCCCATGATCACGCGTTTTGTCGCGGATCTGCAGGAGTATGCCAAGACGCATCCTGGATTCCAGGAAGTGCTTTCCAAATACATCCGATCCACGGCTCCGGCGTCGCCGGGCGGCGGGGAGGGATTGACCGCACCCCAAGCGAAGTAGGTTCGGAAACTGCGGTTGGAGCGGTGTCTCTCGCAGTTCGGTTGGTTTATTCGACCAGCCGCACCCGTCCGAAGCGCGAGGGGGTATGTGCGGTTGGAGTGGCCGTCGGGTTCCAAGCCAGGAAGGATTTGTGGGCGATGTCGTGGCGGTACAGGTTTACCCTCCATTCGGTGCCTGGGGTGGGTTTTGATTTGGATAGGCTCTTCATGGGGATTCGCATCTCGCAGGTCCAGACCTTGCGCGATTGGTCGATGTGGACCCGAGCCTCAAATCCGCTGTTCCAATCGAGCGGTTTTTCCTTTTGCCCCAGGTCGAGGTCGAGCTTTTCGCCGGTGGGCGCTACTTCGTATTCCGTGTAATTGCGGGGTTGAGCGGGATCGGTGCCGATAAACGCCTCTACAACATCTCGATCCCATAACCCGCTCCGTTCGCCATTGAGAATCGCGGGTTCGAACATGGTCAGTTCGGTGAAGGAACTTTCGTAACCGATGTAGAGGAAGTTCTCCGACCAAAGCATGCGGGCGCGGGTGGTGATTTCTGGGCGGGCTTCGGCGGTGCGTAGGAGGGTGTCGAGGACGATCGTTGGGGCGCGCTTCCAGCTTGGGTGGTCGAGTTGACCGCTCAGCTCAAAATCGGCCGGGATTCGAACACATTCCGCTTGGGGGATGGGTAGGGAGCGCACGAGCAGGGCTTTGGCGTTGTCGAAGTAAACCTTACGCAGAACGTCGTTGGGCAGTTGGATGGCGTCGATCTTCCAGTCCCCCTGGATCGGGGTCATGTGTTCGAATTGGCGATCGCTGGTTTCGAGCCAGCGCCACTGTTTTTGGTAGAACACGACGGCATCGTCTTCGGTGGGGGCTGGTCCGCTGCCGCTGGAACCGAGAATCATGGTGTTGTGGACTTGGAAATCGGTTGCGAAGAGGATGCGATCTTGATGTTTGATAAAGAGTTGGCGGACTTTCTCGGGGTTGTGGCGTCCGATTTCGGGGATGCGGGCTGCGAGGTCGGTACGCATATTGGGGCGTGCACTGAGGGTGCGATCGACCCAATCTAAGTCCTCGGCATTGTTGGCGAAGTGGACGCAGACGAAGGTGGTTTGGGGGTGGCGGGCGATGACGCGATCGAGGGCGGCGAGCAATTCTTCGCGGGGCGGGTAGATCGCGGGGTCACCGAACCACCAGGAGCGGTGGTCTTTGAGTTCTTTCCAGCGCTCGTTGGAGGGATCGTAAGGAAGCCAGAACGCGCGGGGATCGGCGACGTGGATGGAGACAGGGAGCCCGAGTTCACCGCAGCGCTGCCATACGGGAGCCAGCTTGGGGTCGTCGATTTTGATCAAATCCCCCTTTTTATCGCGCAGGTAGAGGCCGAGCCGTTTGTATTCTTTGAGGCCGGCGGCCCCGAGGCGAACGCCTTCCTCGATTTGACTTACGGCTTGCGCTGAGAAATCGGGTTGATCCCAATTCTTGTAGTCGAGGTTCATGTAGTGAACGAAGCGACCGGGAGCGAGGCGGTCGGCGATTTCCTTGGTGATCTCGAACTCGGACTTCGTGTTTGGCGCGTGGGTGGTGGTGGAGCCGGTGAGATTGACCCCGAGCCCGATTCCGGCGCGATCCATGATGCGAATTGCGCGTTGGTAGAATTCATCTTTGGGGCTGATGTGCTGGTGTAAATCGATGATCCGGCGAGCCTGGCGCCAATCGGAAGGCGATTCGGCGCTATGTGCGGACCAGGAAACACAAACGAGGCAGAGCCAGGAGCAGGCGGCGACGGTTGAGGATCGTAGATCGGAGAGAGTCATAGCCTCAAAGGATGGTCGTTGGTCAGTGGGCGGGGGAGGGCTTGAGTTCCCAACGTTCGCCGAAGAATCCGGCGTCGACGATTTTTCCTGGGAACCGGGCATTGGGCGGGGTGGTGAGGTCGATGACGGCGAAGTCAGGGAGCTTGGCGATTTGCCGAGCGTTGTTGAGGTAATCGTATTCGCGGAAAGTGAAGCCGCTATTCAGCACGATGTAGCGTTTGGGATTTTTGGGATTGGGATAAACGAGGGTGAGGGCGTGGTGATCGGATGAATAGGACTTGGTTCCGACCTTGATTCCATCGCGAGTCCAGACGATGGGGAGACTGGGTGCGAGCTCCTTGATGAGAGCATTACTGGAGGGATCGCCCCAGAGCACTAGGTTATGATTGGCGATGATCTCCAGGGTGACTTGGGTGTCGGCGACCTGGCGGGCTTCGCCTCGGAATTGCTTGCGCCAATGGATCGTGGCGTGCGAGGACTCGCTGGAAGCCCAGGAACCGACGGCACCGTTCAGGGGAGAGCCTGAAGGTGTCACCATGATGAAGCTGTCCATGAACGCGTCATCGATGGGGCCTTGGAGGCCTGGGCTTTTTTCGAGAGCGGGCGCGTGAGGGGAGACGACGGAGGACCACTTTTTGCCGTCCTTGCGGAAGTGAGCGGTCCAGGAACGATCGGACCGGGGGCGTGGGGCCGAGAGTTTTTGGCCATCGATCTCGACGACCGGGGTGGCCGTCGCGTCGAGCGGACACTGGCCGGGCGCCATCACCAAGCTGAGGGCGCGGGCATTCTTGGAGGTGATACGCACACGGTTGTCGGAGACGAGTTCGGCTTCGATACGAGCTTCTTCCCAATGCTCGTCCATGGCTTGAAGGGTGAGCCAGAACATTTTGTTGTAACGCAGGGTGTAGGTCTGGAGTCGGACCTTTTTCGGGACTGGGTTACGTCCGACGGCAGCGATGGCATCGATCCGTGCGTTCAGCTCGGCCTTGGTGACCGGGTGGTATTTGTGACCGGTTTCGGGGCCGATCAGATGAACGAGATCGAGGCCGTGGTTGGACATGGCCTTGGACATGATGTCGGCGGCCTGCTTTTGCTTATCGACCTCGCCGCTGTAAGCGACGGTGGGGCAGTTGAAAAGATTGAGGGCGTAGTCGGTGCAGTCGTAGATGTGCCAGAGCTTACGTTCGTACCAGGTGGGTTGAAGGGACTCGCTTTGAAAGACTTTGAGGAAGTCGGGCGTTTCGGAGAAGCCGGCACCAGGTGCGGCGGCGGCCCAGCGGTCTGCGTAGTGGACGGCGAACTGCCAGCAGGCGGCGCCCCCCATGGAGAAGCCACGAATCACGACACGGTTTTCGTCGATGCGATAATTTTCGCGCACATGATCCAGCGCTTCGAGCAGATCGATCTCACCGGCGAACTTATTGGCATTGCAGTAGCGGCCGTAGAGATGCAGGACGATGGTATCGGGAGGTGTGAATTCGCCTGGGGATCGGAGGCGATCGCCTACGAAGCTTAGCTCCGTGAGGTTCTCGCCGCGGCCATGGAACCAGGCGTCGAGGCGGTGTCGCTGGGCGCCGGAGGGTTGGTAGGAGGGAGGTATGACGAGGCCGTAGGGTTGGACGGAGCCATCGATTTTGGAAACATACGCACGTACGACGAGGCCGGTGGATTTGGTCCAGGCTGGGGTGCCGTCGCGAATCTGGGAGGCACGCTCCTTGCCGAGGGCGATGAGGGCTTTGGCGGTTTTGACTTCGTTTGTAGGGTTGTAGATTTCGTCGTAGGCCAGCGCATCGTGGACGGCTTTATGGAGGATAGAGACGTCGGGAATCAGCTTGGAGACGGCGGGTTGAGTTTTGGCGAGATCACGGAGTTGGGAGATATCGGACGCGAGTTCTTTGAGACCGGGTTCGAGGGACGCGCGATCGGAGGCGGAAACGGGTTTTCCAGGGGGGGGCACCGGGCGGACCTTATCGAGGCTGTTGTCGGCGGGGCCATCGGCGTGCGCTGCGAGGAGTGCGAGCGCGAGGCAGAAGGAGGTGAGCAGCGTATGGAGGAACATGATGATCGGTGTGAGTTGAGGTGTGGTATCGGAAGCCGGGTCGATGCGCAAGGTGTTTGCTCGACGAGGTCGGCATGGGTGCTGGCGGTCCCAGGGCTGAGGTTGACAAAGGTGCCTGCTGTCCCATGGACTTCGCGGCGCCTTGCGCGGCTGGGGAGGGTGCGTACAAAGAGCAGAAAACGCGTTGCGGCGTGGATATGGGGATGCCTATAGTCGAAGAGCATGCCCGAATTGAACACTCCAGCGAAGAAGCCTGTGTCGGGGGTTAAGGGAACGGTGTTGATCTTGGTCTTGGGAGTGGCGTTGTCGACGGCGGCGTGGCAGTGGGTGAAGCAGGCAGGGAACCGGAGGACGCGGGAGCAATTCGAGCGTGTGGTGAGTGCGCACATGAAGTTTTTTGAGGAGCGCCGTGAGCGGTATGAGGGGGTTTTGGTGAGCTTGCGCTATCTATTTGCGTCGCGTGGTGAGGGGGAGGGGATGGTTTCGGCGAAGGAGTTTCGAGAAACGGCGAGAGATCTCATGCTTCGGAACCCTGGGTTATTGGCACTGGAATGGGTGCCTGTGGTGCCGAATCAGCAACGAGCGGTGGTGGAGGAGGCTATGCGGAAGGAGGGGTTTCCGGAGTTTCAGATCACGGACCGTGGCGAGGGGGGGGAGATGGTATCTGCGGCGGTGCGCGGGGAGTATTTGCCGATTCTCTACGTTGAGCCTGCGGAGGGCAACGAAAGGGCGCACGGGTTCGACATCCGCCTAGCCGGTTCGCGTCCGCAGCAGGAGGAGGCTCGGGATGGAAACTCGACGGCGGTGACTCCGGTGTTGAACCTCATCCAGCAGGGGCGAGAACCCAAAGGCTTGATTATCATACTCCCAGTTTATGGAAGCATGCCTTTTCCGGAGGATCTGCAAGGCAGGCGACGAGAGTTTCGGGGTTATGTGCAGGCGGTATGTCGAGTGCCACAGTTATTTGATTCGATTGTGGATGCGGTGGCGTTGTCTGGGATTGATCTCTTAGTGCGGGATACGACGACGGGGGCCACGAACCGCACGCTCGCGTTCTTCCCTGGAGATCGGGCCCCCAGCGCCTTGGCGGGAGAACCCCCGGCACGCTTGGATGGGCCTATGCGCAGCTGGCGACCATTAGAGTTGGGGAACCGGATCTGGGAGGTTCAATTCCGTGCGACCCCGACTTGGATCGCGGAGCACGAGAACGGTTTGGAATGGTTTGTATTGGCGTTGGGGCTGGGATTGACGGGGGCTGTGGGTTGGGCATTCAGTGACGTGGATCGGAAGCGAGTGCTCGTGGAGCGCGAAGTGGAGATGCGCACCGGGGAACTGCAGGCTGCGAACGTACGGCTGGGGATGGAAGTGCGGGAGCGCAAGCAGGCGGAAGCGGCCTTGCTGCGGGCGCAGTCGACGCTCATCACAGCCCAGCGACTTGGAAAGATCGGGAGCTGGGAGGTGGATTTGAGGACGGACAAACTGACTTGGTCTCAGGAGATGTATCGAATTTTTGGCGTCCGGGAAGGATCCTTTGAGCCGACCCGCGCTGGTTTTTTTCAACGGGTGCACCCGGAGGACCGCGAGAGGGTCATCGCGGCTTCCCGTCAAGCGATAGAGGGCCTTAAGCCCTACCATGTCGAACACCGAATTGTGCTTCAGGATGGACGCGTGCGCTACTTGGTCGAGCACGCCGAGATTGTGATCGGGGATGGTGGGATCGCGGTTCAGATGGTTGGGGCTGCGCAGGATGTTAGTGAGAATCGGGAGCAGGAGCGCGAGAAGGAACGGATGTTGAACAAGCTGCAGGAAACCCAGAAGTTGGAGAGTTTGGGTATTCTTGCGGGCGGAATCGCGCATGATTTTAATAATCTCCTGACCGGTATCTTGGGGAATGCCAGCTTGCTGCGACTGGATCTTCCACGACAGTCGGAATCCTTCAAACTCGTGGGAGAGATTGAGAACGAAGCGGTTCGGGCTGCGGAGCTGTGTCGGCAGATGCTGGCCTACGCAGGTAAGGGGCGGTTCGTGCTTGAGAATGTGGATTTGACGACCTTGGTACACGAGAGTGGACGGTTGCTGAAAGTGTCGGCGAACAAAGCGATTTCGTTGCGATTTGAGTGTCCCCCTTCCATACCGCCGGTTTACGGAGACATCACCCAACTGCGGCAGATCCTGATGAACCTAGTGATCAACGCGTCGGAGGCCATTGGGGCGAACGCGGGGATCATTACGTTACGAACGGGGGTGGTGGGACCGGATGCGCTGCAGGGGGCGAAGGGAACGTTAGCCCCGAGCGGAGGCGTGGGGGATTTTATTTTCCTGGAGGTGCAGGACACTGGGTGTGGCATGGATCAAGCCACGGCCTCGAAGATCTTTGATCCGTTCTTTACGACCAAGTTCACGGGTCGCGGCCTGGGGTTAGCCGGGGTGATTGGGATCGTGCGAGGCCACGGGGGGGTTATTGAGGTCGAGAGCGAGCCCGGGAAAGGGTCGAGTTTTAAAGTCTTCCTGCCCCGGAGCCGGGAAGTCTCGGCTCCCGTGCCGATTGCGAGACCCGAGTCAAAAGGCATGGTCAGCGGGGTTGGGTTGGTGGTGGTGGTGGACGATGAAGACAGTATTCGTCGACTTGCGGTCCGCATGCTGGGCAATCGGGGATTCGAGGTGATTTCATGTAAGAACGGACGCGAGGGGGTGACCTCGTTCGGGGAACGAGCGATGGATGTTCGACTGGTTTTGTTGGACCTAACGATGCCGGTCATGGGGGGTGAGGAGACATTCCGGGAGATTCGGAGGATCCGATCCGACGTACCCGTGGTCCTGATGAGTGGGTTCAGCGAGGAGGAGACTTTGGCGCGTTTTCAGGGGAACGCGTGCGTTGGTTTCTTGCAGAAGCCGTTCACGACTGAAGAATTATTGACGGCGGTGGGAAGGGCGATGCCCATCGGGTAAGCCTAGATTAGGGATTGTTGAGGGAGAGCCAGAACTGTCCTCGGGAAGCCTTTCCGGAGCTGACGTTGACGTTGTATTTGATCTCCATCTGCATGACCGGCTTGAGTGATTTGAATTCGAGCCGTACGGTTTTGCCATCGGGTAGGAGCCGTGCAGCGGTAACCTCGACTTCGTCACGGCCCTCTTTCGTAGGATCAGCGACGGACCAATCCTTGGAGCCGTAGTCTTGACTGTAGCGGTAGTTCCACTGCTTCACCGCGTAACTGCCTCGATCCTCGGCGGTACCGGCATCAAGGGGTTGATTGAAGGTGATTTCGATCGCGTTTTGGTGGGCTTTCCAGGCGAGAGGGAGCATGGCGGTTTTGCGGGTGTAGCGGACCCTCTGAAGCGCTCCGTCTTTAGTCGCGCTCGTTTGCCAGCCGGTGCTTCCCGCGACGTAGAGGGCCTCGTCACGGGGGTTGAAGCTGGCTCGGTTCGGACCGCTGAGGAACCGTACGGGGAGGGGAACGGCGGCCCCTTGGACAATCGGGCTGTTGGTGTCGCGGAGGATCAGCATCGCTCCGCAGCGGCCCCAGAGCAGGTGAAGCATCTGGCCTCCGAGCGGTCCCCAGGACTCTTTCGGCACCCAAGCCTGCGATCCACTCGAGTTATCCACCGCGTGTGGGATCCAGCAGAGGTGTGGATCGTAGCCAAGGGGTCGGTCGGTGCTGGTTTTGGGTCCTCCGTAACCGTAATACCCCCCTTGCTTCACCTCACTAATTTCGGACGATGGAGTCCAGGTTCCCTGCTGAGGTGCGACGGTGATGATCTTGCCATCCGGCGAAACGCCCAGTCCGTTCGGATTGCGCCAACCGGTGGCGAGGGTGGTCTTGTTTCGACCATCGGGACGGACACGATGAACGCCTTTGGGGTCGGTGTAGTAGAAATTGCCGGCGTCATCGACTTCGAGGCAAGTGACATAATCGTGGCCGCCGGGGGAGGTGTCGATTCCGTCGAAAAACGACTCATAGAAATCGGCCTCACCGTCGTGATTGAGATCGTGGAGTCGCGTGATTCGATCGCGGCCAAGCACATAGACCTTGTCGCCGCGGACTTTGAGACCGAGGGGCTGAAAGAGTCCGGTGGCGTAGCGATGCCATTTGAGGGAGGAGAGAGAGGCATCGACGCCGGTCACGCGCCAGACATCCCCATGGATGACCGCGAGATAGCCGGCGCCATCGGTGGAGAAATCGATTCCGGCCCCGAAGAACAGCGCATTCCAGGGATTGGCGTAGGGGAGGGTGAGGGTATCGACCGCCAGAAACTCGGCCTCGGAGCCTCGTTGGCCTTGGGTGGTCAGTTCGGGTAACCATTTGGCTAAGGCGGGTTCGGTCCAGGCCTTGAGTTCGCCCGGTTCGGAACGGGAGAGAGCGACCTTGGGAAGATCTGGCAAGGCCGAGGTGGGCCCGCTCCACACGCGGGTTTCGAACTCGATCGGGGTGGTGCTCGGTTGGAGAGTGAGGACCCAACCGGCCTCGGAGATGGTGTGAGTCGGTCCTTGGCCAAGGCTGATATCAGCGACGTGGGCCCGGTCGTCGAGCGTCCAGCGGGCTTGGAGATAGGTGGGAGCGGATTCGGTTTCCGCGCGGGCTTTGGGACGATGAGGGGCGACGAGTAACTTGAGAGGCTGGGTGTGAGCCTCGACGCGGAACGCGCGGGTGAACGCAATGCCATTGGCGATGCGTGCGAATCCGGGACGCTCGATAATTCGGGTTGAGCCCGCCTGATATTCGAGGGTAACCCCGGCGGCAGCTCTGTGGATCCCGACGAACTTAAGACTCGAGTCGGGCCATCCGGTGCCGGGTGGATAAAGCAGCTGGGTTTCGCCGTCGATTTTCGGGGCATCAATGAGACCGAAGCGGGTCGGGGAGAACTTGAGGAATCCGCCGGTCCACGCGACACGTGGGGAGCAGGTCACCGTATCATAGGCGATCGCGGCGTCGTGATTTGTTCCGAGCTTGATCGAGAGCGCGCGGGTGATGGTTCCGTTTGGAGTGGGTAAAGTGGAGGCGAGGAACGGGCCGACCTCGGTGGCCTGCCAACGGTTATCGACCCAGTCCTTTTCGGCTTGGACACCCGGTTCACGGCCAGAGACTGCGGGAACACCAGGGGCTCGTGAGTTCGTGAGGGGGGCAGGGGTTGAGGTCGGGGATTGGGCGCACGCGACGAGGCAGGGCAGAGTTGAGAGGAGCAGCTGTAAGGAGCGTTTGAGGAGCGTGCGAGGAATCATTTTGAAAGCCTAGGTATTCCGTTAGGCGCTGTCCAGTTTCAGGATGAAACGGGGACTAAGCCGTAACTATGCGGTAGGAATTCAACGCGGAGACGGAGAGGAGCAAAGACGCAAGGCGGGGCAAGGGAATATCCAATCGCTGTAGGATGGCTCCACGCGCCAACTCGTGAGGTGTGCGAGGAGGTGGCTTTTTTGAGAGGGTGGACGCGTTGGGTTGGTGGAAGATGAAGCGGCGTGAACGCCGCGGTCTTAGCGTCGGGCGTGAATGGCATCGGAATCTCACCATGGCGCTTTGGAAGATTTTCCAATGGAGCTAGATCGGGGAAGGCAGGAAGGGATGTCGACGGTCCCTGGGCGTGACGAGCGTGGGTTTTAGCCGGTCGTGAGCTCGGGCAAACTGGCTTGGAGATAGCGGCCGGTGTGGGAGTTTGGGGTGCGGGCGATGAGTTCAGGCGGGCCCTGTGCGATGATCCGTCCACCGCCTTCGCCGGCTTCGGGCCCGAGGTCGATGACCCAATCGGCCGCGCTGATGAGGTCGATGTTGTGTTCGATGACCAACACGGTGTGACCTGCGTCGACGAGCTTTTGGATTACTCCGACGAGCCGGCGGACATCAGCCATGTGGAGGCCGATCGTGGGTTCTTCGAGCACGAAGAAGCTTCGTTTATCGATGAGGGCCCGTCCGGGTTTTTCGGCCCAGCCGGAGAGGAGATGACTAACGAGCTTGATTCGCTGCGCCTCGCCGCCGCTCAGGGTGGGGCTGGTTTGGCCGAGTCGGACGTAGCCCAGGCCGGTTTCGTTGAGGGCGCTGAGGGCACGTCGAAGTTTGGGCATTGCCTGGAAGAAGGTCAGAGCCTCCTCGACCGAGAGATCGAGCACCTCGGCGATGGTCTTACCGCCGTAGGTGATGTCGAGAGTTTCCTTGTTGAACCGCAGGCCATTGCAGGCATCGCACTTGACGAATGCGGGGGGCAGGAAGTTCATCTCAAGCTTGATATTGCCTGCGCCCTCGCATTGAGGGCAGCGTCCTTGGCTGCTGTTGAAGGAGAAGCGGCTGCCGGAGTAACCGCGGAGGCGCGCCTCAGGGGTTTGGGCGAACAACTCTCGGATGGTATCAAAAAAGCCGACGTAGGTGGCCGGGGTGGAACGTGGAGTGCGGCCGATGGGGGATTGGTCGACCTCATGCAGGGCTTGGATCGCTTCCCATCCTGAAAGCTGTGGCCCTTTCTTGGAAAACTTCTCGCCTGCGAGGGCGGAAGTGAGGGCGGGTATGAGGCAGTGTCGGATGAGGGTGCTTTTTCCTGAGCCACTCACTCCGGTCACGGCGACGAATCGCCCGAGGGGGACCTTGAGCGTGACGTTTCTGAGGTTGTTCACCGAAGCCCCCGTGAGCTGAAGCGATGGGGGTTGGGCTGGATCGGCTCCAAGGTTTGGAGCGGGTTTCGACGGCCGACCACGTTTGGCGGTCGCGAAGCCCGGGCGGTGGCGGCGCAGTTCGGCTTCGATATGAGGCTGGCGCAGACAGGCTCCTGTGACACTCAGGCGGTTATGCCGCAGCTCTTCGAGAGTTCCTTGAGCGACGATGTTGCCCCCGTGAACGCCGGCTCCCGGCCCGAGATCGATAATGTGGTCGGCACGCCGCATCGTCTGGTCGTCGTGCTCGACGACGACCAGCGAGTTTCCGCGCCCTTGGAGGCGTTGGAGGGTATCGAGCAGCTGTTCGTTATCGCGGGGGTGGAGCCCGATTGTGGGTTCATCGAGCACATAGAGCACGCCGCTGAGGTTGGAGCCTAGTTGTGCGGCGAGCCGGATGCGCTGACTTTCGCCACCGGAGAGCGTGGGGACGGCTCGGTTCAGGTTGAGGTAGCCGAGGCCGACTTCGGCGAGGAAACGGAGGCGCTCGCGGATCTCGGGCAGGATGTCGCGGGCGATTATCGCAGCGCGGCCTTCGAGAAGGACCTTATTAAACAGTTCCAGAGCTTCGGTGACAGGGAGGTTTCCGAGTTCATGGATGGGAGGGCCGGGCTTGGGTCGTTTGCCGGAGCGCGGAGCCGTTTCGGTCGGGATGAGGGCATCCAGATGAACACTGCGTGCGATGAGATTGATCCGTGCGCCGTGGCACTCCGGGCAGGGCTCGCGTTTGCCCTCCTGCCATCCGAACCAGGATTCCTCGATGGCATCGGCGCGTGCGCCGCGGTCGACATCCGGGAGGTAGAACAATTCGCCGAACCCTCGGCACTTGGGACACCAACCTTGAGAGGAGTTGTAACTGAACGATTTTGGATCGAGTTCGCCGTAGGACTTGCCGCAGGAATGGCACGCGCGGTGCGTTGAGTGGAGTCCGATTTTACCGTGGTTATCGAGGGTCATGATCACCCCTTGGCCGATGCGAAGCGCGGTCTCGATCAAGCGGCGATCATCAGGGCTGGTTTTGGAGGTGGCGCCGCGAGGGCGGTCGAGAACCCCTACGACGATTTCGACATCGTGTTCTTTGAAGCGATCGAGGCGCAACTGAGTGTTGGTAGGATGGATTTTGCCATCCGCACGGATCTCTGCGAACCCTTGTTTAGCGGCCCAAGTGGCGACCTCGGTGTGGAACCCCTTACGACCTCGGATCACGGGAGCGAGTAAAAGCAAGTCCCCGCGCTGCCGGCCCTCGTCGGCAAGGGCGCGGAGGAGGGTGTCACGGGTTTGTTCGGTCACCGGTTGGTTACAATCCGGGCAGTATTGAGTGCCGAGGCGGGCGTAAAGTAGGCGGAGGAAGTGATGGATTTCAGTGACGGTTGCGACGGTGCTCTTACCGCCGCCCCGGGAAAGGCGTTGTTCGATGCTGACGGTGGGAGGGATGCCGAGGATCTGGTCGACATCAGGCCGGGCGAGTTGATCGACGAACTGGCGGGCGTAGGCACTCATGGAATCGAGGAAACGACGCTGGCCTTCCGCAAAGATGAGGTCGAAGGCGAGCGTGCTTTTCCCGGAGCCACTGACGCCGGTGAGGACCACGAACTGGTTGCGGGGGATATCGACGGAGAGATCTTTCAGGTTGTGTTCACGAGCCCCGCGAATGGTGATCGCGGTGCGGGACGCGGTCGGAGGCGGGGTGGGGGAGAAGGCAGGGGTGGGTCGATCATTGAGCAGGAGGGCGGCTGCGGGGGCGGAGGCAGCACGAAGCGCGATGGCGGTGTGACTGGTGGGATGCAGCGCGATGGAATCTGGAGTTCCTTCAGCGACCACCTGACCGCCTGCGGATCCGCCTTCAGGCCCCATGTCGATCACCCAGTCGGCCGCACGAATCACTTCTAGGTTATGCTCGATGATGAGGAGTGAATGACCTGCATCGACGAGGCCCTGGAAGGTTTTGAGGAGGAGTTCGACATCGCGGAGGTGGAGGCCGGTGGTGGGTTCGTCGAAGATGAAAAGCGTGGGTTCGGGTTCGGAGCGCTTGGCGAACTCGGCCATGTGACTTACGAGTTTGAGCCGTTGGCATTCACCTCCTGAGAGCGTGTTGATGGGTTGGCCGAGGTGAAGGTAACCGAGGCCGACCTTGGATAGAAGCTCGAGGGAGGCGATGGCGGAGTTCGCACGGCACCCGCGCTTTCCGGTGCGCAAAGGTTTGAGCCATTGAATCGCATCATCGACCGTCGCTTCGAGCAGATCGGCGATGCTGGCCCCGAGTTCAGGGTGGCCGATAGCGGGGGCGGGGTTGAGTTCGGACTCGGGTGGTTTGATGCGGATGTCTAGAATATGTTGGCGATAGCGACGCCCATTGCAGTCGGGGCAACGAATGAAGACATCGCTGAGGAACTGCATTTCGATTTGCTCGAAGCCGGCCCCGCGGCAGCGTTCGCATTGGCCGGCGCGCGAATTGAAGCTGAACGCGCTATCGGGCAGGTCCGAGCGGCGCGCTAACTCGGAGCTGGCGAAAAGCTCTCGGATGAAAACGAACGCGCCGATGTAGAGCACGGGGTTGGAGCGCGGGGTCTTTCCGAGACCGGACTGGTCGACCAGCAGGACATGCCGCAGGTGTTTGGCACCTTGCAGATCAGTCAGACTAGCACCCTGCGCCAGCCCTTGAGGTGATTCTGACTCGGAATCGGGAGCGGTGCTGTCGGAGTCGGCCGAGGACTCCTCCTCATTCTCCGGTGGTTGATCGGCGGACAAACGGGCGGCGAGAACCGGGTAAAGAATATCCCGGACGAGGGTGGTTTTACCGGATCCGCTGACCCCCGTGATGCAAACGAGCCGTTCGAGGGGGATCTGGAGGGAGAGCTGATTGAGGTTGTGACAGGAGGCACCGGTCAGGACAAGTTTATGGGGTCCCACGGGGGATCGGCGTGGGGTGGGCAGGGGGGCAAAGGCCTCACGAGCCACGAGCGATCCTGCCCCTTTGGGATCGTAGAGGCATCGCGCGGTGGGGGAGGTTTCGAGAGCGTATTGCAGTTGGTCTGCGGGCCCGTTAAAGACGCAGTAGCCACCTTGCTCGCCGCTGGCTGGGCCGATATCGACGATATGATCTGCGGCTCGGATAATTTCGGGGTCGTGTTCAACCACCACGACCGTGTTGCCCATGTCGCGCAGGCGTCTGAGGATGCCCACGAGTCGGCGTGTATCGCGGTGGTGGAGGCCGACGCTTGGTTCATCGAGAACGAACAAGGTATTGACCAGGCTTGCTCCGAGGCAGGTGGTGAGGCTGACCCGTTCTGTTTCGCCACCGGAAAGCGTGCGTGAGGGGCGGTCGAGCGTGAGGTAGCCGAGGCCGACTTCGACGAGGTAGCGGAGACGAGCGGTGACTTCGGCGAGCACGAGACGGAAGGTATTGTTGGCTGTGTCCGGGCTTTTGGAATGGTGCAGTGGAGTTGTGGAGCGCTCCAAACTCTGTTCTAACCGTTGAAGCGCCCGATCGACGGGAAGCTGGTAGAACTCGGCGAGTGAGATGGAGGGGAACCCCGGTTGGGACCACCGGTAGAGCAGCGATTCGGGCTGAAAGCGGGCTCCCTGGCAGGAGGGGCACAAGGTATAAGCGCGATACCGTGCGAGCAGGACGCGCACATGCATCTTGTAGCTTTTGGACTCGAGCCACCGGAAGTAGCCTTTTACGCCGTACCACGCTGCGGGCCATTCCATCTCGGGAGATGACCCATAGCCGGGATCTCCGTCGAGCACCCAACGTTGGGTTTCGAGAGGGAGATCGCGGAACGGCGTATCCGTGGGCACCTTCCTCTTTTTGCAAAACTTGAGCAGATCGTTTTGGCTTTCGAGACCGTGGCCGTTGAGCCACGGGCGAACAAGCCCTTCCGCCAAGGTTTTAGAAGTATCCGGGACGGCGAGTTTGTAGTCGATTGTAATGACGCGTCCGAAGCCCTTACAGGCTGGGCATGCCCCCGACGGATGATTGAAGTGAAAGAGACCCGGGGTAGGCTCCTTGTAATCGAGGTTACAGTCGGCGCAGTGGAGGTCGCGTGAGAACTGAACTCTGAAAGGAGCTAAGGAATGAGGATCGGAAGGCTTGGTAGGGGGGGCGCTCTGGACAGCGAGTTTTCCTTTGCCGAAGTGGAAGGCTTGTTCGCAGGCCTCCACGAAACGTGCGCGATTGGTCTCACTGAGGCTCACGCGGTCCTGAAGCACAGTGAGCGAATCGGGCGGGGCGGCTTGAAGCTGACCTAAGGCGTCATCAAGGCGGATCGGGGAGTTTTCGAGAACGATTCTTTGGTAACCCTGCTTGGCCAGCAGTTCGAACTCCTGATCAAGGGTCATTTTACTGGAGAGGGGCAGGCGGAAGGTGATGATCACCTCGGGGGGGCGCGAGCTAGGGCCTGCCGGCTCCGGCGTGACTGGGCCGGGCGCGACGGCGGAGGTCGAACGGACCGCCTCCCAGACCGAGGCGGGGTAATCCCGGGTCACCGGCTTTGCGCATTGACGACAGTGCAGGGTAGCTAGGTGCGGCCAGACGTGCTTCATGTAATCGGCAATCTCGGTCATCGTGCCGATGGTTGAACGGGTCGTTTTGACGCTGTTTCGTTGCTCGATGGCGATCGCTGGGGGAATGTTTTCGATTCGGTCAACCGCCGGCTTATCCATGCGGTCGAAGAACTGACGCGCGTAGGGGGAGAACGTCTCGATGTAGCGACGTTGGCCTTCGGCGAAGAGGGTATCGAAGGCTAGGGAACTCTTACCGGAACCGCTGGGGCCGGTGATGACGATGAGTCGGCCGGTGGGGAGGTCGAGGTTGAAGTTTTTGAGATTATTTTGTCGAACCCCGCGTAGGCGGATGAGTTCGGGATTAGAGGACTTGCCCAGCATCGTGGCGGCAATGTAAGGGGAGAGCCCTTGGTGTCAATCGTGGAGGCTCAACAGGGGCGTCCTTCGGTCCTCTCATTCCGTCGCTTGAGAGTCCGCTGGCAGCGCTCAAAAAATCTTGCTGCGCAGTAACAACCGCACGAAACTTTCGGCGGGACGATGGGTTCTGATTCACATGAAAGTAATCATTGCCTTCGGTGTTTGGTGCATCCTTTTTGTTCTGTGCTGGCCTGTTGCAATCCTCGCGATGATTCTCGCGCCCTTGGTTTGGTTGTTATCGATTCCCTTCCTCCTGTTACGCCTCTTAATTCAAGCCGGCTTTGCGTTGCTGCGTGCGGTTCTGTTCCTACCGGCACGTTTGCTGTGAGGTCGTGACGGCTGTCAGCGCCGTGGTTTGAGGGTGGATAAGATGAGAGAGGCCTGTTGGGGCTAGGCTAACGGTGAGGCACCCTGGCCTGCCGAACCCGATCGCTGCGGCCGTTGCTGCAGCCAATGATGAAGCGCTTCAACGGCCTCCGCAGCAATCGCTGTGAAGGCGTTAACTTCGGCATCAAGATGGGTTGCGTTCTGGTCCTTGGCGGAAAGTTCGATTGACCTAGCGGCGTTGGAGAGCCTGAGCAAACCGAGTTGCGAACTCATTCCCTTGACGGAACGGGCGGTGGTTTCGAGTTCCGCATAGCGTCCTTCCATGAGCAGTTGCTTCATCTCGAGGGGCCGGGCCTTGAGACCGTCGCAAAAACTCTCAACGATCTCTAGAACCCCTGCAGGATCGAGGTCCGTGCAGAGCTGGGTGAGCGTCTCGGTCTGGAGCGCTGGATCAAGGGTGGCTTCTGGCCTTGGCGGTTGTACGCAGTTCACCAACGCTCCGCTTCGAACGGCCCGGTTCAGGACCACTTGAAGTTGTTCCAACCGAAACGGTTTGGTGAGGTAGTCGTTCATGCCCACGCTCAGACAGTGTGCCCTCTCACCAGCCATCGCGTTTGCCGTAAGAGCGATGATCCAGGCTCCACCCGTTCCGTTAGGGATCCGGGAGGCCTCGCGTCGACGAATCTCCTGCGCTGCGGCATAGCCATCGAGCTCGGGCATGTTGCAGTCCATGAAAATGACGTCGTAGTGACGTTCTTCGAATCGATTTACCGCCTCGCGACCGTTGGAGGCGACATCGACTTCCAGTCCCAACTTCCGGAGCATCGGAGGAGCGATTTTCTGTCCGATCGGATCATCCTCAGCCACCAGGGCCGTGCCGCGAAAACCTCCCGGACCGCGGACGGTTTCGAGGTTTTCTGCCTCGAGTGTGACCCTCTGGAGCGGGATTTGAAACCGGAATTCAGAACCCTCCCCGGGCACGCTACTGACCGTGATTTCGCCGCCCATGAGTTCGACCAAGCGACGCGAGATCGCCAAGCCTAGGCCGGTTCCTCCATAGCGACGCGTGGTCGAAGTATCGGCCTGGACAAAGGCGCTGAACAACTTTTTTTGGATCTCCGCCGGAATGCCCAGACCGGTATCGATCACCGCAAACTCAACCCAGCCTGTTCCAGAGTCCTCGCGGGTCACTTGGGCAGAGACCACCACGCCGCCTTGGCGGGTGAACTTGATGGCGTTGCCAATCAGATTGTTCAAGATCTGGCGCAGGCGCATCGGGTCGGCGTTGACGGTTTGGGGAAGGCTTGGAGAGGAGCGAAGGGTGAGGCATAGCCCACTGGCGGTTGCCAATGGAAGAAAGCTGGAGACGACATCATCAAGAATTCTTCTGAGGTCGACGGGTCGGAGATCCAGCTCCAGTTTGCCAGATTCGACTTTTGACAGATCGAGCACATCCCCGATCAAGTCGAGAAGGATTGTGGCGGACTTTTCGGCGAGATCGACCAGATGGTTCTGTGCGGATTGCAAAGATGTGTCGCGGAGTAGTTGAATGGCTCCGAGCACGCCGTTGAGAGGGGTGCGGATCTCATGGCTCATTGTCGCTAGAAAGTCGCTCTTAGCCCGGCTTGCAGCCTCGGCTTGCTCGCGCGCGGAACGCTGGTTCTCCTCCGCTTCGCGGAGTCGGCGTTCCAAGGTCTTCTGCTCTGAGATGTCGACGTGCGTCCCCACCACTCGGAGCGAGCCCCCGTTCGAGGTTGGGAGTGCTCGGCCACGGGTGAGCATCCAACGGTAGCTCCCATCTCGGTGCCGCATCCTGTGGATGTGCTCGAACTGCTCACTCTGCTTCTCGAGGTGGGCGTCGAAACTCACGAGCAACCCGGGCAGATCCTGAGGGTGAACGCGTCGATGCCATTCCTGGGGTGAGTGCGTGATCGTATCGACCTCCTCTCCAGACAAAGCGCACCATTGAGGGGAAGAGAACACCGTGCCCTCGGTGATATTCCAGTCCCACAATCCGACGCTACTGGCGTTCAGGGCGAGGTTGAGCCGTTTGCCTGAGAGTTCGATCTCCTCGATCTGACGTTCTATGATGCCGTGGTAGCGACGATTCTCGATGAGTGCGGAAACCTGTTGGGTGAAGACTTCGAACGGCTCGAGGAGGGGGGACCCCATTTTTTCATGAAAATCCGAACCTGCATCGGTTATCCCACCCGCCAAGTAGGCGATCGGAGTGCCGGAAACATCCCGACACGCCGCGATGACGAGCTGCTGAACTGTCGACCACCCGCGCACGTCCCTCAGGTCCTCGGGTTCCAGCAAGATCGGTCCCGTGAACTGGTGGCTGCACAGACGGGTTTGAACCCACGTGCCAAAACTCTCTGCGCACGAGAACGTCAAGGACAAGCCTGCTCCCGCCGCGAAGGATGGAGCTGGTCCGGTTTCTCTGAAGGGAGTGATGCCCTGCGCACCGCGAGTTGTGGAGGTGCGTCTAAGGGGCTTGACGAGCGAAGAGCCGCGTCGTTCTCGAGCCTGCGCCAGAGGATCAGGAGTTCCGGAGGAGGGGATTGCGATGGGAGAGTTGGATTCAAACCATACCAGTCCGAACTCCAGTTCGAAGATGTCGACGATCGACTCCGCCAAAGCGGTTGAGAACGCGGACTCTGAACGGGCGTGAATCGCGCGCGTGTTGAAATCCTGAATGCGTCCGAATCGGTCTAATTCGCGATCGAGCCTGTCGCGTGTGTTGATGAGCTCTTGCTCGACCACGCTGAAGCGCGTGACCCTCTTTTGGAGGTCATCGTAGAGGCGCTGCCATTCCGCGTTGGATCTGGACACGGTCGATCTCTCGCCCTGTTTTACGTCACAATGTCCCATGCCCAAAACCCTAGGTTACGACGGGGAAGTGTGGTGTTAGTGTTGTCGGTAGATCGCGTAAATCGCCGTGGTGTAATTGTGATAGGTGTTCACCCCTCCCAGCCGGGCGAACTCACCAAACCCATACATGCCCAGCCACGGGGGCACCACGTCATTCGTCGAGAGCGGAAACTGCATCCGGCTGACGAGTTCCTCCTTCATGATTCGATTGAACAGGAAGCGGCCCCGCGCCAAGCAGTCGGCGTGGAAGACAGCGATCGGCTTAGCCCCACCGGAGCGTTGGGTGAATTCACCCATGATGCGGTCCATGTCTGCGAAAATGCGCGGTTCATCGCGCACCGTGAGCCACAGGTGTGTCCCTTCTGGGCACCGGGTCGCGTAATACATGGCACCGGTTTCCAGGTCCCTCTTCGTCACCACCCGTAGGATATGATCATTTCCATACTCCTTCGCCAGATCCTCGGGTAACTGCTCGGCAAGCGCCCCTATGGGTATCGAATCACCGCAAGTGGCATCCTCTCGAAGCCCAAGGCGACTCGTGTATTCCTTCCAAGCCGGCGCGTGGTTCAGCTCCAAGATGCGATGCCCGTCCGACTTAGTGACCACCAGAGGCTCACCGACCGCTACGAACCCGTGGCTTGCCTGAGTATCCACCACCAAGGTTGGATCCGCGAACCCCACTGCGTAGGCACCATGCTCCAGCACCTGCTCATCGACGATCTGATAACTCACCACACCACGCATGTTGTCCGCCGAGGTGGCTCCAAAAATCGTCACCTCCGGCCCAAACACGGATTCAAACCCGGCGATACAGCGATCATTGGCGATATCAATGCCTGCCCCCAGAAAGTAGACCATGTTCACGCGCGGATTGGCGGATTTCAACTGACGCGCTAGCTCGACGCATTTTTCGAAAGAGTTATCCCCGTTGATGCCGTCGACATGGGCCACAGCGAGCTCATCTCGTCCCTTGACGGTCATGATGGCGACGTCCTTCATGGATTCACTGACGCCTTCGCTTCCGACGATGCCGCAGCAGGAGGATCCGACGATCCGAGCGGACGGGGCCAGCAGTTTGGCTTGGGCCGCAAGCTCTTGGTAGTTATGACCGATCGACGCGTGGATGATGACGAGGTCGCAGTCGTTGGTGTTTGAACCCAATGCCGCCTCGAGGCATTCGGTAATGGCGCGTTTGGAATGCACCATACGGGTGCTGGCGGATCTGAATTGGAGCATACGTCTTAAAACTTTGTCGTTAGACTCATCGGCCAGGTCGAATAAGTCCTCAACCCTCAAACAGCCAACGTGGCCGTAATTGTTGCCAACGCGTGCTTAAGCCTTGAGGCTGAGGCCAGCCTTTGCCCCTCGCTCAAGGCGTTTGCCCCCCTTTACGTGGTTCCGTCGTCCTCGTTAGTTAAGCGATGATGCCCCTCACGACCTGACCGTGGATGTCGGTCAGCCGGAAGTCACGTCCGGCGTAGCGGTAGGTGAGCCGTTCATGATCGTAGCCCAAGAGTCGAAGCATGGTGGCGTGTAGATCATGGATTGAGACGGGGTTTTCTACTGCACGAAAGCCGAACTCGTCGGTTGCCCCATACACCGTCCCGCCTTTGATCCCACCGCCTGCCAACCAGAGCGAGAAACCCCAGTGATTATGGTCGCGGCCTTGGGCGGCACCGGAACCGTTTTGGCCCATTTCGACCGAGGGCGTCCGACCGAACTCACCTGTGCAGAGGACTAGAGTGCTGTCGAGCAGTCCGCGCTGTTTGAGGTCCATAATCAGAGCCCCCAAGCCTTGATCGCATTCATTGGCGACTTTGCGGTGTTCCTCTCGAATATTCGAATGACTGTCCCAAGGCTGCATATTTCCATGCCAAGTCTGAACGAAACGCACCCCACGCTCAACAAGGCGTCGAGCGATCAGAAGTTGCCGGTTTTGGGGGCCTTCGCCATAGGCTTTACGGATGTGCTCGGGCTCCTGTTGGATGTCGAAAGCGTCGGTGGCTTCAAGTTGCATGCGGTAAGCCAGCTCGAACGATCGGATGCGCGACTCCAGTGCGGCTTCCCCAGGGCGTGACTCGAGATGTTCGGCATTGATGGCTCGAAGCACCTCAAATTGATCGCGCTGGGCCTCAGCACTGATCCGTCCGTTGCGGATGTGGTCGATGAGCTTCCTGGGGTCGGCTTGGGAGGTGTCGACATGGGTGCCTTGGAAAGCACCCGGGAGGAATGCGGAACGCCAATTGGCTGCGCCGCCGACGGGCAGCCCACCTGGGCAGAGGGCGATGAAGCCTGGCAGGTTTTGGTTCTCCGAACCCATGCCCCAAGTCAGCCAGGAACCGAAGCTCGGACGCACCTGTCGCTGGTCTCCGGTGTTCATCAGCATTAGGGACAGCTCATGGCTGGGGAGTTCGGCATACATTGAACGAATCACCGCCATGTCATCCGCACAACGAGCCAAGCTTGGGAACAGGTCGCTGATCGGGATGCCGCTTTGCCCGTGGTTTTTGAAGGTAAACGGAGAGGGCAGTGCAACGCCGGTTTTACGTTCGGTCTGAAGGTTCTCGAACGGCAGCATCTGACCGCCGCGCCGGGTAAGCTCGGGTTTGGGATCAAACGTATCCACCTGCGACACACCTCCGTTGAGGAATACGTGAATCACGCTGCGAGCACGAGGGCGAATATGAGGAACCGATTCTCCAGCTTGCGCCGGTTGTGTGATCAGGTCCGCCAAGGCCAACGTGCCGAAGCCCATGCCGCAGCGTTTCAGAAAGTCCCGGCGTGTGGGAGGAAATGGACGTTTCATCAAAGTTCGGTGTGGGGGTGGGGGTTAGTCAATAAACGCAAACTCATTGGCGGCGAGCAACACATGCGCAACTTGTCGCCAAGCGGTCGTCGGCGAGGTGGCCGCCGCCTTCCTTTTGTAGTTCAGTAAACGCTCCTGCTCTGCGGCTTTCGGTTCCCGCGAAAAAACCCGCACATACAGCTCTCGGATGCGCCGAACCTCGTCTTCTCCGGCAGTGCGAGCCGTTAACTCAGCTAACGCCGAGGCACGGTCTTGGATGAAGTCCGAGTTCAACGCAAAGAGCGTTTGCTGTGGCACACTGGTATCAGGCCGCTTGGCGGTGCACGCGCTCGGGTTTGCGCCATCGAACGTGCTTGAAAGGCTGCTGACGATGTCACGGTTCACAAACGAATAAACACTCCGCCTACGCACCCCCGGTTCGGCTTGTCGATCAAATGGCCGCCCGCCCACGGTCAGGTCCAGTTCGCCCGAGATCGCGAGCATCGAGTCGAGCATGGATTCCAAGTCCAAGCGACGTCGAGGCATGCGCCAGAGCCGTTCGTTATCTGGATCCACCATGCGGGCTTGGGCATTCTCTACCGCGCCCTGGGCATAGGCCTCTGTCAACATGATCCGCCGATGGAGTTTCTTGATCGACCACCCATCCTCAGCGAAGACGGAAGCCAAGTAATCCAGCAACTCGGGATGCGTCGGAAGGTTGCCGCGTGTTCCCCAATCGTCGGGGGTCCGAACCAATCCTTGCCCAAAGTGGTGTTGCCAGATCCAATTCACCAAGACTCGGCGGGTCAGCGGGTTGTTGGTAGCGGCCACGGACTCAGCTAAGGCGAGGCGACGTCGGCCATCCGTAAACGAGCCCGAGTTGGAGGGAGCCACAATGGAGATGAAGCCTGGGGGAACCACTTCCCCACGGTTCAGGGGGTTGCCCCGTTTGAGCACGTGATAGACCCCGGGTGTGGGGTCCTCACGCAAGGCCATCGCGCGCGCCGGCGACCCCGGGGCGTTGAGGTGATGATCGTGGATCGCGCTGCGGCGTCCGGCCAGATTGTCACTGACGGTTCGGTTTAAGAGATGGACCGCCATCTCATCCGGGACGGCCGTCGGCGTGCCGGGGCCGTAGAGGTGTCGACGCAGCTGACGGTTGACCGCGCTGTTGATTTCGAGCTGTTTACGATCTTCGTCTGGAACGATCTCGGCCCCGGGCGCGGCTTCGGCAGAGGTGTTTTGAAGACCCTTGAGCCAGCCTTGGTGCACACTCGCGAAGAGTTCCCCGTAGGCGTCGGCGACGTCGAGCATGGATTGCGGTTGCTTCTTGGCCAACGCTTCGAGCACACGCGGGTTCCATTTGGGGGGCTCCACCGTGACCCGGTGCAGATCCTTGAATTTACTCGGATCCCCGTTCTCCAAGTCGAGTTTTCGAACCCAATTCGTGGCAGCTTCCCTAAACCCGTTCGTGGAAAATTTCGCCAACTCAACCCAAGGTCCAAACACAGGATCCGTGGGGGGCATCTTCAGCATGTAATCCCGCCACCGATTCTGGACCTCGGGCCGGAAATCGTCCGTCCTATAGGACAGAAATGCGGTCGATGTGTCTTGCTCCGGAGCGCCCTTGGCGACCTCACGCAGATACATTCCGACCTGCATTCGGAGACGTCCGCGCATGACTTCGTTCTGTTCGGCCGCCATGTCGTCGTGGTTGGCTTGCCGCCGTGCGAGTTCCCGGACGTAGGCCCGGCGAGCGTCATCATCCTTCGGGGGACCAATGACGGGCAAAAGATCCGGAGAGCGGCTGCTGGCCAGAGCGGAGTAGAGGCTGTAGTAGTCTTTGGTCGAGATGGGGTCGAACTTGTGGTCGTGGCAGCGGGCGCAGGCGACCGTGAGCCCCATCAAGCCGCGGGAGATGACGTCGATTTGATCATCAATAACGTCGTGCCGGTTTCGATACTGCATGCCGATGGTTAGAAACCCGAGCCCGGCCAGAGCGGGATCTTGCTCGCTCAGACCCATTTGATCCGCTGCGATCTGCTCCTTCACGAAGCGGTCGTAGGGCAGATCCGCGTTGAACGCTCGGATCACGTAGTCGCGATAGGTGTACGAGAAAGGAAATTTGGTGAACCCGATAGCACTCCCGCCGTGGGTGTCCGCATACCGGGCCAAGTCTAACCAATGCCGCCCCCAACGTTCGCCGTATTGAGGCGAGCTCAGCAGGCGGTCCACCACCTTAGCCCGCGCCTCCGGCGAGGCATCGTCCACGAACGCTCGAACCTCCTCCCAAGTTGGGGGCAGGCCGGTGAGGTCGAAGGTAGCTCGGCGTATCCACTGCCATTTGGGCACGGCTGCGGACATCGTCAACCCTCGACTATTCAGTCCCGCGAGGATGAAGCGGTCGATCTCGGTCCAGCCGCGCGGGCTGCGTCCAGAGCCCTCCGCCGGTTTGGTCGGTTTTTTGGATTTGGAGGGGGCAGCCGTCGATGCAAGTTCTGTGGAAGAGGTTTTGGACTCCGTGCTCGGAGCAAAGTTCTTGGCTTGAGTGGGGTTCTGTCGTTGCGCTCTGAGTTGGGCGAGTGTAGGCGGGTTGGGTTTGGTGATCGGCTCAAACGACCAATGCTTCTCGAACTTGGCACCGTGTCGAACCCAGTCACGCAGTAAACGCACTTGATCGGGCGTAAGGACCTTCCCGGAACTTGGAGGAGGCATCTGAAGCTCGGGATCCTTCGAGGTAATCCGGCGGATCAGTTCACTGTCGTCTGGCGTTTGCGCCTTAACGATTTTCTGTTTTGCCTCGGACTCGATATCCAGCCTGAGCTTACCTTTGCGCGCTTGAGGATCGGGGCCGTGGCATTGAAGGCATAGCCCGGAGATAATCGGGCGTATGTCGCGGTTGTAACTCGGTTCGGCGGCGGCGTGGGATCGGGGTAGCACCAGTAGTGCGAGGAGCACAAGGCACGCCCGGAAGCGTGGATTGGTGACGATTCCCGGACGCTTCGGGGCCGTGAATCTCTGTGGTGGCTCTTGCACGGTTGTTTGGTCCGTTGCTCCCGGGTAATGACGCCCGATCGGAATTGGGTTCTTGTGGTGAAATCTTACCCCTCAAATCGTCCCCTTCAAGCTCTCATCCTCACCTTTGTTTGTTTTGTGAGGCTGCGCCTGAACCCAGGCGCTGGCAGCGAATCGAGTTCCTTGTGATTCGGGCTTCTCTTGCGCATCGAACGGCGCATACTCCGCGCGCTAAACTATTCCGAATGAAACCGAGTCGAAACGACCCATGCCCATGCGGCAGCGGGAAAAAATTCAAGAAATGCTGCTTGGAGAGTACAGGTTCAACACCGACCTCCGTCATCGAGAGTGTTGCCCCTCGCTTCTTTTCACCGGCAACCGCTTGCTACAGCCCCGAAGCCATTCAAGAGAGTCTGACCCCCGGGGGCGAGACCCATGTGCATCCTTACGCGCTGATCAAACTGCGCGGAGACCCAAGGATCATTGCTCAGGCCGCGGTTGAGGATCGTCGAAAGCTCTTAAAAGTCTGGCGTCCCTCCACGGTGGCAGAGATGGCCAAACCCGAGATCGAATCCCAGTGCCGCGCGCTCGGGGTTCCGCTCGATCTCGCCGGATTCCTCAGCTCCCTCCAATCCTATCAGTCGGCGTGGGCCATCTCTCAGGAATGGGCGCAAAACCTCCCGAACCTAAAGCGATCGGAACTCGAATTTCTGGGCCTCGCCGCCTGCGAGCTTTGGCATCGTTTGTGTCCTGAGCATCCATCCGTCGAGATGCTCGATGACTGGATTTGTGCCGGCTACGGTAATTTGGCCCGCTCCAAGCCTGTGGCGGCACTGGATTCATGGCTCAAGGCCTGGGCCATTCTGCAATCTTGGATCACCCCCGACCTTCTCACTTTTGAGGACCTCGAACATGCACGGTTCCGTCACATGTCCCAGAGGTTGGTTGGGTGGGCTCATGATTTCCGTTCTGCATCCTTGCATCATGCTTCAGCGCACGTGCGTTGCCGCGAGGTGGGAATCGACTTCATCCAGGGTGTGTTGACTTCGCTCCCCGGCGAGGCGTCCGATCCAAGCTACCACGCCGACCTAGCGGAGCTCAGGAGTCGATTGCCTCGGAGCTAAAACCTCACGCGCTGGGACCCTGAACCGGAGGCAGGGGCAACGCCGTGTGAGGGCACACGGCCTACAGGGGGGGCGCGGATGACTGTTCATGGGCAGAATGCCTCGGAGCTAAAACCTCGCGCGCTTATTTCACGGGTCTGGCGGGGTGGCATGGGTCGGGGTAGGGACAGCGCGCTGCGCTGTCCCCGTCCCGCGAAAGCGGGACGGTTCGGGGCGTTGAGTGATGAGGCGTCATTGCTTTGGAGAAGTCTAGGCGACTCCTGGCTGCTGAGCGTCCGGCTGTCGCCGGACGGGGACATCCCATCCGCCTTCGCCTTGGCTTCGGTCGGACGAAGGGCGGGATGTCCATACCTAGGGATGTTGCGACAGGGCCAGTTTACGTGTCTGAATTTTCGTTGTCCGACCCTGCGGGCTGGGGTACGGTCGAGCCCGTTCCACGATCCACCCTAAACACGAGCCACTTTTCGACCATGCAAACTGTCATGAACCGCCGTCGTTTTCTCTCCAAGTCTGCCACCGTGGGTGGGGGGCTTCTGATTCTAAAGAACAGCCGTCTGGCGTTCGCCTATGATGCCAATAGCAAGCTGAATATTGCGGGCATTGGGGTGGGCGGTCAGGGACGAGGGAGCCTCGATGCGTTTCACAATATGGGCAACAATCTCGTGGCGCTGTGCGATGTCGATTCGAAACGCGCTGGGGACATTTACCAAAAGCATCCCTCAGCGAAGCGCTATCAGGACTTCCGAAAGATGTTCGATGAGATGGAGAAGCAGATCGATGCTGTTTTGGTGGCAACGCCGGATCACACGCATGCGGTCGCAGCGGTCGCGGCCATGAAACGCGGCAAACATGTTTACTGCGAGAAACCGCTCACACGGACGGTTTATGAGGCGCGCGTGATGCGTGAAACCGCAGCGCGGCACAAGGTCGTGACCCAAATGGGCAACCAGGGTTCGGCCGAGACCCGACTCCGGCGCGCTGTCGAGCTGGTCTGGGGCGGGGTGATTGGTGAGGTGAAGGAGGCGCATGTGTGGTTTGATGGGGGGAATGGTCCGATGAAACGTCCCACGGACAGGCCGCCTGTGCCGGATGGCCTGAACTGGGATCTGTGGCTCGGGCCTGCGGAGGATCGCGCCTACAATCCGGCCTACGTGCCGGCCTCCTGGAGGGCGTGGCGTGCGTTTGGAAGCGGGATCGTCGGGGATTTCTCCTGTCATACGGCGAACATCATGTTCCGCGCTCTGCACCTCGAGCAGCTCTGGCAGAAGTCGATGAACCCCGGTGCGCGCCAGGTGATCATTCGGTTTCAAGCATGGCCTTCGGAGGTCGATCAAGAAGGCTATCCCACCTCGCTCAAAGTCGTCATGGACCTGCCGGCGCGAGGGGCTTTGCCTCCTGTGAAACTCACCTTGTACGCCAAGGAAAAACCGCCTCAAGATCTCATGCTCGGCTACAAACAGGGCGGTTGGGGCGACTTGCTTGTCGGTTCGAAAGGTTCGATCTACTCCAACAACCCTTGGAACGCCAATCACGTGCTGCTGCCTGAAAATCGGTTCGAAGACTTTACCGGTGGACCTAAGGAATCGCTGCCCCGTGTGAAGAGTCATCAATGGGAATGGATCGAGGCGTGCAAGGGAAATGCAAAAACGTTCTCGGGGTTCGAAATTGGTGGGCCCCTCACCGAGATTGCCCAACTCGCAAACCTGGCGACGTTGGTCGAAGGCCCGCTCGAATACGACACGCTGAGCGGTAAGATCCTTAACTCGAAACCCGCACGTCATCTGCTGCATCGCGAATACCGCAAGGGCTGGTCTATCTGAGCCGCGTTATCCCAAAGTCTTGGCTAGAGACGGTCGCGCTGCGCCGTCCGTTCGGTGGTTTGGGGTTCTGTCGCCTCGGGTGTATCGAACGGGAGCTGCCGGCTGCCCGCGGAATCAGGCTGGTTAGGTCTTGAGTTTGTCCGTCGCCTCGGCAGTCGGGGGACGTTCCGTCCGGCTGGCGCCGGACGGGGACGGCCCATCCGGCTTCGCTATGGCTTCGGCGGGACGAATGGCGGGACGTCCCTACCTTTTTGCTCTCGAAAGCAGGGGGTGCGAGTCGATACCGTGTAGGGATGACACAGCGAATGATGCAGGATAATCGTGCGTGCCGGCGTTGGGGCCTGGGATGGGGCGTGCTTGTGGCTTTGATCGGCTGCGCGCTCCAGGTCGTTGCCGCCCCGGGTCGATCGGAGGCTTCGGATAGAGTCCAGGCCTGGACCACGACGTTGGACCTCAGCCAGCGTCTGGAGCCTTCGCTGGTTTCTTGGGGGGCGTCGAGCACGGACAAAAATTCGGTTGTAACGGGGGCGACCGGGCGCCTCATTGAAGTCGATCGTCGACAGCGCTTTCAAGCTATCCTAGGCATGGGCGGTTCGTTGGATCATTCCACTTGCTCAAACCTGTTTCGAGTGCCAGCCGAGACCCGGGAGGCAGCCATCCGACGGCTCATGCATCCGGAGCACGGGATCGGTATGAACCTGATGCGGCTCTGCATTGGGACCTCGGATTTTGCGGGCGAAGACTGGTATTCTTACAGCGACCTACCTCCCGGTCAGACCGATCCCGAGTTGGCTCATTTTTCGATCGAACGCGACCGTGCCTATATCCTTCCGTGTGCCAAAGAGGTCCTGCGGCAAAACCCGAAGGCCCTGTTCTTTGCGTCGCCGTGGAGTCCTCCGGGTTGGATGAAGACGACCGGGAGCATGATTGGCGGAGAATTGAAACGGGAATGGTACGCCGTTTACGCCCTTTACTTCGTCAAGTTTCTGCAAGCCTACGAGCGGGAGGGGATACCCGTTTATGCGGTGACCGTTCAGAACGAGCCCGGCGTGGATCGTGCGCTCGAGAAGGATCCCAAGTGGTATTATCCGTCCTGCCGTTGGACGGGAGAGCAGGAACGCGATTTTATCCGTGATCACCTAGGGCCGGCGCTCAAGCGGGCCGGGCTGAAAACCCGGATCTGGTGCTACGATCATAACTACAACGAACAGACCAAAGGCGACTCTCCCGGGTTGCCCTATCCGCGCACGATCCTTTCCGATCCCAAGGCGGCGCGGTTCGTTGGTGGGGTGGGCTTCCATCACTACGAGGGCGAACCATCTGGGATGTCACTCTTTCATCGTGAATTCCCTAAAATCCCACTGCACCTCTCGGAAGGGTCGGTATTCGGGATTTATGGCGCGGCGGATCTTATGGAACGGCTACGCCACTGGAGCTCCAGCTACAACGCGTGGGTGATGATTCTGGATGAGAAGGGCCGACCCAACAACGGCCCGTTTCCAGCCACACACGCGATCTTGAAGCTGCACTCCGACACCTTGCGCATGGAGGAGTTGTTTGAGTTCTATAGCTACGGTCATTTTATGAAGTTTATCCGACGAGGCGCTGTTCAAATCGGGGTTTCGGCAGGTTCAAAAGAGTTGCGACATATCGCCTTCGAGAATCCGGATCGATCGTTGGTGTTTGTCATCGTGAACTTGGGAACCGATCGCGAACCGATTCACGTCAGCGATCGTGGACGCGCGTTCGGAACGGTCGTGGCCCCAAAGTCTGTGGTTACGTTTCAATGGTCGAAGTAGGTCGCGTAGCGCTGTGAGAGTTTTAGGAGGTGTGAGGCAAAGACTACGAAGCAGCGGGCATCGCCGGGTGGCAACGCCGCAGCCTCGTCCGACCGAAGCACGTGCGATGGCGGATGGGACGTCCGCGTCCGGCATCCGCCGGACGCTTCGGAGCCCAGGGGTTCCTGGCCTTTCCCACAGTCACAGCGCTCTAGGACTCAAGGCCCCGAACCGTCCCGCTTTCGCGAGACGGGGACGTCCCAGCGGGACGTCCCTACCTTGACAGGGGAGGGATTGTTTGACAGGGGGGCGTTCGCCTGATTGGGTTGATCCACTATTTAAGGGCGCGGCTCATCGTCGACTGGCAATGCTCAAGCTGAGATTGGAATCCGGCCTTGAGGTGTGGTCGACACTGCCGTGCTGCTGTGGATGAGAATGAAATACAAGACGATACCCGGTTCGGTGGTGGCGGCACGCGGATTTCTGAGCGCAGGTGTGTTCTGCGACATTAAACGCCTGGGCACAGGCAAGGGCTCCAATAAGGGAAAGAAGCGCGATCTCGCGCTGATCGTGTCCGAGGTTCCGGCCACGGTCGCCGGCTTGTTCACCACCAATCATATTTGCGCTGCGCCCGTCAAGGTGTGCGTGGAGCGCGTCGACGGAGGGGTCGCTCAGGCTATCGTGGTGAATTCAGGCAACGCCAATGCGTGCACCGGGCGACAAGGCATGAAAGATGCCCTCGAAATGACCTCGGTGGCGTCTGCGGAGTTGCACATGCCTGAAGCCCATGTGCTGGTGGCGTCGACCGGTCGTATCGGGGTTCATATGCCGATGGACCACGTGCGCGAGGGCATTTGGCAGGCCAGCGGGTTGCTGGGCGACGCTCCGGAACACGCGGACGAGGCGGCCGAGGCCATCATGACGAGCGATAGCCGACCGAAGACCATCGCGGTGGAGATTCAACTGGGTGGCAAACCCGTGCGCATCGGTGGCATCTGCAAAGGAGCAGGAATGATCCAGCCCGGCATGAGCCCCACCGGCAAAAGACCCGCGAGTCTGCCTGCGGGGCTGCACGCAACCATGCTTTGCTTTGTCACCACCGACGCCGCGATCGAGGCCGGTGCCCTACGAGTGGCTTTGAAGGAAGCGGTGGCGAAAAGCTTTAACCGCATCACGGTCGATGGCGACATGAGCACCAATGATACCGTGCTCGTGTTGGCCAATGGTTTGTCTGGGCATGAACCGATCAAGGAATCCACCGCGAAAGCCGTGATCAAGGGCAAGAGCCCGGCAGGAGCCAAGGATTTTCAAGTCTTTCAAGCCGCGCTAGAGCATGTGTGCCTCGAACTCGCGAAAATGATTGTCCGCGATGGTGAAGGAGTTCATCGCGTGGTGACGGTGCGTGTGCACGGGGCGAAGTCCGATATCGAAGCGGATGCCGCAGCGCGGGCTGTCGCGAATAGTGCGCTGGTCAAAACCAGCTGGCACGGGGGCGATCCCAACTGGGGGCGTATCATCGACGCCCTCGGTTACAGCGCTGCCACCGTCGTTGAGGACCAGGTGGACATCGGTTATAGCGCGAGCGGAGCCAAGAAGGTGCTTTGGTCTCTCAAAAAGGGCCAACCCACCAAAGCTACCTTTGCCGCGTTGTGTGCGGCCGTCGCACCCGCGGAATACGATCTCCACATCCACCTGAACCTCGGAGCGGGTGAGGCCGTGATGTACGCCGCCGATCTCACTGAAAAATACGTCGACTTTAATAAGGGCGACGTGACCGACCCGACCACGCTCGGTGGTTAGGGTAGCGACGGTCGCGCTGCGCCGTCTGCCCCCGAGCTGCGCCGTCCGGTGCCGGGCTGTCCCGGCCTGGGGGGGGGCTGTGTCGACGGCTTTCCCGTTCCCCGGTCACAGCAACGTGTTCGGTTTCAGACTTGCTAGCCCCTGAGGTGGTTAGGGCCGGATCGCCCGTCTAGGCTTAGGGGCTTTAGACACCGCGAACTCCGTTTGGAGTTCCGGAGTTGCGCATTCGTTGGGCTGGGGGGGGGGCAGGGGAGACTCTGGGCCTTGTTCCGTCCGGCTTTGGCCGGACGGGGACATCCCAGCGGGATGTCCCTACCTTTCGGGCCGGACGGGGACATCCCTACCCAGGCGAGGAGCTTAGGGCGTATAGAACAAAAATACGACATTTTGAGTCTGCCCAAGGTACCGAAATACTCTGTAGTATGGCGTTTGATAAACCGCCATGCCCCGCCAAAACGGAAACTTAACAAGGTCCAAGCGAACTTCGCGTCGAGCCGCCGAGGTTCATCTCTCCCCTCGTGAACTCGACATCGCCTCGTGGCTGGGTGAGGACGATACCTACGCCCAGATCGCAACGCACGTCGGTTTGAAGCACGACACGGTTCGGTCGCATGCCCGATCGGTTCTCCGCAAACTCGGAGTCAAAACTCGTCATGCGGCGGTGGCTCGATTGATATTCCAAGGGTTCAAAACCACGCAAAAGGGGGGTATTGACCGGGATGCTAGTGTAAAACCTTCAAGCGTTGCGTTTTCTGCTGCAAACGTCTCACTTGAGTCCAAATAAGATTATGGAGAACCTTCCTCGGAGAAGCCTCGTTCGCGCATGGGTTTTGTCCCTCGCCGTTCTGTTTTTAGCCCTCCCAGCACGGGGTCAAGCCCCGTTCTGCCCGCCGCCACGGGGTCTTGTGGGCTGGTGGACCGCCGATGCCGATGGCCGGGATTTGACCGGGATTAACCACGGAACCCTGACCGGCGATGCGATGGTCGGTTTTGGACGTGTGGGTTCCGGGTTTCACTTTGGGGGTGGCGGTGCCGTCGAGATCGCCGATTCTCCCTCGCTTGCTTTCGGTACGGGGGATTTCTCGGTCGAGTTCTGGGTGCAATTCAACAACCTTCAGGACGGCGCGAACGGGATTCTCAGCAAGGACAGCTTCACTGGCGACCCGTTCACCGCGACCGGTTGGGTCATCAACGTTTGCCAAACGTGTGGCGATGGCACCTTCGGGCCTGGTTCGGGCGGTTTCGGTTTCGAAACCCGACGGATCAGCGCCAACTCCGGTCCACACGGTCACGCACGTTGGAACGCCTCCAACTTAAGCACGAGAACCTGGTACCACGTAGCAGCGGTACGCAAGGCTTCGGTGCTGTATCTTTACGTCGACGGTACACTCCGAGCCACGACTCCTGAATCCGAGCCGGTCGATGTCAACACTTCCGCCCTCATGACCCTCGGAACGTTGAACCCCGTTCATACGCAGTCTTTCGACGGGCTGCTTGATGAGGTCGCACTCTACGAACGAGCCCTGTCTCCGACGGAAATCGCCGAGACCTTCGCCCTCGGAGCGGCAGGTCGCTGCAAGAACTTTGAAGGCGTTCCGGACTCCAGGGAATTGGTGGTGAACGGAACGTTCGAAGGTGGAAACGCTGGATTTACCAGTGACTATGTTTTCTCTCCTGGCAATGTCGGACCAGAATCGACCTATGCGGTCAGCTCCAATCCCCAAGCCCTTCACCCTGAGTTCTACGCCGCACCGGATCATACTTCAGGCTCAGGACGGATGCTGATCGCGAATGGGTCTACGACGACAGGGGGAGCGGTCTGGAAGCAAACTGTCCCGGTGACGGCGGGCAAATCCTATCGGTTTTCGGGTTGGGCAGCGAATCTGGTGGCAAGTGCCCCTGCGAATCTGAGCCTCGTGGTGAATGGCACCCCCATTGGCTCCCCCCGGACGTTGCCGCTCAGTCCACTGGGTCGATGGGTTGGACTCGAAGCCGCTTGGCCCTCCGGGACCGCCACCAGCGCGACGCTGGAGATACGAAATCTGGAAGCCGCCGCAGGAGGGAATGATTTCGCGATCGACGACATCTCGTTCCTTCCCAACGACCCCGGCATCGCATCGCAATCGGGGGACATCACCCCGAACGTCGGCGACACCGTAACCTTGAGTGTCACGCCGACCGGCACCGCACCTTTCACATTCCAATGGCGCAAAAACGGACTCGATATCCCAGGGGAGACGGGAGCGAGCTTGACCTTAGCGAATGTCCAGGTCTCGGCAACGGGGGATTACACCGTGCGGGTGAGTAATGGGGTAGGTACCCAAACCAGTCTGCGGATCCAGGTGCGATTCCCAGGCACAGCTGTGGTTTCGTTTCCTGATACGAATCTGGAGGCGGCGGTTCGAGCTCAACTCAGCAAACCTACCGATCCCATTACGGTTTCGGACCTTGAAAACATGAACCGCTTGGACACGGGCAACGGTCGGGGCATTCGGAACCTCGAGGGGTTGGAAACCGCGATCCAACTCTATGTTCTCAACCTGCGCGAAAACCAAATCGAGGACCTGCGACCCATAGCCGGTCTTACTGGACTCAACTACCTCTACCTCGGAGCCAACCGCATCACAGATCTTGCTCCATTGAAAGGGCTCGCGGAACTGATAGCCCTTGAAGTTCAGGACAATCGAATCACAAATCTGACCGCGTTATCGTCGATGGGTCGACTGCTGGAGTTGAATGCGAGCGGCAATCCGCTCCAGACCTTCTCGCCGCTCTCGAGCCTGACCAGCTTAAAGGCGTTGGTCTTGCAACGTACTCCGCCGACGGATCTCACACCACTCTCCGGGTTGGTGAACTTGGAGAGGCTGATCCTAGGCGCAGGGTCACCCTCCCCGCTCAGGTCACTCCAACCCATCCAAGGCTTATCCAAGTTGATCGTGCTGGGCATCGATTCCACTGGGATTTCCGACTTGTCACTCCTGACCTCAGACCGTTACCCGAACCTTCGCGAGCTATTCGCAGGCGAGAATGGGATCCGCGATCTCGGCTTTGTTCAGCGACTCCCCGCATTGGAACGTTTGTTCATCCCGTGGAACCCAATCGTTGATTTGAAACCACTTGCCCACTGCCCGTCGCTTCAATTCCTGCATGTCGACGGCTGTCCATTGAATGATATTTCGACACTGTCGCAGCTTGTTCAGCTTCGGGAATTCTATTGCCGATTCAACATTCTCAACACGGCTGCGGGCACGCCGACTCGGACGATCTTAGATGAGATCGGGGCTCGTCCCAATGCGATCGTGGGCTATAATGACCAGAGCAGTTTGCCCGCCGGCTTTGAGTCGTTCGGCAACCGCCTCTGGCTCGCAGGTGAGTCGGCTCCATTTGTCGTCTTCACAGCGGGTGACCCAGCGCGAGCGGGGGATCTCATTTCGGTCCGTGCCACCTCGTCAAACCCGCAAGTGCTTAAGGATTCAGAGCTGATCGTGCGAGGCAGTGGCACGGTGTACTCCTTGGAGGTAGCTCCGGCAACCTTAGCCTCAGGGTCCACCACCATCACCGTGACCGCCACCTACTCAACCGGCCCGGCGGTGAGCGGTTCTTTTGTCCTCACCGTCGATGCAGGACGCGGCGTCGCGCGTGACCGGGTGGGTAACGTGGGATTATCGATTCTTGGTAAAGCGGATTACTCGCCCGACACCCTTGGACGCTCGGGCACAGTAGGGGACCGTTCGTTAGACTTTGGCTACGGTGATAGCCACGCCTCTACGACCGATATGGATTTCCTGCGCGCAGCGGCGGCGGGGGATACGATTTCCATCTCGGTGTGGCAGAAACTCCGTGAGGTGAGTGATTCCGCGATTCTTGCGGCAGTCAAGGCCGACGGATCGCGCACGATTCAAGTGCATACCCCTTGGAGCGACAACCGGATCTACTTCGACACCGGGGGCTGCTGCGACGGGGCGCGTCATCGTGTTTCGCAACATATTGGAGCGTTTTCCGCCTACACGGGTTCCGACGATTGGTGGAAGACGTGGCACAACTTTGTGTTTGTCAAACAGGGCGCAGAGAAACGGGTGTATATCGACGGGGTCTTATTCCACGAAGGAACCAGCACGGATCCGCTGCTGCCTGACTTTCAGAGCCTGTGGATTGGAGGCGACAATGGAGCGAGTCGGGGCGCTCCACCTGGTTGGGTCGATGACCTAGCCGTGTTCAACGATGCGTTGACACCGGAACAGATCGCAACGTTGGCGCAAGGGACGTCCCCCACGAACCTCCCTGGTTTAGCGGCATTCTGGGACTTTAACGACGCGGTGGCTCATCCGGAGGCGGTTTCGGATCCAGCCTTGGCGGAGGTGGTGCGCAACTCGCTTCGGATCTTGGATCGTCCCCTTGCGCCGGAGGATTTGAAGTTCCTCACCCATTTATACGCTGGGGAGAAAGGAGTGCGTAGCCTGGCGGGGCTGGAGTCGGCCGTGAACCTTATCGAGGTCTATCTGGTTGGGAACCCGATCGTCGACCTGAGTCCGTTGTCGGGTCTGAGTGCGTTGCAGATGCTGCACATTCCAGGCACGGCGGTGCGAGATCTCGCACCGATCGCATCCCTTCGTTCGCTTCGGCAGCTCTTTTTGGACGACACCCGCGTTACCGACCTGGGGCCGATCGCGGGCTTGACGAATTTGACCCTGCTCAGCCTGAACCGCAGTGGAGCGCGCGACTTAGCTCCGTTGAGCGGTTTGGGTGCTTTGGAGAACCTGGGATTCGAGGCCTGCGCGGTCAGTTCGGTGGCCCCCCTCGCCACGGTCTCGAACTTGGTTTCGATCCGCTTTTCGCTCATCGCCCCGGATGACCTCACCACCTTCACTGCGGAGCGCTTCCCTCGATTGCGCCACTTCGCGGTGTTTGGAGGCGTCAAGGATCTGGCATTCCTTACTCATGCGCCTCCGTTTGAATCCCTCAACTTGGGCTGGAATCCCATCACCGATCTTCGCCCACTGGCAGGCCAGACCGGGCTACAACAACTCTGGATCAACAGTTGCATTGTGAGCGATTTGTCTCCTTTGGCTGCGCTGACGTCGTTGCGTGAGTTGTACTGCGATGTGAACTATCTCGACGTAAGCCCCGGTTCTGCCGCACGACTCCAGATTGCAGCGATCCAAGCCCGCGAGGGTTCCCTGGTGGTTTTTGAACCTCAACGCGCACCAGCCCCTGTGGTGGATGGGATCGCCACCCGCTCGTCGTTCGGTGGACAAAGTGTGCGGATCGAGTTTTCGGCGGGAGATCCGGCGCGGCTCGCGGATTTGGTGTCGATCTCGGCATCCTCCTCCGATCAGACCTTGGTGAGGAACGATCGCATCGTTTTGCGCGGGGACGGCCTGGTTCGCAGTTTGGACATTCAGCCTGAACCACTTGCGAACCGACCCGTGACGGTGACCATCACGTTGCACTATGCCAGCGGTCCGCCCCGGGTCGCTTCCTTTGAACTGAAGCTTGAGGGGGGGCACCACATGACGCGGGATCGAACTGCCAATCGGGGATTGGCGATCCTTGGGGCAGCAGGTTTCTCGACTGCGGGAGCGGGCCACACGAGTGAACCCACGGACTACGCTCTGGATTTCGGCTTGGGCCTAAACCGAGCGTCAGCCACCATGCCCGACACCCTATTTTTGAACCGAGCTGCGGCGGGCGATGACATTTCAATCTCCGTTTGGCAGAAATTCAGGGACCCGAGCGCATCCCTGCTTTTTTACGGCCACTCCCCGAATGTCGGACCGGGCCTACAAGCCCTGGTTCCAGATGGTGGTAGAGTTATTCAATGGGATAGCAATGGTTGTTGCAACCCGGACATCCAGAGGGTTGGGCGATCTATTTCCGATTTTCCGAACTTCGCTGGCGATCCTGCTTGGTGGAACAGGTGGCACCATTTCGTGTTCACGAAAGATGGACCGGTCAAAAAGATCTACATCGACGGGATCCTTTTCCACCAAGCCCTCAATACCGGAAGTCTCCCCAAGGATAGTCTCAGTTTCTCCCTGGGAACCGCTGGGGGCTCCGAGTTCAACGCCCCCCACGGCTGGGTTGATGACGTGGCCGTGTTCGACGGCCCACTGACCGCGGAGCAGGTGGCCTTGCTCACCCAAGGCACGACACCCTTGGACCTTCCGGGATTGGCGGCATTTTGGGACTTTAATGATGCGCCTGTTGGCACAACTCCAGCGCTGGATACCAATCTTGCCTCGGCCATTCGCGCCGAGTTAGGCATTACAGATCGACCGTTGGTGGAAGCGGATTTGCTTTCGTTGACCCGACTGGATCTGCGCGGAAAGGGAGTTCTCAATCTTTCTGGGTTGGAAAAGGCGTCGAACTTGACGTGGCTCGATCTGAGCGTGGACGGATCGCTTTCCGCCGATGCGCCCGAGCGCACTCGGGATGTGTCGTTTCTCTCGCAGATGCCGCAGCTCGAGTGGTTGAACATCAGCGGACTAGCCTTGCGGTCGATTGAGTTTCTTCGTTCGATGCCGCGATTGGCCTTCCTAAACATCGACAATGCGCCGCGCAACGTGTCCGCGATCTCGGACTATTCCCCCCTCAACACGCTCACCGCCCTTCGAGAGCTTTATCTTCAGGCGCACCCGTTGGGGAACGCTTCGATGCTCCAGGATTTAAAGCAGCTCACGACCCTCAGCCTGAACTGGAGTGTGATGACCAACGCGGACCATTTGGCTTCGCTTCCTCTACTCGCTGCTTTAAGTCTTCATAACCTGGACCTCGAATCGGTTCAGTTTCTGGAGGGTATGCCTCAACTTCGAGGCCTTGACCTCGGCACCCGATCTGCAAGCCGAATCACGGTTCAGGACCTGTCTGTTCTGCAGAATCTCACGAACATGGCCTCTCTTGAGCTGGTGGGTCGTCCGATCACCACCGCAGACCAAATCGCACCAGTGCTTCGGCGCATGCCTTATTTAGGAAGACTGGGTCTCGACTCTACCCCGCTCTCGGATGGCTCGGCATTGTCCGAGTTTACAAGCCTGACATGGTTGGATATCAGCAATACGAGGCTGAAGAGTCTTCAGTTTCTCCGACCGCTAACAGGCCTTCGGAACCTCTATGCCAACAATTGGAACAGAAGCATCGAGGTTCCGGAATCGGATTGGAATGCGTTCAGTAGTCTGCCGAACTTAGTGGATGTGAGCCTTTCGGCAAATAACCTTCGCCGCATCGACTTCTTGGGCTCGAACTTAGCGCTTCAAGGCCTTCGACTCGACGTCACCTCGATCACGGATATCGGACCGCTCATCGCTAATACTCAATTGGTGAACCTGTACATCAATAGCGCCCTGCTTACGGACCTTACCCCCGCACTATCGATGCCCGCTCTGCGTTATATTGACGCCTCGGGCAATCCGCTACTTCCACCAGAGGCTACGGGAGGTCGGGATATCATGGCCGAAGTTCGAGCCCGTGGTGTTACTGTGTTGGGCAGTGTGCTGCCCGTGGGCGTGACGCTGAACGCGTCGCAGAAACTCACCACTTCGGCAGGGTTAATCCGGGGCTTGAATGGTCGGATCCACCAGACTTACTCCGCTCCCTCGGACAACACGTTGCTGCGCGCGGAGCAACAGCTCGCGGGGAACTTTGGTCCAAGCTCGGTGCCCACCGATTTCATCGAAGGCGGCCGCGTGAACTACAGCAACGACCCTGGTCGTGTCGGACGCTTCGGCAACGATTCCCCGTTCCCGAATACCATTGATCCGATGGATGTGCTCACGGCCCGAATCCAAGGTTACCTGGAACTCCGAGCAGGATGGTATCTCATGGGGGTAAACAGTGATGACGGCTTTGGCCTGTCTGCAGGGTTTGCTCCGCTTTACTCGGCTGGAGCAGGAGGTGCCAGCTGGGCTCCTAACCCGGAGGCCGTGATCCTTGGCTCGTTCGACAGTGGCCGTGGATCTGCGGATAGTGTGTTCTTGGTGAAAGCCCCGGAGGATGGCCTGTATCCGATGCGCTTGATCTGGGAGGAAGGCGGTGGCGCGGCAAACCTGGAATGGTGGGTCGTGGACCTACAAGACCCCAGCGGCTCGCGCCAGGTGCGATTGATCAACGACGCGCAAGAGCCTGCGGCCCTGAAGGCGTTCGCGGTGCCGCCCACCTCGACCAGTGCACCCAGTGTGAAGTTCGCCGTTCTTCCCCCCATCGTTGTCGAGGCAGGCTCCAAAGGCACCGTGAAGGTCCCGTTTGTCGTCGTCGACGCCGAGACATCAACCCTCGAGATTCAAGCGTCACTGGATGTCGTTGCGACCACATCGACCCCGGGCTCACTTCCGGAAGGATCATTCCGCGTCCTGAGATCGAGTGAGGGCTTCGTCCTTGAAATCCTCCCTGAGTTCGCCAAGTCGGGTGCGGCTAGCGTGCAGGTCATAGCTACCGACGCGGGAGGCTTGAGCGGTTCGGCGCAGCTCACCTTCTTGGTTGTGGATTCCTCGAACACGGTGGGCTATCTGCGTCGAGAGCTTTATGAAGGAATCCTAGGTAATCTGATCTCCGATCTGAGGCAGGCCCCGATCTTCCCCGATCACCCGACCAAAACCTTCTTGATCCCATCCCTTGAAGCGACGGGCTACGCGGATAACTACGGCCAACGCATCTCGGGCTATTTGATGCCGCCCGCCACGGGTGATTATGTGTTTTACATTTCGGGCGACGACAATTCGGAACTCTGGTTGAGCACCGATGCCAGTCCCGCCAACAAGGTAAGGATCGCTTACGAACCCATCTGGAATAGTTCGCGAGCTTGGCAATCAACCTTGAACCGGAATGCGTCGAACCCCGAGACAAGATCGGTGCCGATCCGACTCGAATTAGGCCGAGCTTATTACCTAGAGGTTCTGCAGAAGGAGGGTGGAGGAGGGGACCACGTCGAGGTGGCGTGGCAGATGCCGGGTGGTTCACCGCCCGTCGATGGATCCGAGCCGATCCCGGGCCGGTATTTCTCGGCCAATCCACCGACGCAAGATCAGCTACCGGTCAAAATGATCCCTGCGACAGAGGGGACGCTGGTGGTGAATCCTGTAAATCATCACGGATACTATTTGCTCGCCCCCTCGTCGTGGCATGAAGCCGAGGCGGCCGCCAAACTGTTGGGGGGACACCTCGTCACCATCAACGATGCGGTCGAACAGGACTGGGTTTCGGCGCAGTTTGGCGGGGAGGGAGCGACCGCGCGCAGTCTCTGGATTGGCCTGCGCAAGGCTTCGGACCTGAGTTTGTATTGGGTTTCGGGACAACCTGTGAGCTACACGCATTGGTTCCAGGGCAGTTCGGAGGATGGGTTCGGCGCTGAGCCGAATGGTGGCGCGGCGGAGATGTTCGTTCACATGCTTCGTGCGGGGTATCACCCCCAGGTCCCTGCGGGAACTTGGAACGATCTCGCAAGCCCAAATCTGTCGTGGCTGGGTTTTGAACCCATCCAAGGGGTGGTTGAGGTGGAGGGGGATCCAAGGGCGCTGCCAGCGCTTCAGGACAAGGTCGTTGCGGCTGGGAGCACGGTGCGTTTTGAGGTGACCCCATTTGGAACCCCTCCGTTGACCCTCCAATGGCGGAAGAACGGACTCGATCTACCGGGAGAGACGGGATCCACGCTCACGCTCAACGGTGTGCAAGGCTCAGACACGGGTGAATACTCGCTCGTGGTTCGCAACGCGGTTGGATCTCACACCACCCCGGCTGCCCGGCTTCGCCTGACGCCCAGCAGTCGGGTTGTCTTCGCCGACGCTGCGCTCGAGACGGCCGTTCGCGCAGCGTTATCGAAGCCGACGGGCGATGTGTTGATTGGGGAAATG
>Ga0172367_10001003_pt1 | contig 42473 bp, 40 predicted proteins | sample Lak10m_FD_114542 | JGI IMG/M metagenome (GOLD analysis project Ga0172367, IMG submission 114542) | Freshwater microbial communities from Kabuno Bay, South-Kivu, Congo - kab_022012_10m | ecosystem: Environmental > Aquatic > Freshwater > Lake | place: Democratic Republic of the Congo: South-Kivu... | reverse complement strand
CCGCGCCGGTAGACGCGGAACCTCCACTCGGAGGGGCCGGCCTCCTCGAAGTGCATGACCGACGTCGCCAGCGTCTCGTGACCGGCAGCGAGCCGATCGACGATCGGGAGGTCGAGCGCGGCGCTGTTCGGCCAGTTGAGTTCGTCGTAGCCCGCAGGGACGGTCGCCCTCAGCCGCGCGAGCAGCGCACCGGCCTCTGCTGCACCGTGGCGCTCGGCGAGGGCGCCCTCCACCGCCGCCAGCCAATCGGCCGCGACCTCGCCCGAGGTGCCCTTGACGCTCATCCGGTGTCCGTCCTCTCCGACCACGCTGTCGATCAGTCCGTGACGCCAGTGTGCCACACGTGGCCCACCCTCCCCCAGCGGCCTAGTCTCGACCGCATGGCCCAACGCAACGTCCTCGGCGACGATCTCGAGCCCTGCTCGTCCGACCCTCTGACGGGGTACTACCGCACGGGCTGCTGCGAGAACCGCGGCGACGACCCGGGCCTCCACGTCGTGTGCGTCGTGTGCACCGACGAGTTCCTCGAGTTCTCCCGCGGCGTGGGCAACGACCTCAGCACCCCGATGCCCCAGTACGGCTTCCCAGGGTTGCGCGCCGGTGACCAGTGGTGCCTCTGTGCCAGCCGCTGGCAGGAGGCCTTCGAGGCCGGGAGGGCGCCACGGGTGCGGCTCGCGTCGACCCACCTCTCGGCCCTCGAGTACTGCTCGCTCGCCGATCTGCGCGCCCACGCCATCGATGGCTGATCCTGCGGCCGACACCGGCTCTGGCACCGGCCCGAGTACTGGCCCGAGCACCGGCCCGAGCACCGGCGGCGCTCCCGTTCCCGTCGTCGACCTCAGGGCATGGTTCGACACGAGCGACGTCGAGGGAGTCGCACGTGCCGTCGACAGGGCGTTCACCGACGTCGGCTTCGTCGTCGTCACCGGACACGGAGTCGACCCCGATCTGATCTCCCGCACCCGCTCGGCATTCGCCAGGTTCTTCGAGCAGTCGGCCGACGAGAAGGCGACCGTGCGGGCTGCACGGCTCGGCGAGTCGGGGTGGGCCCCACTGGGGATGGAGGCCAACGCCTACTCCTTCGGCGACGAGTCGCCGCCCGACCTCAAGGAGAGCTACCGCCTCGGGGCACACCTGCTCCCGGGTCGGCAGGCGCTGCGCGGCGCCAACGTGTGGCCCGGCGCACCCACCGACCTCCGGGAGTGTGCGGAGGAGTACGTCGCCGCCGTCGACGCCCTCCACCTCGAGTTCCTCCGCATCTGCGCCGCCGCACTCGACGTCGGCGACGCCGACCTGTTCCGCCGTACGTCGCTGCGCAACGACAACACGCTGAACGTCAACTGGTACGGACCCGTGAGCGCGCTGGGTGCGGCGCGCGAGGGCCAGTACCGCATCGGACCGCACACCGACTTCGGCTCCGTCACGATCCTTCACCGTGAGCCCGGCGCCAGCGGACTCGAAGTGCGGCTCCCGGGTGGCGAGTGGGTCGCTGCCCCGCTCGTCGACGGCTCGTTCACCATCAATGCCGGCGACATGCTCGCTCTGTGGTCGGGTGGTCGGTGGCGATCGGCCGTGCACCGCATTCCCGCACCCGACCCGGGCGATCCGGCGATGGTCTCGCTCGTCTACTTCTGCGAGCCCGACCCCGAGACCGTCATCACGCCACTCGGTGGAGCAGGCGAGAGCGTCATCGCCGGCGAGTATCTGCGCGCCAAGATCGACGCCATCTCGTTCGGCACCTGACCCGCAGCGTCCGAGCGGCATCACGACACGGCGGCGACACCGTCGACGGGCGCGCCACCCCCACACGCCCTACGCACTACGGTCGGCTCGTGAGTGCTCCTGCCCCGACCCTGCGTGGGTGGTCACACCTCGTCGCCTTCCCGGTGATGGTCGTCGCCGGTTCGCTGCTCGTCGCGTTCCGCGCCGCGACGACGTCGGCCCGGTTGCTCCTCATGGTCTACGTCGCCGGCACGGCAGCGATGTTCGGCATGTCGGCCCTCTACCACCGTGTCCGATGGTCGCCGCGCGTCAAGTCGCTCCTCCAACGCTGCGACCGCAGTGCGATCTACCTGGCCATCGCCGGCGGGTACACACCGGTCGCCGCTCTCTGCCTCGAGGGCGGCGCCCGAGTGGGTGTGCTGGCCGGGGTCTGGGCCGGCAGCCTCGTCGGCATGGCACTCACGTGGGCACCCGGTGTGCACCGCGCCTGGAAGGGAGCCGGGTACATCGTGGTCGGCTGGATCGCGGCGCTGACGTTCCCCGCGCTGGCCGAGGGGCTCGGCACTCTCGGCTTCGCGCTGATCCTCGCCGGCGGGGTCTGCTACACGATCGGCGCGCTCGCCTTCGCCACCCACTGGCCCGATCCGTGGCCGCGCGTGTTCGGCTTCCACGAGGTCTTCCATGTCTTCACGCTCGTGGCCGCCTCGCTGCAGTTCACGGCGATGGCAGCGGTCGTGGCTCCGCGTCTGTCGGCCTAGGGCCTTCGCGCACGATCACCCACTGGGCGAGCAGGACGCCGGCGATCACGACAGCCGCTCCGACCAGTTTGATCCCGCGGACCTCCTCGCCGAGGAACACGACCGACCACACGATCGCGAGGGCGACCTCGGCCGTCATCACCATCGCCACGATGCCCGGGGCGATGTGGCGCATCGCTCGGTAGAAGAAGACGTTCGACAGCAACGTCGGAACGAGCGCGAACAACAGCACCTCGGCCACGAGGGTCGCCCCCGTCGGCACCGCCAGACCACCACAGACGGCCAGTGGCGCCATCGCCACGGTGCCGCCGAGCACGTTCCAGCCCGCTTGGACGACCCCGTCGGTCGGCGGCAGGACTCGTCCGCTCACGATCATGAACGCGGCCATCAGAATCGCCTGGAAGATCACGATCCCGACACCGAACCCGCTGATCTCCCCCACCCCGCCGAACAGCTCGGGCACGGTGAGCACGACACCGGCCATCACCACGCCGAGCGACACCCAGATCAGCGGCGACGCACGGTGGTGACCGAGCAGCGACGAACCCACCACGACGAGGACCGGGTAGATGTAGACGATCACGATGTACACGGAGACGTCGAGATACTCGAGCGACAGGAACCCGATGTAGACCATCGTCGCGAAGAGCATCCCGAGAGCGAGCGACCTCACGTGTGGCACAGCGAGCGGGTCGGGCCCACCGCGACGGTGACGGATCAGCAGGAAGGTCCAGAGCAGCGCGGCCGCGATGCCGAACCTCCAGAACAGCATCGACTCGGCACCCAGCGATCCGAGGAGGTCCTTGCCCACCACCGACGACAGCGAGTACGCCGACGCGCACCCCATCGCCCACAGGACACCGGCCGTGGCGTTGCGGCCCTCGTGGGTCATCCGAGGAGTCTCTTGGCGATGACCATTCGTTGGATCTGGTTGGTGCCCTCGTAGATCTGGGTGATCTTGGCGTCGCGCATCATCCGCTCGACGGGGAACTCCTCGGTGTAGCCGTAGCCGCCGAGGAACTGCACGCAGTCGGTGGTGACCTGCATGGCCACGTCGCTGGCGAAGCACTTGGCCATCGCCCCGGCGACACCGAGCTCGCCGTGCGGATCGTCGTCGTCGGCCATCGCACAGGCGCGGTAGACGAGGGCGCGTGCCGCTTCGACGCGCATCCCGGCGTCGGCCACCATCCACTGCAGACCCTGGTTGTCGGCGAGCGGACGACCGAACGTGCGACGCTCCTTCAGGTACCCGACGGCGTAGTCGAGCGCGCCCTGGGCGACACCGACGGCCTGTGCGCCGATCGTGGGACGGCTGCGGTCGAGGGTGTGCATTGCGATCGCGAAGCCCTGCCCCACCTCGCCGATCCGGTTGGCATCGGGGACGCGCACCTCGTCGAGCCGGATCACACCGGTGGGTGATCCCTTGATGCCGAGCTTGTGCTCGAGCTTGTCGACCTGGACACCCCAACCGGCCTCGACCAAGAAGGCGGTGATGCCCTTGTGGCGGTCGTCGGAGGTGCGCGCGAAGACCGTGTAGAGGTCGGAGATCCCGGCGTTGGTGATCCAGCACTTCGTCCCGGTGATGACCCAGTCGTCGCCGTCGCGCACGGCCCGGGTCGTCATGCTCGCGACGTCGCTGCCGGCGTCGGGCTCGCTGAGGCCGTAGCTGCACTGACTGTCGCCGCTCGCCACCCGCGGGAGGTACCGCTGCTTCAGGTCGTCTGACCCGAAGTTGATCACCGGCAGCATCCCGAGCTTGGAGATGAGGAACGACAGGCTCGTGCTCACGCACACGCGCGCCAGTTCCTCGGCGGCGATCGCCTGATCGACCAGAGAGGCACCGGATCCGCCGTACTCGACCGGGTAGCTGAGGGCGGTCAGCTCCATGGCCTGCAGGTCGGCGAAGTTCTCCCACGAGTAGGTCGCGGTGCGGTCGACCTCGGCCGCCCGCGGTGCGATGCGCTCTTCGCAGAACCGACGCAGGACCGAGCGGAACTCGCGCTGCTCGTCGGTGAGGGTGATCGACTGCACGGCCGACTCCTCAGAGCCCGACGAGCGAGCGCCACTGGGCGGGGAACGCCGCCTCGACCTGCGCGGGAGTCATCCGCAACGTGGCCTCGGGCACCATGTCGACCAGCGCACGCGCCTCGGTGTAGTGGTGAGGGTGGGCCATCCCGGCGAAGCGCAGACGCCGGACCTCGACGAGGTCGGCCGGCGCAGAGGCGAGAAAGCCCCAGATCGTGAAGGCGATCGTCAGGTCGTGCACGACAGGGGCACGACTGAACAGCGACGCTCGTCGGAGGGCGATGCCGAGGCATCCGCGGATGGCATCGTCGGCGTGCTCTCCCTCGTGGAGACGCAGGCGGGGCCGGAACCCTTCGGCGATGGTCAATGCGAAGCCCTGGTCGGGGCCCTGGAAACCGAGCTGTTCGCCCTGGGGCTGGAACCCCTCGACCTCGGCCCGACGCCCGGGCGACCACGGGCGGGCCACGGTGGGCGGCGACGAGTACGAACGGACGGTGTCGACCGCAGGGGTCGGTGCGAAACGGGGGGAGGCCATACCTCCTCAGTCTGGCACTCAGCGCGGAGCGTGCAACAGCCCGAAGACGAGACCGTCCTCGAGCGCTCGCCACGAGGCCTCGATGATGTTGCCGCTCACCCCGATGGTGGTCCATGAGCGCTCGCCGTCGGTGAAGTCGATCAGCACGCGGGTGACGGCGCCGGTGGCCGTCGCCCCGTCGAGGATGCGCACCTTGTAGTCGGTCAGGTGCACCCGGTCGAGGCCCGGATAGGCCGCGGTCAGCGACGCGCGCAGTGCCGTGTCGATCGCGTTGACCGGACCGTTGCCCTCGGCCGTGTGGACGTGCCGGGTGTCGCCGACCCACACCTTGACCGTGGCCTCGGTGGTGAAGTCGCCGCTCGGCAGTTCGTCGGTGATGACGCGCATCGACTCGACCTTGAAGAACTCGTGCTCCCACCCCGAGGCTCGGCGCATCAGCAACTCGAGCGAGGCATCGGCCGCCTCGAAGTGGTAACCCTCGTGCTCGAGACGCTTGAGGTCGTCGATCACCTGGTTGACTGCCGGGCCATCCATCGGCAGGCCGAGCTCCTCGGCCTTCATCTCGATGGTCGCACGGCCCGCCATCTCGCTGACGACGAAGCGGGTGCCGTTGCCCACCAGTTCGGGGTCGACGTGCTCGTAGGCGTCCTTGGCGCGCTTGATGGCGCTGACGTGCAGGCCGGCCTTGTGGGCGAACGCCGAGGTGCCCACGTACGGGGCCTGCGGGTTCATCGGACGGTTGAGGATCTCGGCGACGTGCTTGCTGACGGCGGTGAGCCGTTCGATGTTCCCCTCCGGAAGGCAGGTCATGCCGAGCTTGAGCTGCAGGTTCGGGATCACCGTGGTCAGATTGCAGTTGCCCGTGCGCTCACCGAGGCCGTTGAGGGTGCCCTGCACGTGGCGAGCGCCGGCGACAACGGCCGCCATCGAGTTGGCGACCGCGCAGCCCGTGTCGTCGTGGCAGTGGATGCCGATCGTGGCGTCGTCGCCCACGTGCCGCTTCACGTCGGCGACGATCTGCTCGACCTCGTGCGGCAGCGACCCACCGTTGGTGTCGCACAGCACGAGGTGGCTGGCGCCGTTGACGACCGCCGCCTCGATGGCACGGAGGCTGAACTCGGGGTTGCGCTTGTAGCCGTCGAAGAAGTGCTCGAGGTCGACCATCACGAGGCGCCCCTGGCCACGGAGGAACCCGACCGAGTCGGCGATCATCGCCGCGCCCTCCTCGAGCGTGGTCTGGAGCGCTTCGAGGACGTGGTAGTCCCACGACTTGGCGACGATGCACACCGCAGCGGTGTTCGCCTCGATCAGGTTGCGCAGCGTGGCGTCGTCGTCGCTCTTACCGCGGGGCCGACGGGTGCTCCCGAAGGCGACCATCGTCGAGTGGGCGAGGCGCAGTTCCTTGGAGGCGCGGGCGAAGAACTCGACATCCTTGGGGTTTGCTCCGGGCCAGCCGCCCTCGATGTAGGTCACGCCGAGGTGGTCGAGCTGCTCTGCGATACGCAGTTTGTCGTCGACGGTGGCCGAGACGCCCTCGACCTGGAGGCCGTCGCGCAAGGTGGTGTCGAAGGCCTCGACGGCCTGACCGGCGAGGTCGGGACGCATCGGGGAGGCAGCGGTGACGCTCATGGGAACTCCTGGTTCGAGGACTCGGGACGGACGTGACGGGAGAAATGAAAGAGCCGCCCGGAGGGGCGGCTCAGAGCGCACATCGGCAGGGGCCGACGTGCGCTAACGAATGATGATGATGGCGGCGACGGCGTTCATCGACGTCATTCAACCGGCCCGCGCTCGTCGCGTCAACCTCTGCGCGTACGGGCCTGTGGACAGACTGTGGACAGCGGGGTCGGCCTGCGGGCAGGCCGGGGAGAACCCGAGGTCAGGCGTGCTCGCACCAGTCGGCGTAGCGCGGGTCCTGGCCACGCACGGCCTTGGCGTAGACATCGGCGATCGCACGCGTCTTGGGACCGGGGCAGGGCACCTTGCGGTCGTCGACCGAGTTGACCGAGCTGATCTCGGCAGCGGTCCCGCACACGAAGATCTCCTCGGCGATGTAGAGGTCGCTCCGAGCGATGTTGTCGACGCGGACCTCGTACCCGAGGTCGCGGGCGATCCGCGAGACCGAGTTCTGGGTGATGCCCTCGAGGGCTCCGGCCGAGATCGGCGGGGTCAGGATCGTGTCGTTGCGGACGACGAAGATGTTCTCGCCCGTGCACTCGGCGACCAGACCGTTGGGGGCGAGCATGATCGCCTCGTCGTAGCCGGCCTTGAGCGCCTCGACCTTGGCGAGCGAGCTGTTCACGTAGTTGCCGACGGTCTTGGCGGCCGGCGGCATCGTGTTGTGGTCGTGACGGGTCCACGACGAGATCTTCATCCGCACGCCCTTGTTGACCGCGTCGTCGCCCAGATAGGCACCCCACGGCCAGCAGGCGATGGCCACGTCGACCTTGCACGGCAGGGTGTTGAGGCCCATCTCGCCGTAGCCGTAGTAGGCCAGCGGACGCACGTAGCAACCCGGGAGACCAGTGCTGCGCACGGTGTCCTTCACGGCCTGGACGAGCTCCTCCACCGAGTAGGGGATCTCCATCCCGACGATCTTGGCCGAGTTGTGCATCCGGACCATGTGGTCGGTGAGCCGGAAGACGGCGGGGCCGTCGGCGGTCTCGTAGGCACGGATCCCCTCGAACACGCCGGTGCCGTAGTGGAGGGTGTGGGTGAGCACGTGTGTCTGGGCCTTGTCCCAGTCGACGAGCGTGCCGTTCATCCAGATCTTCGGAGTGGTGGTGATAGGCATTGATCTTCCCTGTCGTGCGTGTGGTGTCGTGCGGTGGTCGTGCGTGTGGTGGAGCGCGGCTGGCGTCAGCCTGCCACGCGGGCGGCGATCTGGGTCCCGATCTCGGAGGTCGAGCCGGTGACCGGATCGGCGCAGGCCGCGCGCACACGGTCGGCGGCCGCCGACTCGCCGAGGAAGTCGAGCATCAGCGCCGCCGAGAGGATCGCCGCGGTCGGGTTGGCCTTGCCGGTCCCGACGATGTCGGGAGCCGAACCGTGCACCGGCTCGAACATGCTCGGGCCGGTGCGGGCCGGGTTGAGGTTGGCGCTGCTGGCGAGGCCGATGCCACCGCTGACCGCACCACCGAGGTCGGTGAGGATGTCTCCGAACAGGTTGTCGGTGACGATGACGTCGTACCGCTGCGGGTCCTGGACGAAGTAGATGCAGGCTGCGTCGACGTGGTTGTACGCCGTCGAGACCTCGGGGTACTCGGAGGCGACAGCGTCGAACGCCCGCTGCCACAGGTCGCCGGCGAAGGTCAAGACGTTGGTCTTGTGCACCAGCGTGACGTGCTTGCGGCGGGTCATCGCCAACTCGAACGCGTAGCGGCAGGCCCGCTCGGCGCCCATGCGGGTGTTGACCGAGCCCTGGGTCGCGACCTCGTGCGGGGTGCCCTTGCGCAGTACGCCACCCTCGCCCACGTACGGACCCTCGGTGTTCTCGCGGATCACCACGAAGTCGTGGGGCACCGAACCGCCGGGCGCCGTACCGATGAACGGACGCTGGTTGACGTAGAGGTCGAGTTCGAAGCGCATCTTCAGGAGCAGGCCTCGCTCGATGACACCCGGGGGCACCTCGGGGGTGCCGACGGCGCCGAGGAGGATCGCGTCGAACTCCCGCAGCTGGGCGAGGACGCCGTCGCTCAGGATCTCGCCGTCGCGCAGGTAGCGCGCCCCGCCGAGGTCGAAGTCGGTGGTGTCGATGTCGACGCCCGCGGCGCGGACGACCTTCAGGGCCTCGGCGGTGACCTCGGGACCGATCCCGTCGCCGCCGATGACTGCGATGCGATGTGCCATAGGCCCGCCACGGTAGCGGTTCGGGCCGCCAACCTCCCTCTCCGCGTCTCGGCCACGAGACTGCGCCGGTACCATTTCGAGACCATGGCCGCGACCCACCACTTCACCCCGAGGACCCACGCCCGCCTCACTGCGGAGCACTACGACCTCACCACTCGCGGCCGCATCGAGGTGGCCGACAAGATCGAAGCCGCCCGTCTCCTCGGCGACCTCAAGGAGAACGGCGACTACCACGCCGCCAAGGACGAGCAGGGTCACATGGAGTCGCGCATCCGGGTCCTCGAGCACTACCTCGACCCCGACAACCACGTCGTCGTCAGCCCCGCCGACGACGGCACGGTGTGCCCGGGCACCATCGTCACGATCGTGTACGAGGGCGACGCCGACAGCGACGCAGAGCAGTACCTCGTCGGGCATCCCGAGGAGAAGGCCTCCGACTCCGCACTCGACATCATCAGCCCCGAGTCGCCCCTCGGCAAGGCCCTCGACGGCAGTGCCGAGGGGGCGTGGGTCGAGTTCGCGGCACCGAACGGACGCACCCTGCGAGTGCGCATCCTGAAGGTCGACGTCAACGCGTGATCGAGACGGCGTGAGTCACCCTCGCCTGCCGCACGGGGCGGCGATGGAACTGCCGGGCCGCGGGACGACCTACGTCCGCACGATCGACGGGCCCGCAGGGGCCCCGACCCTGCTGTTGCTGCACGGGTGGACGGCGACGGCCGACCTCAACTGGTTCCGGTGCTACCAACCCCTCGGTGAGCACTACTCGGTGGTCGCCCTCGACCACCGAGGCCACGGTCGCGGCATCCGCTCCCGCAAACGGTTCACCCTCGCTGACTGCGCCGACGACGCGATGGCGGCCTGCGACGTGCTCGGTATCGACTCCGTGATCCCCGTCGGGTACAGCATGGGCGGGCCGGTCGCCTCTCTCGTGTGGCAACGTCACCGCGAGCGGGTCGACGGGTTGGTCCTGTGCGCCACCGCGCCGTACTTCCGCTCTCGTCGCGAGGAGCGGATCGGCTTCCTCGGGCTCACCGGACTCGCCGGCCTCGCCCGACTCACCCCGGCACAGGCCAAGGCTCGCCTGACCGAGCAGTTCTACCTACAGCGCAAGGCCGAGAAGTGGGACGAGTGGGCGATCGCCCAGATCTCGGTCCACGATTGGCGAATGGTGCTGGAAGCCGGTGGAGCGATCGGGAACTTCGACGCCCGACCCTGGCTCGGCGAGGTCGACGTCCCGACCGCCGTCATCATCACGATGCGCGACCAGGTCGTGCCGCTGCGCCGCCAGGTGCTCTTCTTCGAGGGCATCCACGGGGCCGAGGCCTACCGTGTCGACGGCGGGCACGATGCGGTCGCCACCGAGGAGTCGGGGTTCGTCCCCACTCTCCTGCGTGCCGTCGACTCTGTCGTGGCACGGGCCGGAGACGACGCCCGATGAAGGTCCGCACTCCCCTGCTCGTCGCCGGACTCGCCCTGCCCACCGTGGTGTGGCGACTCGTTCGCCGACGCCGAACCCCCGGCACGACGGGACGGCTGCGGACCACGTTGCTGCGACGCAACTCCGATGTCGTCCGCCTCGGGGTCACCGTCGGCGCCGACTACGCGACCACCGCCGCGCGCAAGGCCTTCGCCGGCGCACACCGGCGCGAGCAACTCGACCGCGAGCGCGAGATGCGTACCGCCGACGCCGTGGCCGAGCGACTCGGCAACATGAAGGGCGCCCTGATGAAGCTCGGCCAGATGGCGAGCTACGTCGACGAGGGTCTCCCCGCTCCGCTGCGGGAGGCGCTGGCACAGCTGCAGGCGAGCGCACCCCCGATGAGCGCCGAGCTCGCGGCCGAGGTCATCCGCGGCGACCTCGGCGCCGGCCCCGACGAACTCTTCGCGACCTGGGATCCCGTCCCGCTGGCCTCTGCGAGCATCGGACAGGTCCACAAGGCGATCGTCGTCGACCCGCGCACGGGGGTCGAGCGGGCGGTGGCCGTCAAGGTGCAGTACCCCGGGGTCGCCGATGCCGTCGCCACCGACCTGCGCAACGCCGACTTCCTCGGTCTGCTCCTCAAGCAGGGCTTCGGCGGGCTCGACCCCGACGAGATGGTCGCCGAGATCAAGGAACGCATCGTCGAGGAACTCGACTACCGCCTCGAGGCCCGCAACCAGCAGATCTTCGCCGACCACTACCGCGGCCACCCCTTCATCCACGTGCCCGAGGTCGTCCCGCACCTCTGCGGCGAGCGCGTGCTCACCACCGAACTCGTCGACGGGGCCACGTGGCGCGAGATGCTCGAGTGGCCCCAACGCGAACGCGATCTCGTCGGCGAGACCCTGTTCCGCTTCGTGTTCCGCAGCCTCTACGGCATGCACGCCTTCAACGGCGATCCGCACCCGGGCAACTACCTCTTCCACCCCGGTGGGCGCGTGACCTTCCTCGACTTCGGACTCGTGAAGCACTTCAGCGACGACGAGATGGCCACCTTCGTCGAGATGGTCCGCTCGGCCGCCTACGACCACGACGTGCCGCGGTTCCGCTCGGTGGTCGAGTCGGCCGGGATGCTGCGGCCTGGTTGCCCCAGTGGCGACCAAGAGGTCGGCGAGTACTTCAGCCAGTTCTACGAGAGCGTGCGCGACGACCGCGAGGTCACGTGGTCGGGCGAGTACGCCAGCCGGATCGTGCGCCACACGTTCGATCGCACGAGTCCGATCGCCCAGTACGCGACCGTCCCGCGGGCGTTCGTCTTCATCCAGCGCATCAACCTCGGGCTGTACGCGCTGCTCGGCGAACTGCGCGCCACCGGCAACTACCGGCGCATCGCCGAGGAGCTGTGGCCCTTCGTACAGGGCCCACCGAGCACACCGCTCGGTGAGGCCGAACGGCAGTGGATGGCCGCTCGCCGGTAGCGTCGCCCACCATGCGGTCGCACCCCTCCCACCTCCTCGTCGCGCTGATCGCCGGCGCCACCCTCCTCACCTCGTGCGGTGACGGAACGGTCACCCCGGCCGAGACAACGGCACCGACCGACACCGTCGGCGGAGCCGAGACGACGGCAACGGGCGCCGACCCGCAGTGGGTCAAGCCCACCGTGTCGCTCCCCGACACCCTCCCGACCGAGCTGGTCGTCACGACCCTCACGCCCGGCACCGGCGACCCGGCCACCGTCGGTTCGACGGTGATCGTCCACTACGTCGGTGTGCGCAGCGAGACCGGCCAGGAGTTCGACAACAGCTACGACCGCGGCGACCCGTTCCCCGTCGTCCTCGGCGCCGGCCAAGTCATCGAGGGCTGGGACACCGGACTCGTGGGCGTCCAGACCGGCGAGCGTCGTCAGCTCGACATTCCCGCCGACCTCGCCTACGGCGACTCGCCGCAGGGTGATGTCATCCAGGCCGGCGACGCGCTCACCTTCGTCGTCGACGTCGTCGCCGTGCTCCCCGCCTCGTCGGCCGACGACCAGCCCGACCTGACGGTCGATGCCCGCGAGAACGTTGAGGCCCTCGTCAGCGACGACCTCGTCGTGGGTGAGGGTGCCGCCCTCGCCGAGGGTCAGCACGCCGCCATCCAGATCGTGCTCTTCCGCGCCGACACCGGCGCCGAACTCGACTCGTCGTGGGGCAGCGCTCCGGCGACCTTCACCGTGAGCGACACCTCCGAGATCTTCCCGATCTTCGTCGAGGCTGTCCGCGGCATGAACGTCGGCGGCCGGCGCCTCGTCCAGATGCCCTTCACCGAGGTGTGGGACGGAGCGGGCAACGAGAACCTCGGCCTTCCCGCCGGTGTCGACCTCGTGGTCGCCATCGACCTCGTGGCCGCGTACTGACCGGCGGTCACGCCGCCAGCACCACGACCTCGTCGCCATCGGCGAGACGCGCCACTGTGGCGCTCGCCCACGGCGCCACGACCTGCACCACCCGCGCACGACGTCGCGACGGGTAGGCACCGGGCCGTGGCCCGGAACCCGGCCGGGTCAGCCACGGGTGCGTCACGATCGCCACGAGGTCGAAGTCGCGGACGGCGGCCGATGCGGGCGACGCAAACAGTTCGGACTCGTTCGGCGCCTCGGCGAGGAAGGTCACCCGGACCGCGGCGGGACCTCGTTCGAGGAGCTCCCACGGGTCGAGCAGTTCGAGCCCGAACAGGCGCACCGTGGGGGCGAACGGAGCGCCCGACTCGTGGAGCCGGTGCTCGAACCACTCGGCGACGAGCACGGGGGGCGGGGTGAGTGACGGGGGAACGGAATCGTGTCGGCTGTCCATACCCCTGCTGGGCACGGCGCGAGGGCCGCGACGGAAATCAGCGACCCAAGTGGCGGGTCACTTCGTCGGCCGCCGAGCGGACCGCCGCACCGAAGCGGCGAGCCGGCGTACGGCTGAGACGTTCGAGCGGCCCGCTGACGCTGACCGCAGCGATCACCGCTCCCGAGGTGTCGAGCACGGCAGCGCTCACCGACGCAACGCCGGCCTCACGTTCCTCGACGCTCTCGGCGACGCCACCGGCCGCATCGCCTCGGAGGATCTTGCCCGCCGAGCCCACCTCGAGCGGGAGGAGCGCGCCGTCGGGGACGATCCACTGGAGGGCGTGGTCGGACTGGAGCGAGACGACACAACGCCGAGCCTCGCCGTCGCGGACGAAGAGTTGGACGCTCTCGCCCGTTGCGTCGCGCAGCGCCACAAGGGCAGGACGAGCCAGATCGGCGAGGGGGAACGCCGCCTGTGCCGCGCGGCCGAGACCAATGAGCCCGAAGCCGAGGCAGAACCGACCCTGCGCATCGCGACGGACGAGGTGGTGCCCCTCGAGGTGGACGGCGAGCCGGTGCGCCGTGGCCCGCGGCAGGCCGGTGGCGGCCTGGAGGGCCGCGAGGTCGAGCGGGGCGACGGCGAGGGCCTGAAGGATGTCGACCGCCTTGTCAACCGGCCCGGGCGCGCGTACACTGTCCACGGACGGGAATGGTATCCCACTCAGTGAGATTCTGCACACTCGTCCCGACAGTCAGCAACGCCCGGTCCGGTCCGCCGACACCGTGCCTGCGACCGCCGCCGTCCGACCGACCAGCCACTCCCCACGGAGTCACCGAGTCAATGAGCCACCGAGTCACTGAGGAACCATGACCGAGTCAGCACCCCGCACGCTCGCCCAGAAGGTCTGGGAACGCCATGTCGTGCACAGCGCGGCAGGCGAGCCCGACCTGCTCTACATCGACCTCCATCTCGTGCACGAGGTCACCAGCCCGCAGGCCTTCGACGGGCTGCGCATGTCGGGGCGCACCGTGCGTCGACCCGACCTGACGGTCGCCACCGAGGACCACAACGTCCCGACGGCCGACATCCACCTCCCGATCGCCGACCCGATCTCGGCCCGCCAGGTCGAGGTCCTCCGCCAGAACACCGCCGAGTTCGGCGTCACCAACTTCCCGATGGGCAACCCGCTCCAGGGAATCGTCCACGTCATCGCTCCCGAGCAGGGTCGCACGCTGCCGGGTATGACGGTCGTGTGCGGCGACAGCCACACGGCCACGCACGGTGCGTTCGGCGCCCTCGCGTTCGGCATCGGCACCAGCGAGGTCGAGCACGTCCTCGCCACCCAGACCCTGCCGCAGAGCCGCCCGAAGTGGATGGCCGTCACCGTCGAAGGTGAGGCCCCCGCCGACGTGACCGCCAAGGACATCGTGCTGGCGATCATCGGCACGATCGGCACCGGCGGCGGCATCGGCCACGTCATCGAGTACCGCGGTTCGGCGATCCGGGCGCTCTCGATGGAGGGCCGGATGACCTTGTGCAACATGTCGATCGAGGCCGGCGCGAAGGCCGGGCTCGTCGCCCCCGACGAGACCACGTTCGAGTATCTGCGCGGCCGGTCCCACGCCCCGGCCAGCGAGCAGTGGGAGGCCGCTGTCGCCGACTGGCGCACCCTCGTCACCGACGACGGCGCGGCGTTCGACAAGGACGTCGTGATCGACGCCGCCACCCTGCGCCCGCAGGTCTCGTGGGGCACCAACCCGGCGCAGGTCGCGTCGATCGACGACTCGATCCCGTCGCCCGACGACTACGCCGACCCCACCACCCGCGAGACCGTGGCCCGAGCCCTCGAGTACATGGGCTTCGAGCCCGGCACCCGGATCCGCGACGTGAAGGTCGACACGGTCTTCATCGGCTCGTGCACGAACAGCCGCATCGAAGACCTCCGGGCCGCCGCTGCGGTGATGAAGGGCCGCACCGTCACCGTGCCGCGCGTGATGGTCGTCCCCGGAAGCCATGCGGTGAAGGCCCAGGCAGAGGCCGAAGGTCTCCCCGAGGTGTTCCGTGCGGCCGGCGCCGACTGGCGCGAACCGGGCTGCAGCATGTGCCTCGCCATGAACCCCGACAAGCTCGCTCCCGGCGAGCGTGCCGCCAGCACCAGCAACCGCAACTTCGAGGGCCGTCAGGGCCGCGGCGGTCGCACCCACCTCGTCTCCCCCGCCGTCGCTGCCGCCACCGCGGTCGCCGGCCACTTCGCCACTCCGGAGGACCTCGCATGAAGGCCGTTCACGTCATCTCGGGCCGCGGCGTCCCGCTGAAGCGCAGCGACGTCGACACCGACCAGATCATCCCCGCCGAGTGGCTCAAGCGCGTCGAGCGCACGGGCTTCGAGAAGGGTCTGTTCAGCACGTGGCGCGACGACCGCGACTTCGTCCTCAACGACGAGCGGTACATCGGCGCCAGCATCCTCGTGGCCGGACCGGCGTTCGGTGTGGGCTCCTCCCGCGAGCACGCCGTGTGGGCCATCCAGCAGGGTGGCTTCGACGCGGTCATCGCCCCGAGCTTCAGCGACATCTTCCGCAACAACTGCACCAAGAACGGCCTCGTGCCGGTCGTGGTGCCCGACGATGTCGTGACCGCCATCTGGGCGGCGATCGACGAGGATCACACCGTCGAGATCACCGTCGACGTCGAGCGGCTCGTCGTCGAGGTCCCGTCGAAGGGCATCACCACGTCGTTCCCGATGGATCCCCAGACGCAGCACCGCTTCCTCCACGGCCTCGACGACATCGGGATCACCCTCGGTCACGTCGACGCGATCGACTCGTACGAGTCGAGCCGCCCCGCCTGGCTCCGCTGACCCGCTCGGCCTCCACGATCTCGGGTCGTGAGCGCCCCTCCCGTCGGGATCGGGAACGCTGACGACCCGGATCGTGGGGTCAGAACTGGGAGAGGTCCTTCAACAGGGGGTTGTTGCTGAACACCTCGATCGGCGGCGTCGGATCGAGGCGCAGGGCACGCTGCAGGATGCGGACCTGGGTGTGCTGGTTGTACTCGGCCATCGTGACGGCCCAGCCGTCGCGGCCGGCACGCGCCGTGCGGCCGCTGCGGTGGAGGTAGTCCTTCACGTCGCCGGCCGGCTCGTAGTGGATGACGGCACCGATGTCGTCGATGTCGATCCCGCGTGCCGCGACGTCGGTGGCGACGAGGACCGTGAGTTCTCCGACGGTGAACCGCTTGAGGGCCCGCTCGCGCGCTGCCTGGGCGAGGTCGCCGTGGATGGCGGCCGCACGGACACCGAGGTCTTGGAGTGCGTGCTCGACGCGATCGCACGTGCGCTTGGTCTGGCAGAACACGACCGTCTTGCCGAAGCCCGACGAGATGGCGGCGACCACACGGTCCTTGTCCATGTGATGGACAGCGAGCCAGAGGTGGTGCATCGTGCCGACCGTGTCGGTGGCGGCGTCGATCGCGACCTCCGTCGGATCCTTCATGTAGCGGGCAACGAGGTGGGCGACGTCGCCGTCGAGCGTGGCCGAGAACAGCATCGTCTGGTGCACACCCGTGACCTTGCGCAGGATCCACTCGACCTGCGGGGTGAACCCGTCGTCGGCCATGCGGTCGGCCTCGTCGAGCACGACGATCTCGATCGCGTCGAGGGTCAGCTCGTTCTCCTTGAGGAGGTCGATGAGACGCAGAGGTGTGGCGACCACGACATCGACGCCACGCTTGAGGGCGTCGACCTGCTGCTGGCGCGAGGCACCGCCGTAGACGGCGAGCACGCTCCGGCCGCACCCGAGTGCCACCGGAGCGAGCACCTCGGCGACCTGCAGCGCGAGTTCGCGAGTGGGCACGAGGACGAGCCCGGTGGGTCGACCCGGCTCACCGCCGGCCTGGAGGCGCGACAGCATCGGGACACCGAACGCGAGCGTCTTGCCCGAGCCGGTCTTGGCTCGGCCGCAGACGTCGCGGCCGGTGAGGGCCACCGGGATCGCCTCGGTCTGGATCGCGAACGGGGCACTGAATCCCGCGGCCTGGAGACCGAAGTCGACCAACTGGGGGACTCCGAGCGCCGCGAAGCCCGTGGGCACGTAGTCGTCGGGCGAGAGGGAGAGCACGGGGGGCGCCGAGGGGGCGGGGGTGTCGGAGTCGGACCGACGGCGGCGGGGGCGATGGCCTTCCCGCGGATGGGAGTTCTGCGACATGTCGACCGCACCCTATCCCCCATTCCCCCGTCCGATGAGAGATGAGTGGCTGTGGCGACCCCATCTCTCATCGCAACCACACCGTCCTTCTTCCGATGAGAGATGAGTGGCTGCGGCGACCTCATCTCTCATCGGAAGTCGAGGTGAGGGGGCCGGGGGTCGTGGATAGGGTCCCGCGCCTATTGCGCTGTCGGCGCCGCTCCCTCCTTCCCGCCGGAGGCTTCATGCGCTCCCTCGACCCCGTCCTCCTCGCCTGGTCTGCTTCTCACCATGGCACGATCTCCTCCGACGCGTTTCGAGCCGCTGGCTACAGCCTCGAACAGGTCAAGCGCCTCGTCAGCGACCACATGATCGAGCGACTGCTCGACGGCACCTATCGATTCACAGGTGCGCCGCCCGACGAGTGGGCGCGCTGTGTCGCTGCATGCCAACGACCCGGCCAACTCGTGCTGGCCGGTCCGACGGCAGGGAGATGGTGGGGCTTTCGCCGAATGGGGTCCGACCTGACGGTCCACGTGATCGCACCACCTGCCTCGCATCCCTCGGTCGAACCGTGGATCAGCGCCTACCGCACAGCGGCGATCGCCCCAGCCGACATCATCGACGTCGGTGGTGGCCTGAGGGTGACCTCCGTTCCTCGGACAGTCGTCGATCTCAGCCGGTTCTTGTCCGTACTAGACCTCCGCAGCGTGATCGACCAAGCGATCGCCGAGAAAGGCACCACACCAGCCGAGATCATGCGGGTCGTCGAGCCACTCCTCACGCCGCGGCGCCGATGGGCGCGAACTGTCGGCGAGTTGGTCGCCCAACGTCCGGCCGGTGGTACGCCAGAATCGCACTGGGAGGGCGTCGTCATCCGAGAGCTCCTCCAACGCTCCGTGCCGGTCGAAGCCCAATTCTCGACCGTGCTTCCCGGCTTCGGACGGGTCCGATTCGATGGTGCCGTTCCCGCCGTGCGGTGGGCTGTGGAGATCGACGGCCATGGAGAGCACTTCACCTCCGACGGCGCCGCTCGCGACGCCGAGCGAGACGCTGCGGCTGCGGCCGACGGCTGGTTGGTCACACGTGTCGCCACACCCTCGCTCATGGCCGATCAGGCCACCGCCATCAGCCGCGTGGTCTCTGCGTACCGTCGGAGGGCGGCCGACCACCTTCCGATGAGAGATCGGGTCGCCAGGGCCACTCATCTCTCATCGGAGGAATTGGAATAAGAATGGCGGGATGAAGGTCGCTCTCACGGTCAACGATTTCCTCCGGCGCGCCGAGCAGGTGTACCCACACCGCATCGCCGTGGTCGACGAACCGCACCAACCCGCCGCGTCGTGGGGGTCGTTCACGTACGCCGAGATGGCGGCGAAGGCCCGAGCCCAGGCCGCTTGGCTCGACACGCTCGGCATCGCCGTCGGCGAGCGCGTCGCGATCGTCAGCCAGAACTCGGCCCGACTGCTCACCGCTCTGTTCGGCGTCAGCGGCAGCGGGCGCGTGCTCGTGCCGATCAACTTTCGCCTCCATGCCGAGGAGGTGCGGTACATCGTCGAACACTGCGGAGCCCGCGTCCTGCTCGTCGACCCCGAACTCGACGCCGATCTGGCCGACGTCACCTGCGAGCACCGGTTCGTGATCGGTAGCGCCACCGACGCTCCCGCCGACCACGCCGAGCCGCTCCCCTGGACCTACGACGAGGATGCGACCGCGACCATCAACTACACGAGCGGCACGACCGCCCGCCCCAAGGGTGTGCAGCTGACCCACCGCAACATCTGGCTCAACGCCACCACGTTCGGCTGGCAGCTCGGCATCGACGACCGCGACGTCTACCTGCACACCCTCCCCCAGTTCCACTGCAACGGCTGGGGCGTCCTCTACGGCGTCACCGGCATGGGGGCACGGCACATCATCCTGCGCAAGGTCGACGGCGCCGAGATCCTCCGTCGGGTCGCCGAGCACGGTGTCACCGTGATGTGCGGTGCTCCGGCCGTCGCCAACATGATCCTCGACGCCGCGGCGACCTGGGAGGGCCCGATCCCGGGCCGCGACCGCGTGCGCATCGTGTGCGCCGGGGCTCCGCCGCCCACCAAGACCATCGAGCGCATCGAGACCGAACTCGGCTGGGAGTTCATCCAGATCTACGGGCTCACCGAGACGACCCCTCTCCTCACGATGAACCGCGGCCGCGCCGAGCTCGACGATCTCTCGAGCGCCGAGCGCGCCGTCGCCCTCAGCCGCGCCGGCGCACCCGCGATCGGCGTCGAGGTCTGCATCAGCCCCGACGGCGAGGTGCTGGCGCGCGGCAACCACGTGATGGCGGGCTACTGGAACCAGCCCGAGGCGACGGCCGACGCGATCCACGCCGTGCGCGGCGTCGACGGTGGCCCGGAGTGGTTCCACACCGGCGACGGCGGAACCCTCGACGACGACTTCTACGTCACGATCAGCGACCGCAAGAAGGACGTCATCATCAGCGGCGGCGAGAACGTCTCGTCGATCGAGGTCGAGGACGCGATCTTCAGCCACCCCGAGGTGTCCGAGGTCGCCGTGATCGGCGTGCCCGACGAGAAGTGGGGCGAACTCGTGATGGCCCTCGTCGTGCGCACCCCGGGAAGCACGCTCACCGACGACGACGTGATCGCCTACACCAAGTCGCGTCTCGCCGGGTACAAGTGCCCGAAGAAGGTCGAGTTCCGCGATGCGCTCGCGCGCACGGCCACCGGGAAGCTGCAGAAGTTCAAGTTGCGCGAGCCCTACTGGGCCGACCGCGGCCGCCAGGTCAACTGACTCACACATCGGTCAGCCTGACCCACCCGTCAGTCCCACTATCTGTTGCATCAGTTCGTAGAAATCGGGTGCTCCTCCTCGTTAGGTTCTGCGACGGCCCGAGGGCCAGTCGCGCCGGAGAGTCCGGCCGTGGAAGGAACAGAGACCACCCCGTGGGAGAGGACGCAGCGATGGAGACGAGCACCGACACCGTCATGTTCAGCACGCAGCAGGGCCGCAAGGGCATTGCGTACGACTGGCAGAGCTTGTTCGCCGCGTCCGAGGCGGAGTCGATCGACTCCGAGTACGCCAGCATCCTTCCGGCGCTCGCCGAATGAGCCGGGCACCCTCACGGGTGCTCGTGCTGGGGTGTGGGTCGGTCGCCCAGAGCGTCCTCCCACTGATGGTCCGTGATCTCGGCATCGAGCCGGCACGGATCCACGTGGTCGACTTCGTCGACAACCGCGCGCGCATCGCCGACGTTCTGGCGCTCGGTGTCTCCTACGAGCAGGATCGCCTCACGCCCGACAACCTCGATGTGTTCCTGTCGGAGCGCGTCGGCAGCGGCGACCTCCTGCTCGACCTTGCGTGGAACATCGACAACCCCACGATCCTTCAGTGGTGCCGCGACCACGACGTCCGTTACCTGAACACCAGCGTCGAACTCTGGGACCCGTACGACGCCCTCGAGCAGACCCCTCCGCTCGAGCGCACGCTGTACGTGCGGCACATGAGCCTGCGCCGGATGATGGCTGCGTGGCCCGACAACAAGGGCGCCACGGCCGTTCTCGAGCACGGCGCCAACCCTGGGCTCGTCAGCCACTGGGCCAAGAAGGCGCTCACGCACCTCGGCACCCGGATGCTGTCCGACGGCCTCGCCGGCGACCACGCGGCAGACCTCGAGGCGGCACTCGCCGACGGAGCGTTCAACCGCGTGGCGATGCTCAGCGGCACCAAGGTGATCCACATCGCCGAGCGCGACACCCAGATCACCGATCGCCCCAAGCAGCCCGGCGAGTTCGTCAACACGTGGTCCGTCGACGGTCTGTACGAGGAAGGTGTCGCACCGGCCGAGATGGGCTGGGGAACCCACGAAGTCCGACTCCCGCCCGATGCCTACGTGCACACCGGCGAAGGTCCGTGCAACCAGATCTGCATGGCTCGTCCCGGCGTCGAGACCTGGGTGCGCACGTGGGTACCGAGCGGCGAGATCCGCGGCATGGTCGTGCGCCACGGTGAAGCGTTCACGATGTGCGAACACCTCACGGTGACCGACCATTCGGGCGCTGCCGTCTACCGGCCCACCGTGCACTACGCCTACCACCCCAGCGACGCCGCCATCAACAGCCTGCTCGAGCTGCGCATGCGCAACTGGGAGATGCAGCCGCGTACCCGCATCCTGAACGACGAGATCATCTCGGGCCGCGACGAGTTGGGCGTGCTGCTGATGGGCCACCCGTACAAGAGTTGGTGGACGGGCTCACTGCTCTCGATCGACGAGGCGCGCTCGATCCTCCCGGGCCAGAGCGCCACGACCCTCCAGGTCGCCGGGTCGATCATCGGGGCCGTCGCCTGGATGATCGACAACCCTCACGAAGGCGTCCGGGTTCCCGACGACCTGCCGTGGGAGACGGTGCTGTCGGTCGCCGACAAGTACCTCGGCACCCAGCACTCGGGCCCGGCCGACTGGGACCCCGTCTCGACGCGCCGCGATCTCTTCCCGCGGTTCTCGGCCGAGGCCGACCACGTCGATCGCCTCGACCCGTGGCAGTTCACGAACTTCCTCGTGTCCTGATCCGACCGCAGCGAGCGCTGACGACCCACACGGCCCGCACCGTCGGCACCTCGCCGACCCAGTGGGTCGAACGGCCCATCATCGCTCCGGGACCCGGGAACTTCGTCGTGACCGCACACGAGCGGATACAGTAACGTTGTGTCAGAAACCGTCCCTGCCTCTCCTGCGCCCGGCGCGGACGACGGCACCGCTGACGGGTCGGACGACAGGACGCACAGCGCCATCGTCGACCTGCTCGAGGGAATCGATGCGGGCGCGATCCTCCTCCGGCCGATCTTCGACGACCGCGACCGGATCATCGACGCCGAGATCGAGTGGGCCAACCCGCAGTCGCGGTCGATGTGGTTCAACACGGAGGGGCTCGCCCCCGGAACCAGGGTCAGGGACGTCTACTTCGATGCCGACGAGTGGCTGGGGGCCGCCAACAAGGCATGGCTCGGTTCGACCTCACGTCGATGGATCGAAGGTCACCCCGATGCCACCCCGTGGACACGCGCCCTCGAAATCATCCGCCGGGTCGGAGACCGCCTCGCCGAACTGACCGTCGACCGGAGCAGCGACCAGGACCTCATCGATGCGATGGCTGCGGTCGAGCGGCAGTATCGGGCGATCCTCGACGACCTCTCGCTCGTCGTCATCTCTTCGTTCGCCGGCCGCGGGCAGATCGAGTACGTCAACCCCCACGCCGCCGTCCTCACGGGTCTCCCCCTCGACGACCTCCGTTGGGTCGCGACATGGGCCTCGTTGATCCACCCCGACGACCTCACCCACGTCGCCGCCATCCGCAACGCCGTCTTCGCCAACGACTCGTGGGCCGGGCCCGTCCGCATGAGTCGCCCCGATGGGGAGGTGCGCCACATCGAGCTCCGCGTCCGCGGCCGTGTCGCCGACGACGGCCACGAGCGCCAGTTCGTCATCACGATGCTCGACGTCACCGACCGCGTGCTCGCCCAGGAACGGGCCCAGCAGACCGCCCAGCTGATGAGCCTCGCCCGCACGTCGGGTGCCTTCGCCCACGAGTTCAACAACCTGCTCCAGATCATCGCCGGGAACCTCGAGTCGATCCCCGCCGACGACGACGGGTACATCACCGCGGCCCGTTCGGCCACCGCACGCGCCGCCAGCCTCGTGGCCGGCCTGCTCGCCTTCGCCAGCGGCCGACCGGGGGACGGCGGACTCGTCGACATCGCCGAGATGTGTGGCCGGGTCCACGAGCAGCTCAGCGCCGTGATCCCCGATGGGATCACCTTGCGGATCTCGATCCCCGACGATCTCCCCCTTGCCCGCATCGACGAGGCAGCCCTGTTCCAGGTCATGTCGCACCTCGTCACGAACGCCGTCGAAGCCATGACCGATGGTGGCGACCTCGGCATCGACGTGGTCGAACGACCCCAGGCTCGCTGCCACATGAACCACCCGGCCGACGGCGACACCTGGGTCGCGATCGACGTCTCCGACACCGGCAGAGGGATCTCGGCCGACGACCTCCCGCACGTCTGGGAGCCGTTCCACAGCACCAAGAAGGGTGCGGCGGCACGTGGGGCCGGCCTCGGCCTCTCGACGGTGCACGGCCTCGTCCACCAGTTCGACGGCCACGTCGCGATCGCCAGCACGCCGACCCGAGGGACCACGGTGACGGTGTCGTTGCCCGGGGTCCGCCCCGACGAGCGTTGACTTTTCCGACCGACACGGGCACACTAACCGACGATGAACCGCTCCACCGGCCTCCTTCTGCTTCTTATGTAGGGCGAGCGCCGCATACACGCGCTCGCCCGAGCCCCCGCCGAACGGCAGGGGCTCTCTGCTTTTTCCGGACCACTCCCGGACACGCCCCGAACTCCGCCCTCACCCACTCAGACCCCCGCACGACACGACGAAAGACCGACCGATGCCTCCGCAGAACGTGACACCCAAGACGATGCCCTTCGAGAAGTACCAGCGCGTGGTCCCCGTCGTGCTCCACGATCGCACCTGGCCCGACAAGGTCCACGAGGTCGCGCCGCTCTGGTGCAGCGTCGACCTGCGTGACGGCAACCAGGCACTGATCGACCCGATGGACCCGCAGCGCAAGCTGCGCATGTTCGAGGCCCTCGTCAACATGGGGTTCAAGGAGATCGAGGTCGGCTTCCCGTCGGCCAGCCAGCCCGACTTCGACTTCGTCCGCCAGTTGATCGAGGAAGACCGGATCCCCGACGACGTGACGATCCAGGTCTTGGTGCAGTGCCGCCGAGAGCTCATCGAGCGGACGTACGAGTGCCTGCGCGGCGCACCGCGGGCGATCGTGCACTTCTACAACTCGACCAACCCGCTCCAGCGCGAGGTCGTCTTCGGCCTCGACAAGCAGGGCATCGTCGACATCGCCGTCAGCGGCGCCCGCCTGTGCCGCCAACTCGAGGGTGTCGTGCCCGGCACGCAGATCCGCTACGAGTACTCGCCCGAGTCGTTCACGCTGACCGAACCCGACTACGCGCTCGAGGTCTGCCACGCCGCCATGGACGTGATCGAGCCGACTCCTGAGCGGCCACTGATCCTCAACCTGCCCGCCACGGTCGAGTGCTACACCCCGAACGTCTACGCCGACGTGATCGAGTGGTTCGGACGGAACGTCCGCCAGCGCGACTCGGTGGTGATCAGCCTCCACCCGCACAACGACCGCGGCACCGCCACCGCGGCCGCCGAACTCGGTGTCCTGGCCGGCGCCGACCGCGTCGAGGGCACCCTCTTCGGCAACGGCGAGCGCACCGGCAACGTCGACGTCGTCAACCTGGCCATCAACCTGTTCGTGAACGGTGTCGATCCCGGTCTCGACATCAGCGACATCGACGCCCTGCGGCGTGTGGCCGAGTACTGCAACCGCCTCCCCGTCCACCCACGGCACCCGTGGGTCGGCGATCTGGTGTACACGGCCTTCAGCGGCAGCCACCAGGACGCCATCAAGAAGGGCTTCGAGGCGCTGCAGCGCTCCGCCGACGCCAACGGCGGTGACTACCCGATGTGGGGGGTTCCGTACCTCCCCCTCGACCCCAAGCACCTCGGCCGCAACTACGAGGCCGTGATCCGTGTCAACAGCCAGAGCGGCAAGGGCGGCGTCGCCTACCTGATGAAGACCGAGCACGGCTTCGACCTCCCGCGCCGGCTCCAGGTCGAGTTCTCGCGCAACATCCAGCACATCACCGAGGACTCGGGTACCGAGATCAGCCCGATCGTGATGTGGGAGGCCTTCCAGGCGACCTACCTGCCCTCCGAGCCGCGTTGCTCGCTGAACAGCCACGAACTGCGCAGCAACAGCGAGGGCCGCACGTCGATCACCGCGCAGCTCGTGGTCGACGGGGCTGCACACACCGTCACCGGCGAGGGCAACGGCCCGATCGACGCCTTCGTGCACGCTCTCCGCTCCGGCCTCGGCAGCACGATCGACGTCCTCGACTACTCCGAGCACGCCATCGGGCAGGGCTCGGAGGCCATGGCCGTGGCCTACGTCGAGACCAGTGCGGCCGGCGGTCAGGTGAAGTGGGGCGTCGGCACCGATCCGAGCACCATCACCGCCGCCCTGCGCGCCGTCCTGAGCGCCCACGAACGCCAGCAGGGTTGAGCACCAGCCGCGCGGCTACCGTTCGGTGGTGCTGATCGACCGGACCCACGGTCGCGAGAGCGAGGAGCGATCATGAAGGTGAGCGTCGACTTCGACGTGTGTGCCAGCACTGGCGCGTGCATGCAGGTGTGCCCCGAGGTGTTCGAGGTGCGCAAGGACGGCTATCTGTACGTCCTGCAGGAGACACCCGACGAGGGCCTCCACGACAAGGTCCGCATGGCGGCCGACATGTGCCCGACGGCAGCCATCACCGTCGAGGACTGATGGCGTTCCACGAACGGCTCCGTCGGTCGTGGGACCGATCGGGCTCGATGCTCTGCGTCGGACTCGACCCCGACCCGTCGCGCTTTCCCGATGCCGTGGCCGGCTCGGTGCTCGACTTCTGCCGCGAGATCGTCGACGCCACCGCCGACACTGTGTGTGCGTTCAAGCCACAGATCGCCTACTTCGCGGCGATCGGTGCCGAGCGCGAACTCGAGGAGCTCTGCGCCCACATCCGCGATCGGCACCCCGACGTGCTCCTCGTGCTCGACTCCAAGCGCGGCGACATCGGAAGCACGGCCGAGCAGTACGCATGTGAGGCGTTCGATCGCTACGGGGCTCATGTGGTGACCGTCAACCCGTATCTCGGTGGCGACAGCGTCGAACCCTTCCTCCGTCATCCCGACGGCGGCGTGTTCGTGCTGTGCCGCACCAGCAACCCGGGCAGCGGTGACTTCCAGTCACTCGTCGTCGACGGCGATCCGCTGTACCTCCACGTCGCCCGACGGGTGGCGCACGAGTGGAACACGATCGGCGACTGTGGCCTCGTGGTCGGCGCCACCTACCCCGACGAACTGCGCCGGGTGAGGGCCGAGGTCGGTGACCTGCCCCTCCTCGTACCCGGCGTCGGCGCCCAGGGTGGCGACGTCGAGGCCACCGTGGCGGCCGGATCGACCTCCGACGGGTTCGGGATGGTCGTCAACTCGTCGCGGGCGATCCTCTATGCCTCGCGGGGTGACGATTTCGCGAGCGCCGCCCGAGCCGAGGCCGAGCGCACCCGCGACGCCCTCAGCCGGCCAACTGCTCGACCGACGTGATGCCCGGGGCCGAGCGCAACTCGGCCAGCACCGACTCGGGGACGACCGCCGTCGGAGCGATGAGCATCACGGCGGTGCCCGGCACCTCGGTGCGGCCGACGTCCATGTCGGCGATGTTGACACCGGCCGTCCCGAGCAGGGTCCCGACGAGTCCGATCACACCGGGTCGGTCGTCGTTCTTGACCACGAGCATGTGATCGGCCGGCGGCACGTCGAAGCGGTTCTCGTCGACGGCCACCACACGCATCTCGGCGCGCCGGCCGACCACCGTGCCGGCGATGCTGTGGCCACCGCCGCGGATTGTGACGAGGTTGACGAAGTCGTTCTGGACGGCGCTCTTGGAGTCGCGGACCTCGAGCCCGTACTGGCGCGCCATCGACGGGGCGTTGACGTAGGTGACGGCCTCGTCACTCATCGCCGAGAAGTATCCCTTCATGGCCGAGAGGCTGAGGATTCGGGTGTCGTGAGCAGCGATGTCGCCCTCGACGCACACCTCGAGCGTGTCGGGGGTTCCTCCGACGAGCGACGCGAACAACCGACCGAGGCGCTCGGCCAAGGGGAGATACGGACGCAGGGCCTCGCTGGCCTCCGCAGCGTCGACGTTGACGGCGAACGGGACGAAGTCGCCGGCGAGGGCGAGGAGGATCATGTCGGCGATCGTGTCGCCCGCCTTGTCCTGCGCCTCACGCGTGCTCGCACCGAGGTGCGGGGTGACCACGACCGACTCGAGTGAGAACAGCGACGACGACGTGGTGGGCTCGGTGGCGAAGACGTCGAGCGCCGCTCCGGCGATGATGCCGTCGCGGATGCATTCGGCCAGCGCGTCCTCGTCGACGATCCCACCGCGGGCGACGTTGATCACGCGCAGGCTCGGCTTGGCCTTCAGCAACAGGTCGCGACCGATGAGACCCGTGGTCTCTTTGGTCTTCGGCAGGTGGACCGTGAGGAAGTCGGCCTCGGCCACGGCCTGGTCGAGTGCCATCAACTCGACGCCCATGGTGCGCGCCTTGTCGGCCGAGACGAAGGGGTCGTAGGCCACCAGACGCATCCCGAACGCCTTCGCCCGATCGGCGACGAGCTTGCCGATGCGACCCAGCCCGATCACGGCGAGGGTCTTGTCGGCGAGCTCGACACCCTCCCACTTGCTGCGCTCCCACCGGCCGGCGACGAGGGCGGCGTGCGCCTGGGGAACGTTGCGTGCCTGCGACAGGAGCAGCGCCATCGTGTGCTCCGCGGCGGACACGATGTTCGACTGCGGCGCGTTGACGACCATCACGCCCCGGCGGGTGGCCTCGGCCACGTCGACGTTGTCGAGGCCGATCCCGGCGCGACCGACGACCATCAACGAGTCGGCACGGGCGAGGACGTCGGCGGTGACCTGCGTGGCCGAGCGCACGATGAGGGCATGCGCGCCGACGATGACCTCGTCGAGCCGGGAGAGGTCGGTCTCGACGACGACCTCATGTCCGGCGGCACGGAGACGGTCGACGCCTCCCTCCGCGATCTCCTCGGTGATCAGGATGCGAGCCATGGGCTCATCGTTACCCGCGGCCCGGCCCGATGCGAACCGATTTGGACGATCTGTTCACCGTTCGCCTACGTCCGTGACGTCGGTCACCACTAACGTCGGGCCGTCACGACGACAGAGGAGTAGTCATGGGTCATCAGTTCCTGTCCGATGAGTGGATGTCCGCCGCGCGGGAGATCCGCGCCAAGTACGCCGATCAGGCCGCGAAGGTCACGACCTCGATCCGCATGAACCAGGTCATCACCGACGTCCCGTTCGGGAGTGGCACGGTCGAGGCGTTCGTCGACACGTCGTCGGGCGACGTCGTCATGGATCTCGGCTCGCTCGAGACCCCCGACCTCACCGTCACGACCGACTGGGAGACCGCCCGCAAGATCTTCGTCGACCAGGATCAGGCCGCCGGCATGCAGGCGTTCATGTCGGGCAAGATCAAGGTCCAGGGCGACATGATGAAGATGATGGCGATGCAGACGTCGATGCCCCAGGACGACATCGCCAAGCAGATCGCCACGGAGATCAAGGACATCACGGCCTGAGGCCGATGGTCCGACCCCGCCGTTCAGCGCGGCGTGGGTCGGACGAAGGCCGCCGTGAGGGCACCGCAGAGCGCCACCACCGCGGCCACCGCGAATGCCGTCGAGAACGGGCCGAGGTGATCGGCCGTCGCAGTCGCGCTCACCGTGGCCATGACCGCCGAGCCGAGCACCGACCCGAGCTGCGTCATCAGCTGCTGCATCGCCGCGGCCACACCCATGTCGTGTTCATCGACCGCGTTGGCGACGAGTGACGTGAGTGCCGGTGAGGCGATCCCGAGACCGATGCCCGAGAAGGCCGTCGCCACGACGATGACGACGTATCCGGAGTCGGGTGACACCCCGGCCCACATCGCCATCGACACGGCGACCCCGAGCCCTCCGACCACCCCGGCCACTCGCTCGCCGAGACGCACCGTGGCGAACGCCGCGAGCGGGGCGATGAGCGAGAAGGCCAACGGCCGCGAGATGACGAGGTTGCCCACCACCGATGTCGAGTACCCGAATCCACGCGGCCGACCGAGGACCTTCGGGATGAGGAAGAACCCGCCCATGTAGGCGAAGTTGGCGAGCATCTGACTCGCCACGGGGAGGACGAGGTTGCGGGTACCGAACCACCGCAACACGACCAGCGGCGCGGTGGCCCGGCGTTCGACGGCGACGAAGGCGATGAGGCCGCAGATCGCAGCGAGAAAGCACCCGATCGTCGCCGCACTCCCCCATCCCCAAGTGCGACCCTGCGACACACCTGCGAGCAGCGCCACGGCCCCGATGCCGAGGGTGACCGAGCCGGCCACGTCGAAGCGGACCTCGGCCGAGCGAGCGGTCCGCGGCAGGAGCCACAGCGCGACGACGAACCCGACGAGGCACAGCGGCGCCTGGATCACGAAGATCGCCCGCCACCCGATGGCGTCGACGAGCGGAGCGCCGACGACCACACCGATCACCGGCGAACCAGCCGTCACGAAGCTCCAGTAACCGAGAGGCCGCACGCGCTCCGACGGCCCGAACACGCGGTTGATGTAGGCCATCGCCGATGGACTGCAAGCCGATCCGGCGGTGGCCGACAGTGTGCGGAACAGGATCAACGACGGGGCGTTCCACGCGAACGCCGTGGCGAGCGCGAAGACACCGGCGAAGAAGAGGCCGCTGACGAAGACCCGCTTGTGTCCCCAGAGGTCACCCGCCTTCCCGAACGCCGGGCCGACCACCCCGAACGCGAGCATCGGTCCGGTGATCGCCCAGGTCAACACCTGCGTGCTCGAGCCGATCTCCTCGGCGACGCTCTCGAGCGACACGACGAGCAAGGTGATGGTGAAGCCGGTGGTGAACAGCCCACTCAGGACGATCCACAACACGGCCCACGACGGGTCGACGCCGACGCGCCGGGCCAACCGGCGCCGGAGGATGATCGGCCACGGCAGGACGCCGAGTTCGTCGACGCCCGAGGCGTCGATGGCCGTGGTGCCGTCGGCTCCCGCAGGGAGCTCGGGCCGCTCGGTCACTGATCGGCGAGCGGTGCGAGAGCGTCGGCGAGGTCGGACACGGTCCACTTCGAGTCGCGCTCGACACCGGCGCCACGCGCCCAACTCTCGACCATCGTGACCGAGCCGCCCTGGACGAGGAAGGTCTCGCCGCTGAACGCGCACTGCTCGGAGGCGAGGTAGGCGACGAGCGGCGAGATGTTCGCGGGATCCCACATGTCGAAGGCGCCCTCTCGGGGCTTCATGATGTCCTCGAGGCCGGGCGTGGCGAGGGTCAGACGGGTGCGGGCGCCCGGAGCGATCGTGTTGCTCTTCACGTGGTAGCGGGCGAGCTCCTTCGCCACGATCTGGCTGAAGGTGGCGATGCCGGTCTTGGCCGCCCCGTAGTTCGACTGCCCCGGGTTCGAGAACAGACCCGACGTGCTGCTCGTGTGGACGATGTTGCGCGGGCGGGTGCTGCCAGCCTTGGCCTGCTCGCGCCAGTACGTGGCTGCCCACCGGGTCGGGGCGAAGTGTCCCTTGAGATGCACCGTGATGACGGCGTCCCACTCCTCCTCGGTCATGTTCACGAGCACCCGGTCGCGGAGGATGCCGGCGTTGTTGACGAGGATGTCGAGGTCACCGAAGGTCTCGACCGCCTGGTTGATCATCCGCTGGGCACCTTCCCAGTCGGCGACGTTGTCGCCGTTGACCACGGCCTCGCCACCCAGGGCACGGATCTCCTCGACCACCTGCTGCGCCGGGGTGATGTCGGTTCCCGAGCCGTCGTTGGCGCCACCCAGATCGTTCACGACGACCTTGGCACCCTCCGCGGCGAAGAACAGTGCATGCTCGCGACCGATGCCGCGGCCTGCGCCCGTGATGATGGCCACACGCCCTTCGAGACTTCCCACCGGTGAACCTCCTGTCCGGTGCGACTGTACTCAGGGTCAGGTGGCGGACCCGAAGACGAGGGTGATACGGACCCCGCGCGGGTACGGGACTCCCCACACGACCTGCTCACCCCGGAACCGCGCCTCGACGAAGTCGAGGGTCGGGTCGCCGACGACCCGCACAGCGAAACCGGCAGCTTCGAGCGCGGTCTGCATCGCCTCGGCGTCGAGGCCGTCGAGGAACGGCATCTCGACGAGGTCGGGACCCTTCGAGCGGAAGAGGGTCACCGTGGCACCCTTGGCGACCTTGCGGCCAGCCGCGGGCTTGCTCCGCACGACCTGACCGGCGCCCACCTCGTTGCTGAACTCCTGGGGCCCCTCGGCCACCACGAGTCCGAGTTCCTCGAGAGCGACGCGCGCCTCGCGGAGTGTCATCCCGGAGAGATCAGGCATCCGCCGGGGCTCGGCACCTGCCGACGGGACGAGCCGGACCGTCGTGCCGACGACCACGGTCTCACCGGCCACGACGGCCGGCGACTCGGGAACCGTCCACGAGACGACGGCGTCGAGCGGGATCTCCTCGTCGTAGACGGCCTCGGAGACCTCGACCTTGAGACCGAGCCCACGGACGGTCGCCATGGCCTCGTCGAGAGTCAACCCGGTGAGTTCGGGGAGTTCACGAGGGGCGGGACCGTCGCTCACGACGAGGGTCAGCGCAGCACCCTCCTCGAGGCGCACACCAGCATCGGGTTCGGTGCGGATCACGGCGCCCTGGGCGATGTCCTCGCTGAACTCGCGGGTCACGGTGACCACGTAGTCGTTGCCCAGTTGGTTCTGGGCGACGCCCTCCTCGAGGGCGGCCAGCAAGGGAACGGTGTGGTACTGGGTCCGCGACACCCACCATGCGGCTGTCCCGCCGGCCACCAGCATCAGAGCGAGGAGCACGAGCACCCACCGTCGGCCACCTGCCGGTTCGTCCTCGATCTCGATGTCGAGCACAGGCGTGCGAAGGCCGCCCGACGGGTCGGTCGAGATGATCATCGGCGTGGCCCCCACCTGCCCCATCGCCGGGGGCTGGATGACCGGGGTCGTGGCGATCTGGATGACCTCGCGGGCGATCGGTCCGGTCGAGTCGGTCGCGGCACCGGACGTGACGGGCGCCGAGTCGAACAACGACACGCCGACGAGGGGCAGCGGCGCCGGACGAGGCATCCGCTCGGCCGCCTGCACGAGGGCCCGGCCGAACTCGACGGCCGACGAGCGGTCGTCGGGGTCGGGGCGACCGGCACGTTCGAGCACGGCGGCGAGGGCGCCGAGATCGGCGGAGACCGGGAGCAGCTTGTCGACCCGACCGGCGAGGGTCGAGACGGTGCTGTCGCCGACGAAGGGCAGTGTGCCGGTGACCGATTCGAGCAGGGCGAGACAGAGCCCGTAGACGTCGCTCTTGGTGCCGGCATCCTCGCCCTGGGCCTCCTCCGGGGAGGCGTACTTGGCGATGTCGATCGGACGCGCCGCAGCGCCGCCGACGGCGAGCGATCGCACTGCTGCCAGTCCGACGTCGATCAGGCGCAGGCGACGGTCCTCGCCGAAGACGAGCGTGCCGGGACGGATGTCGCCGTGCACGATGCCGGCCTTGGCCAGCGCACCGAGCGCCTTGCAGGCGTCGAGGCCGACCACGAGGACCTGCGACGGCGACAGCAGGCGGCCACGGTCGAGGAGATCGCGCAGGCTCCCGCCGCCGAGGCGTTCGCTGACCACGAACAGCACCTCACGGCCCTCCCACTCGGCGATCCCGTGGTCGAACACGGTGGCCAGGTTCGGGTGGTGGAGTTCCTGCACCACCGGCATCAGCTGACGGAACCGGTCGCGGACCTCCCAGCGGCTGCTGAGTTCGGGGTGGAGCATGGTGACGACGACGGGCTGCTGCAGGTGTTCGTCGACCGCCTCGAAGGGCATCGTGTCGGTCGAACTGCCGAGCCGCTCGCCGAGCCGATAACGGTCGGCGAAGAGGCCCGTCGTGTCGACAGGAGTCGTCGCAGCGCTGGCGATGACGAGCGCGTCGTCGTCGACGCGGACCGGCGTGGTCGCGTCGGGGTCGGGTCCGACCTCCGTGGGCTGCTCGTCGTTCATGCGGACCGCGACGCTATCCGCACGGTGTGACGAACAGTCCGCGCCCGGCGTGGCAAACCCTCTGACGGCAGGTGAGAATGGTCACGTGCCCCTCCGCTTCCGGCGTCCCCAACTCCGCCCCCTGCTCGCCAGCGCCGCGATCGCCGTCTGCATCGTCTCGATCGGTGTGGCGTTCTCGATGAGCGAGACTGGCCGCGAGCGGCTCGACCTCCCCGACGTCGTCGAGAACATCGATCCGGTCCGGGGTGCCGTGCGCGTGCCCGCCCAGACGCAGGTGTTCGTCGACCTCGCAGTGGGCTACGAGGGGGTTCTGGTCATCGACGGCCTCGAACTCGAGACCGTCAGCGTCGAAGCGCTCCAGGACAAGGAGAAGCCGGGCCAGCAGATCGTGCTGCCGCCCACCACGATCTACGAGCCCGGTAACGCGACCCTGACCTTCGTCCCCAGCCCCGATGCCGACATCCAGGAGTTCTCCCAGGGCGAGCACGTCGTGCAGGTCGTGTACTGGAAGACCCTCGAGGGCCGCAGCACGGCCCGCACCTACACCTGGTCGTTCAACGTCTTCTGACCGAACCGGCCAGTGGCGGCCGGTGGCGGCCGGAGGCTCAGGACAGGCTGCCCGTCTCGAGCAGAGCGAGGAAGGCCGCCTCGTCGATGACCGGGATGCCCAGATCGGCCGCCTTGGTGACCTTGCTCGCGCCGGGGTCGGCACCCACCACGACGGCGTAGGTCTTGGCGCTCACGCTGCCAGGACTCTTGCCGCCGCGGTCCTTGATGGCCGCCTCGGCCTCCTCGCGACTGAATCCGGCCAGGGTGCCGGTCACGACCACGGCCTTACCGGCCAGCACCGGCAGCAGCGTGCTGATCTCGACCCTCCCGAAGTCGACCCCGGCCGCCCGTAGCTTCTCGACCATCGCCCGGTTCGCCGGTTGCGAGAACCAGCGCACGATCGAGGCGGCGATGATCGGTCCGACACCGTCGGTGGCCGACAGTTCGTCCTCCGACGCCGCCATGATCGCGTCGAGGGTGCCGAAGCGACGGGCGAGCGCCTCGCTCGCCGCAGGTCCGAGCCCCTTGCACCCGAGCGCCGTCAGCACCTTCGGGAGCGGACGTGACTTCGAGCCCTCGAGCGCGGCCAGCAGGTTGTCGGCCTTGGTGGTGCCCCACTTCTCGAGCGACATCAACTGCTCGCGGGTGAGGGCGTAGACGTCGCCGGGGTCGGCCACCAGACCGGCGTCGCTCAGTTGGAAGACGGTCTGCTCGCCAAGGCCTTCGATGTCCATCGCTCCCCGCGAGGCGAAGTAGATGATCCGCTGGTCGCGCTGGTACGGACACGACGGCTCGACACACCGCGTGTCGGCCTCCCCCTCGGGACGCACGAGTTCGGTCTCGAGCGGACACGGGCACGTCGTCGGGAACTCCCACGGCGCGCAGTCGGCGGGACGCAGCGACAGGACGGGTCCGACGACCTCGGGGATCACGTCGCCGGCCTTGCGCACGACCACGGTGTCGCCGGGGCGCACGTCCTTGAGGCGGACCTGGTCTTGGTTGTGGAGCGTGGCCATCGCGACGGTCGACCCACCCACGAAGACCGGTTCGAGGACGGCGAAGGGCGTGGTGCGCCCCGTACGGCCGACCGAGACCTGGATGTCGCGCAGCAGAGTGGTGCGTTCCTCGGGCGGGAACTTGAAGGCGATGGCCCACCGCGGAGCCCGCGACGTGAACCCGAGCCGCTCGCGCTGTTCGAGCGAGTCGAGTTTCACGACGACCCCGTCGATGTCGTAGCCGAGGTCGTGGCGGTGCTCCTGCCAGTGGAGGCAGAACTCCTCGACCTCTGCCAAGGTGGCCACGACCCGGATCTCGGGGTTGACGGGGAAGCCGAGCGCGGCCAGGTGCTCGAGGGTCTGGTGGTGCGAGGTGAACTCCGGGCCGCCGACGACCTCTCCCAGCTGGTAACTCCAGAACGACAGTCCACGGCCGGCGGTGATCGTCGGGTCCTTCTGGCGCAGACTGCCCGCACCGGCGTTGCGCGGGTTGACCGGCACCGGCTCGGGCTTGCGCCCGGCAGCGACACGCTCGACGTTCTCGGCCTCCTTGGCGGCACGCAACCGCTCGAAGGCGTCGATCGGGAGGTACACCTCGCCTCTGACCTCGAGCACGGCCGACGCCTCGGCGCCGAGCATGGCCGGCACGGCCGAGATGGTGGCGACGTTGGCCGTGACGTCCTCGCCCACCTTGCCGTCGCCACGGGTCGCGGCCTGGACGAACATGCCGCCCTCGTACCGCAGGCTCATGGCCAGACCGTCGATCTTCAGCTCGCAGACGTAGGCGACCTGCTCGCCCTCGAGCCCGCGGGCGACACGCTCGCCCCACGCCCGCAACTCGTCGACGCCCATCGCGTTGTCGAGGCTGGTCATCGGGACGCGGTGCTCGACCGGTGTGAACGCCTCTTGCAGCGCTCCGGCACCGACCCGACGCGTCGGTGATGCCTCGTCGACCAACTCGGGATGCGCGGCCTCGAGTGCGGCGAGTTCGCGCACGAGGGCGTCGTAGTCGGCATCGCTGATCTCGGGGGCGTCGAGGGCGTAGTACCGCTCGTCGTGGTGGGAGATCTGGGCGCGGAGTTCGGCGGCGCGTGCAGCGGGATCGGAGGCCATCGCCCCGAATGCTACGGCGTGGGTCTGCAGAGGTTGGCCGCCGCACACACCGTTCGGGACCGACCCCCGAACGGTGTCAGGCGCCGAGCACCCAGCGGCTCGCGCTCGCCTGGTCGTGGACCCGGCGGCCCACCTCTGCGGTCATCTCGTAGACGCTCGTCGCCACCGATGGCGTGTGCGACCCGAGGCCACATTCGGGGGTGATCAGCGACTGTCGACGCAACATCGCCGGGTCGGCACCACGGTTCACGAGCTCGCACCAGAGCGAACTCAGACGGCGCCACGAGCGCTCGGCATTTCCCGACACCGGGCCGGTCGTGGTGACGACGCCCCACGCGATGACCCCACCACGCTCGAGGAAGCGCACCAGGTAGCCGGCCTGCTCGGCCAGCGACTCGTGGACGGGCAACGAGAGGACTGCAGGGCCGGTCGCGAGTTGGCTCGGGATGTCGGCCGGCCCGCACACGTGGAGTCCCGACACCGCTGACGTCTCGATCGCTGCCAGCGCTCCCGAGACGAGATCGATCGCCGTGTCGGGGGCGAGGGCGAAGCCCGGCTCCATCAGCTCGGCGAGGTCGCCCTCTTCGACGAACACCAACTGGCGGACGCCCGGGAGTTCGGCGTCGACGGTGGCGATGATGTGCTGCACGCGCTCGCGGACGCAGCGCACCGCCGACTCGAACGCCTCGCTCATCGGGACCCCTGCCCGCATCAGGGCGAGGCCGAGGGTGACGGGGCCGACGAACTGCCACTTCACCCAGCCGGTGTGCTGGCGCTCGCGCGCCGCGGCGAGGAAGGCCTGGAGACCGCCGAACGCGTCGTGCGAGAGGTCGGTGACGACGGGCGCCAACGGGTCGATGCGCGAGGGGTCGACGAGGATGCTGCCGTACTGACCGGCCGTCACACCGTGCATCCCGATCATCGCCTGCGCGATCGGGCCCTCGGCAGGACTGCGCCGCGGCAGCCACGGGACGAACGGGATCGAGCAGTGGTCGAGGGAGAACTCGGCCGCGGCGCGGGCGTCGCGATGGGGCAGCGAACCGATGCCCGTCGAGGCACCACCCGGAAGTCCACTCGTCGTCATCGTCACCCCCTCGTGGCCGTCCCACCGGCTGGCGGGTCGCACGTATCGTTCCACGCCGCGGTCGCCGATGACGAAGCGGTACCGTGCCTTCCGTGAGTCCTGACGCCACCACGAACCCGACGACGGCTGACACGAACACCGTGATGACAGGGGTGGTGGTGACATGGGCGGTGCGGGCGGTGTGGGTCGCGGTCGCGCTCACCGGCGCCTTCGCCGTCGACGGAGCGCTCGCTGCGGCCGACGACGTCGCCACGGTGCTCGTCCCGGTCGTCTGGTGGGCGGTGGTCGGCGGGCTCCTGGTGGCACTCGTCGTACCCTCGCCGTTGGCTCTGACGGCCGTCCGGACGGTCTCTCCGCTCACGATCGCGCTCGCCGTCGCATGTCTCGTCGCTGGGGCCGACATCGCATGGGGAGCGGCATTCCTCGCCGCGTCGCTGTGCGCCGTCGGCGCCGTGTTCTCACCCGAGTTCGCCACCGCGATGGTGCAGGGGTCGGCGTACGGGGCCGAGCGTCGTTTCCCGCTCCGTGCCCCTGCCGCGATCCTCCTCCCGATGCTCGTGACGTGGGTCGGGTGGGCGGCGTGCACGACAGCAGCCGTCGCGCTCCTCGCCGATGCGAAGGTCGTGGCGGGCTCGGTGTTCGCCGCCGTCACGGTCGCCGGTGGCGTCGTCCTCGCCCCTCGCTTCCACCGGCTCGCCCGCCGGTGGCTGGTCCTCGTGCCCGCCGGGGTCGTGGTCCACGATCCGCTGGTGCTCGGCGAGACGCTGATGGCGATCCGGCCCAACGTCGTGCGTGCCGGCCTCGCCACGGCCGACAGCGACGCGGCCGACCTCAGCGGACCCGCCGCTGGTCACCTCGTCGAGATCGTCCTGCGCGACATGGCTCTTGCCGTGTTCCCGGCGTCGGCGGAGCACCCGCAGGGCCGTGCCATCCACGTGCAGTCGTACCTCGTCGCACCGAGCCGACCCGGCGCCGCCCTGCGCGCCATCGCCGAGACCCGCATCCCTGTCGGCTGACCGGCGACGGCGTCAGAGCGCGTCGACCACCACTCCACCGCCGACGACCCGGTCGCCGGCCTCGTCGTAGAAGACGGCGGTCTGTCCCGGTGACACGAGTCGGTGTGGCGACTCCCACCGCACGACAGCTCCGGCACCCGACGGTGCAAGAGTCACGGTCGCTCGCGGCGCCTCTCCGTGGGCGCTGCTCTGCACCCGCGCCGTGAACGACTCGCTCGGCGGTTCGCCGTGGGGCCACGCCAGCAGCGACACGGCGGTCTCGGTCGAGTCGAGCATCGACTCGTCGCCGACGCGCACGACACCGGCCTCGGTGTCGATCCCGACCACGAACTGCTTCGGGCCACCGCCAGGTAGTCCGAGCCCGCGGCGCTGTCCCAGCGTGACGAGTTCGATCGCACCGATCTCGCCGAGCTGCACACCCGAGGTGGCGTCGACCACGGCGGCGCGTCGGAAGGGGATCCGGTCGCCGAGGAACTTCTCTCGTCCGCCCTCGTGCGTGATGAAGCAGACGTCCTGACTGTCGGGCTTGGCGGCGGTGCGGAGTCCGAGCGCTGCAGCACGCTCGCGCACCTCGGCCTTCTGGAGGTGCCCGATCGGGAAGATCGTGCGGTCGAGTTCGCGCCCGGCGAGCATGTGCACGACGTAGCTCTGGTCCTTGCCAGGGTCGGCACCACGTCCGATCCAGCGGCGACCGGCGTGCTCGACGATCCGGGCGTGGTGCCCAGTGGCGACCGCGTCGAACCCGAGCAGATCAGCCCGCTCCGACAGGCGGTCGAACTTCAGATGACGGTTGCACTCGATGCACGGGTTGGGGGTGATCCCGTGACGGTGAGCGTCGACGTAGGGGTCGACGACGTGGCGGTCGAAGTCGTCGGTGAAGTTGAACACGAGGTGGTCGATACCCAACTGCTGGGCGACGCGGCGCGCGTCGTCGACGTCGGCGATCGAGCAGCACCCGGTGTCGCTCTCGCCACCCCACAGGCGCATGGTGATCCCCACGACCTCGTGACCGGCAGCGAGCAACTCGGCGGCCGCGACCGACGAGTCGACTCCTCCGCTCAGCGCGACGAGGACCTTCACGAACGACCCCGCCACAGCCGTCGGACCGCGTCGACCACAGCCGTCGCTCCGCGTTCGACGTCGGTGTCGGTGGTGGTCCGACCCAGTGTCAGACGGAGTGCCCCACCGGCCACATCGCGCGGGACGCCCATCGCGGCGAGCACGTGGCTGGGTTCCATCGCGCCGGCCGCGCACGCCGATGCTGCGCTGGCGCACACGCCCGCCTCGTCGAGCAGGAAGAGCAGGGCCTCGTTCTCGATGCCACCGATGCAGAGGTGGGCAGAGCCCGCCACCTTGCGGTCGCGGTCGACGGTCTCCACGACGTCGTCGAGCGCCCCGGTGATCGCGTCGACGAGGGCATCGCGCAGGACGCGGAGGCGCTCGTTCTCCTTCGACCGTTCAGCATCGGTGGATGTCAGCGCCACCGCGGTGGCGACGATCCCGGCCACGTTGTGCGTCCCGCTGCGGCGCTCGCGCTCCTGACCTCCACCGATCAGGAGCGGGTCAACCACAGCGCCGTTGCGACACACGAGGACACCGACACCCTTGGGGCCACCGAACTTGTGGGCCGAGAGCGACAGCATGTCGACGTGGGGCGTGATCGTGCGCAGGTCGATCCACGACGCCGCCTGCACTGCGTCGGTGTGCAGCAGTGCTCCGGGCGCCGCACGTCGGACGACCCGCGCCACCTGCTCGAGGTCGGTGATCGTGCCGACCTCGTTGTTCACCGCCATCACGCTCACCACGGCGATGTCCGCACGGCCCGTGAGCCGATCCTCGAGCTCGTCGAGACGCACGCTCCCGTCGCGGCCCACCCCGACGATCACGCCATCGGAGGACGCCACGCATTCGAGCACGGCGTGATGCTCGACCGCCGGGCAGACCGAGACCCCACCACGTCGGGCCGCGGCACCGAGGACGGCCGTGTTGTCGGATTCGGTCCCGCTGCCGGTGAAGACAACGTCACCCGGCTCACAGCCGATCGCATCCGCGACCGCTTCGCGCGCATCGTCGACAGCACCACGGGCCGACCGGGCGAAGCGGTGGGAGCCCGAGGGGTTGGCGAACCGCACGTCGAGGAAGGGCAGCATCGCCTCGATCGCCTCCTGACGCATCGGCGTCGTCGCCGCATGGTCGAGGTAGGTGAGCGTGTCCACGCGCTCAGGCTATTCAGACGCGGACGTCTTGGCGGTCGACGCCACAACGGCGACAATGGCGACGTGCGCGGCTATGACGACACCACTTACGGCGAGGCGATCGCCGACGTCTACGACGACTGGTACGCCGATCTCGACGATGTCGACTCTGTGGTCGCCACCCTCCTCGAGCTCGCCGCGGGTGGGCCGATCCTCGAGTTGGGTGTCGGCACCGGCCGTCTGGCCGCTCCACTCGCCGCTGCAGCTCGGGCCGCCGGCCTCACGACGTGCACCGTCACCGGCGTCGACACGAGCCCTGCGATGCTCGCTCGCATCGCCGACAAGCCGGGCGGCGACGCGGTCGACGCCCGACTCGGCGACATGGTCGACGGCATCCCCGCCGGCCCCTTCGCGCTCGTCGTGGTGGCGTACAACACCTTCTTCGCCCTCCACGGCACCGACCGCCAGTCGGCGGCCTTCCGGGCCGTGGCCGACGTTCTCGCCCCCGACGGGCTCTTCGTGCTCGAGGCCTTCGTCCCCTCCACCGGCGGGCCGGCCTCCGACGTCACGGTCAGGTCACTCGCCGCCGACCGGGTGGTGCTCAGCATCTCGCACAGCGACCCGGAGGGGCAGCGCGCCGAGGGGCAGTTCGTCGAGCTCACCGAGTCGGGCGGGGTGCGCCTGCGGCCGTGGAGCATCCACTGGGCCACTCCCGCGCAGCTCGACGCGATGGCCGGAGCCGCAGGGCTGGTGCTCGACCGACGGTGGGGTGCGATGGACCGCTCCCCCTTCGACGAGACCTCGACCCGCCACGTCTCGCTCTACCGCCGGGCCTGACGACGGCCGACCGCCACCGCGACGCCCTCTACAGCCGTGGAACACGCGTGGAAACGGGCGTGACTTTTCACTCAACATGCCTCACGTGCACTCGCGGCGACGGTCGGGGTCGTAGGCTGATCTCACTGTGAGTCAGCTCCGTCTCAATCCCCTCACCGGCCGTTGGGTGACCATCGTCGCCGATCGAGCCCAGCGACCGACCGACTTCGCCCCCCGTTCCCCCCAGGTCGAGGCCGAGCCCAACCGCCCGTGCCCGTTCTGTCCCGGCAACGAGGAGGCCACCCTCCCGGCTCTCGAGACCCTCGACGAGGGCGGCCGCTGGCGGATGCGGGTCATCCCGAACCTCTACCCGGCCTTCGACGGCGACGAGCCCTTCGCGGTCCATCACCTCGGTCCGGTGCACGTCGAGGCCGAGGCCAGCGGCATCCACGAGGTCTTCGTCTACACGACCGACCACCACGGTGGCGGCCACCAGATCTCCGACGACGACGCCGGGCAGATGATGCAGATGCTCAGCCGCCGTCTCCAGCAGCACGCCAACACCCCCAACGTGCGCTACACCCAGGCGATCATCAACCACGGCCGCGAGGCCGGCGCCTCGCTCGCCCACCCGCACGGCCAGCTCCTCGGGTTGCCGTTCGTCCCGGGCGAGATCCTCGAGGAGCAGCGGGCGTTCTCCCGCTTCGAGGGTGGCTGCATCCTCTGCGCCACGATCGAGGCCGAACTCGTCGACGGCAGCCGCGTGCTGTTCTCCAACGACCACGTCGTCGCCGTCAGCCCGTACTGGGCCGGTTCGCCGTACGAGCTGCTGCTCATTCCGCGCAGCCACGACCTGCACCTGACCGACAGCACCGACGAGACCCTGCAGGGTGTCGGCGTGGCGATCCGCGATTCGCTCCAGGCGCTCTCGGAGGTCCACGGCGACCTCGCCTACAACCTCGTGTTCCACACGGCCCCGCACTCCTACAGCGGCGCCTACCACTGGCACGTGCACCTCTTCCCGAAGCTGATCACCACGGCCGGCTTCGAGCGCGGTACCGGCGTGATGATCAACATCATCCCGCCCGAGTTCGCCGCCGAGCAGCTCCGCAAGGTGAGCGTCGAGGCCTGATGCCCGGCATCCGCGTCGCCATCGACATCGATGCGACACCCGACCGTGTCTGGGAGATCGTCGAGCCGGTCGAACGCCACGTCGACTGGATGCACGATGCTGTCGCCATCCGGTTCACCGGCGAGCAGACCCGCGGCGTCGGCACCGAGTTCCTGTGCGACACCAAGGTCGGCCCGCTCAAGCTCGTCGACCGGATGGAGATCACCGAGTGGGAGCCCAGCGCCGTCATGGGTGTGCGCCACATCGGAATGGTCACCGGCACCGGCCGGTTCACCCTCGAACCGATGGACCTCGGCCGCCGCACACGGTTCGTGTGGGAGGAGACGCTCGTCTTCCCGTGGTGGATGGGTGGGCCGCTCGGCGCGCTGATCGGTGGCAAGGTCGTGCTCGCCGCGATCTGGCGCCGCAACCTGCGCGGCCTGAAGCGGCTCGTCGAGACGGCCTGAGCCGCGCCGTCCGGCACTGCTCAGGCGCGCCTG
>Ga0172367_10001002_pt1 | contig 42478 bp, 32 predicted proteins | sample Lak10m_FD_114542 | JGI IMG/M metagenome (GOLD analysis project Ga0172367, IMG submission 114542) | Freshwater microbial communities from Kabuno Bay, South-Kivu, Congo - kab_022012_10m | ecosystem: Environmental > Aquatic > Freshwater > Lake | place: Democratic Republic of the Congo: South-Kivu... | reverse complement strand
CCCGTGGCAGTGACGGAACGGCGCGAATCTGGGATCTCGAAGGCAAAGAGCAAGCGAAACTGCAAGGACATCAAGGGGATGTTTGGAGCGTGGTATTTTCTCCCGATGGCAAAAGGATCGCGACCAGTGGCAGGGACGGAACGGCGCGAATCTGGGATCTACAGGGTAGACAGATTGCTGAATATGAAGGTTACGGAATTGTGCGCGAAGACTTCCAATTTATTGCCACAGTTCCCAAAGATAATCTATCTATCATCAAACTCTGGCGCATCCAAACCCTAGACGAAATGCTCGATAGCGCCTGTGCGCGGTTACGCACCTACCTCATCACTAATCCTGATGTATCTGAAAGTGATAAACGACTATGTGACAAGTAAAAAGTAGAAAGGAAAAAGGAAAAAAATTTGGATTGATTTGTTCCGTAGGGGCGCAGCATTTGCGCCACCATCTTCAACACCAACAGACAACCCCAATCCGCAAATGCTACGCCCTCTTTGCTTTTACAGACAATTTGCCCCCCGCATTGTGAGGTTTTGGGCAGAAAGACAATTTGTCCCTGCGTTGTGAGGTTTTGGGCAGAGCATTCCCCAAGGAAAATTGTCCTCCAATTTTATAAATCACTTCGGGAATGCTCTGCCCCTACCAAATTTTTTCCTTTTTCCTTTTTCCTTTAATTTGTCCCTACGTTGCAAAGTTCTGGGCAAAGCATTCTCAAAACAAAGCGATCTTAAAAAATCAATAGATTACTACGGGAATGCATTTCCCCTACAGTTCTTGCTATTGGAGATTACATCATATAAAAAGTCGGAGATCTGAACTTTGTTAGTGGAAGAGATTTTTGCAATTCGGCTATACTAAATATCTGAACTGACAACTTTATTAAACTATTTAGATCAATGAGTACCACAATTACAATTGAACAAAGATTACTAGAAAAAATTCGTAACCTATCATCTGACAAAATTATAGAAGTAGAAGACTTTATCGACCTTCTCTATCAACGTCAAACCAACTCTGAGCAGAATCTAGCCATGGCTGCTACCAAACTCTCAGAAGCCAGTTTCTCAAAAGTATGGGACAACCCCGAAGATGCAGAATATGACAACCTATAACTTTGGAGATGTACTTTTAGTTCCATTCCCCTTTACCGATCAAACCACCACGAAAAAGCGCCCAACAATCGTTATCAGTTCAGATAGCTACAATCAGTCAAAACTAGACATAATCATAATCGCCGTCACCAGCCAAGTCAAAACACCATTGCAGTTTGGTGAAATACTTATAACTGATTGGTCAAAAGCAGGACTATTAAAATCTTCAGTGATTAAGCCAATTATTACCACCCTTGAGAAACGGCTTGTCATTAAAAAACTTGGCAAATTAGAAGCCATAGATATACAAGCATTGCAAAGCTCATTACAACAAATTATTGAAATCAGCAGATAAACATTTGGTGTAAAACAACTAAAAGGCGATCGCGATATAATCTCCAATAAATCGTCAGACATTAACTCAGGGACACAACAAGACTCATGGACGTAAAAGCCGCAGTCGCCTTCGCCGCAGGACAACCACTCAAAATTGAGACAGTGCAACTAGATCACCCCAGAGCAGGAGAAGTCCTCGTCGAGATCAAAGCCACGGGAGTCTGTCACACCGACGCATTCACCCTCTCAGGCGATGACCCCGAAGGACTATTTCCTGCCATCCTTGGACATGAAGGCGCAGGTGTCGTCGTCGAAGTCGGCGCAGGTGTTACCTCTCTCAAAGCAGGCGATCGCGTCATTCCCCTCTACACCCCCGAATGCCGCAACTGCTCCTACTGCCTCAGTAATAAAACCAACCTCTGCCAAGCGATCCGCGTCACCCAGGGTCAAGGCTTAATGCCCGATGGAACCAGCCGCTTCTCCATCAATGGCGAAAAAATCCATCACTATATGGGAACCTCCACCTTTGCCAACTACACCGTCCTCCCTGAAATAGCGATCGCCAAAATTCGCGATGACGCCCCCTTTGAGAAGGTCTGCTACATCGGCTGTGGTGTGACTACAGGCATCGGTGCAGTAATTAATACCGCCAAAGTTGAAGTTGGTTCTAATGTCGTCGTCTTTGGTCTAGGTGGTATCGGCTTAAACGTGATCCAAGCCTGTCGCATGGTCGGCGCAAATATGATCGTCGGCGTAGACATTAATCCCAAAAAACGCGCCCTTGCCGAAAAAATGGGCATGACCCATTTTGTGAATCCCTTAGAAGTAGAAGGCGATCTCGTTCCCTATCTGGTTGACCTCACTAAAGGCGGTGCAGACTATAGCTTTGAATGCATCGGCAGAACCCAAACCATGCGCCAAGCCCTCGAATGCTGCCATAAAGGATGGGGTGTCAGCGTAATTGTCGGTGTCGCAGGTGCAGGACAAGAAATCAGCACCCGTCCCTTCCAATTAGTCACAGGTCGCGTCTGGAAAGGCACAGCCTTTGGTGGCGCAAAGGGACGTACTGACGTTCCTAAAATTGTCGATTGGTATATGGAAGGTAAAATCGATATCGATAGTTTGATTACGAATGTGATGCCAATTGAGCAAATCAATGAAGCTTTCGATATGATGCACAGAGGCGATGCCATCCGCACAGTACTAACGTTCTAAAGGCTTTGCCGTAATATGATGGCGCGGCTTCGTCGCGCCATCAAAAATCGTCACAATGTTTCCCTGTCATCTTAATAAAGAGGATTTGGAGACCAAATCCCTACATGTTTTTGTAAAGGTAGAGGCTTGGTCTCCAAGCCCCAATCTCATCGTTCCTCTCGGACATAAAATCAAAAAAATGAGTGGGGGCGCAAAGCGCCCCCACTCATTTTTTATCCTAAGCAAAACTTACATTGCTATACATGCAAATTCTCGTACAAGTCAGCAATGACGATATTAGAGAATAACCAACCATCGGGAGGAATTAGCATAATGCGGATATCCTCTGGCTGTTCTCCAAACTTAACCCAATCCTGCCCACGATAGCGATCAAGGATCTGCAAGGCGCGATCGCATAGATCTTGACCATAGGTTTCTTGCAAAGCCCTCAAACTCAAACCTTCCGCTAGTCGCAACCCCTGCATCAGTGTATCCATTAACTCCTCCGCAGCGTCGATAATCGGAGCCGTAAAACCAATTCCTGAACTTTGCCAAAGCGCGATCGCCTCAAGATATTCCCGCATTTTCCGAGGACGATCAATTCTTTGGCGATTGATATAACTGGTTGCGCCCATACCAACTCCATAAAAGGGTTGATTATGCCAATAGGTCAAATTATGTTTTGCCTGATAACCAGATTGAGCATAATTCGAGATTTCATAATGGGCATAACCTACGGATGGAAGTAAGTCATGGGCAACCCTATACATCTCGACCGTATGGAATTCCGTTGGTAATGGACTATCACCTGCTTGATAGCGCTTACCAAAGGCAGTTCCCTCTTCGATAGTGAGGTCATAGATCGATAGATGTGTGGGTTGTAAAGCGATCGCCTCCTTGAGCGAAAAATCCCAATCCGCCATCGATTGATGGGGCAGCCCTGAAATCAAATCCAAACTGAAGTTCTCAAAACCAGCATTTTTAATCGCATCTACGGCTTCATATATGTCTGCGACGCTGTGACCACGCCCACAAACATCCAACAGTTCTTGCTGAAAAGCCTGTGCTCCAAGGCTAATACGATTAATCCCCAAGCTGCGATAACCTTGCAAGCTTTCCAAGCTGACTGTGCCTGCATTTGCCTCAAGTGATATCTCTGCATTAGAGGCGATCTTAAAAGATTTGGCGATCGCTTCGAGGATTTGCTCAACCTGTGGAACTGAGAGCAAAGATGGCGTACCACCACCAAAAAATATGGTTTGCAAAGTCTCTACAGGCGGAATCTCCGCGACAGTGAGCACAATTTCTTGACAGAGAACATCAACATATTGCTGTTTAAGATTCTCGCCCCCTGTCGTAATTGCGAAGTCACAATAGAAACAGCGTCTTTTGCAAAAGGGAATATGCAGATATAGGGATTTAGGAAATATTTGGCTCAAGGTCGCAAAGTGATGATTAATTGAAGCGTGACACGAAGCGCCAAGCTTCAATTATTGGATAAAGAGATTATATAATTAGATTTATACCAATTCGCAAAAGTGCAATTACACTTTTGTGAATTAAAAACCAAACCCAGTAAGGGTTTTAAAAACACAAAATAACTATGCCATTTTGTGTTTTGGTATTAGCTACTTGGCGATCGCGAATTTACCAATCCCAAATACCGATCCAAAACTATGACCAACACCATCTCCAAATTAGAAATCATCTATCCTAGTAGCGACGGGCAACCTATGGCTGAAAGTACTGAACATTATCAATGGATTGTAACAATCGCAGGTGGGTTAGAAGATCTGTTTAAAGATGATGACAATGTTTTTGTCGCAGGGGATTTGCTCTGGTATCCCGTCGAAGGACAGTCAGAAATTCGCCGCGCTCCCGATGCGATGGTTGTATTTGGTAGACCAAAGGGCGCAAGGGGTTCCTACATTCAACACCTCGAAGCAGGAATTGCGCCTCAAGTGGTATTTGAGGTCTTATCGAGGGGAAATCGGATTTCGGAAATGGCGCGGAAGTTTGAGTTCTATCAAACCTATGGTGTGGAAGAATATTATGTTTATGATCACCTTGCTAATGATCTAGTCGGTTGGGGCAGAAATCCCGAAGATCATCACCTAGAGCCAATTACCGACATTCAAAACTGGACAAGCCCCCGTTTAGGAATCCGTTTTGAACTTACCGATGAAACTCTTAAAATTTTTAAACCTGATGGGACAAGGTTTTTAACCTATCTTGAACAGGCTGAACAAGCTCAACTAGAACGCGATCGCGCTGAGTCTGAAAGGGTTGCTAAAGAACAGGCTCTAGATACGATCGCCAAATTTGCAGCTAAACTCCGTGAAATGGGTATTGATCCTGAAAACCTTTAACCTCAAAAATAAATATGGCGCTTTGCGCCATATTTATTTTTGAGTAATTTTACTCATTGAAAATTCCACAAAATAACTGCAAAGAGATGCCTTGAATCGGTTTTAATTAAAGGAGCGATCGCAAAAAAACAAAGGAATTCATGGCGGAAATATGGGGATTGCACGGCGACAATTCTTGCAGGCAGGGCTGACCAGTCTGATCGGATGGCAATTTCTCACCCGCGATCGCGTGGCTTTTGCCGCAGAGCAATATGTGCGTCAAACGACAGCATCAACACAGCACAAACGAGCGCTATTGATTGGGATTAATCAATATGATGCTAAAGAAGAATCCCCAAATGCATCTGCAACAACTAATGGATGGCTGCCTCTGCATGGTTGTGTTAACGATGTGGAGTTACAAAAGGAACTACTAATTCATCGATTTGGATTTGCGCCTCAAGATATTTTGACTTTGACCGATCACGAAGCGACTCGCAGTAACATTGCCGATGCGATCGCCACCCACTTAGTCGCCCAGACTTTGCCTGATGACTTGGTAATCGTTCACTTTAGCGGACATGGTTCGCGACTGGGTAATTACAATACACTCGTACCTGTAGATAGTGGCTTGCCTCAAAATTTAGAAAATCTACAGGACATTACAGAACAGGAATGGCAGGGTTGGCTACAAGCGATCGCCACGGATCGGATTTTGAATATTGTCGATGCAGGTTTTTACTATCCAAATGTATCGGCGATCGGCAATTTCCGTTTGCGATCGCGGGTTGGACTAAAAAACTGGCAACCAACATCAGAATCCATCGATAACCAAACCGAAACAAAACCAATCAATACAACTTTACGCGCCGCCTCAGGCGATATGCTCTGTGCCGATGCTCAATGGTCTGGCTTTAGCAGTGGTGCATTCACCTACGCCCTCGTCCAGCAATTGTGGCAAAGCACTCCCGCAACTACAATCCATGTAGTGATGAGTGATTTGGCAACCACCCTCGATCGCCGCGCTCTACACAATGACAATCTCACCATCGAGAAACAAGTTGCAAATATGTGGGAAGTTGCGGCGAGCAAACAAAAGGCGATCGCCACCAGCACCTTTGCAGAGATATTGCCAATTCCTGACTTTGGTTCTGATGGGGTGATTATGAATAGCACTGGCGATCGCCACACCGCCGATGTCTATCTAGCAGGGTTACCGATCACCGTTTTAAGTAATTATGCGGCTGGGGCAATTTTGCAGGTAATGGCAGCAGATACTTCAGAAATAGCAGAGGCAATAGAAACCCAGTCTGCCCTCAAATCAATTCCTGCGGCTCCCCAAGCCATAGTGCAACTGAAATCACGCAATGGATTTAATGGCAAAGTTGAAGTTTTAAATGATCACAGCATCAATCCCAAATTAGAAGCAGGACAATTACTTCAGGAAGTAATGCGCTCCATTTCGCGCAATGTCAAATTAGCGATCGCCCTTGATGTTGGCTTGAGCAAAATTGAACGAGTTGATGCCACCAGTGCCTTCTCGACTTTACCAAATATGTTCGGGGTAAATGCCAATGAACAATGTGCTGATTGTCTGTTTGGAGTACAGTCAGCAAGCTACGGCTTATTCACAGTTGGACATACACCGATTCTTGGCTCCTTTGGTTCCGTGGGTGAGTCGGTGGGTGTGGCGATTAAACGCTTACAACCTTTTCTGGAAAGTCTCCTCGCTGCCAAACTAATCCGCACCACCGAAAATCAAGCTGCAACCCATCTCAATGTGCGGGTCACCCTCAAGGCGATGATCGGTGTCGATGAGCGATCGGTCACATTAGCCAGTCAATCTGCGGCAAGGGCTTCTCTAATTCCTGCTAATAATGTCAGCAACACCGTGCGGACTAAACCGATTAATATAGGCGATCGCCTCGAATGTCAGATCGAAAACTTTAGCGATCAACCTCTATACATGCGAATCTTTTGCCTCGATCCACGTAGTAAGATTCTTACACCCAACTTTATCGCTACTCCCTATGCCAATGATGGCATCATTCCCCCATCGGAAACTCTCACAATTCCCTATCCCAAAGCGCCGATGAATTGGTCAGTCTCCGCTCCCAAAGGTATGGTTGATGTGTATATTGTGATTAGTCGATCGCCACTTTTACAGGTTGCCAAAATCCTTGAAGCTTCACAACGTCAGGCATCCTCTTTAAATGGATTAATTTCTATTCCCAATCCATTACAAGTCGCCCAATCTCTACTCGCCGATCTTGATCGGGCAGGTAAGCCTTCAGATTTTGGAAATGCCGCTAATGTCAATGATGCATGGATGCTAGACATGCAACAATGGGCAACCTTCAGTTTCAATTATCAAGTTGCATAAAGGCTAAGCCTTAAAATTAGAAAACAGATTTAGCGCAGCGAAACTGCGCTAAATCTGTTTTCTTTTCACGAATTATATAGCAATTTTCAAGCAAGTGAGGTACATAGATTTGTTCCCCCGCCTTCGACGGGGGAACAAATCTGTACTTCACTAGACTGATAAAGGCTATATAGCGCTTTTCAAGCAAGAAAGGTAAAAGGGTTAGCTTTTAATTCACAAAAGTGTTACCACACTTTTGTGAATTAAAAGCCAAATAAAGGCGGCGCAAAGCGCCGCCTTTATTTGGCTTTTAATTAGTCCTAGTTGTCTCTTGCGTTGTTATATATTGTGTTTTGGTATACGAAATGATACAAAATCCACAAATGGTTTCATAATGAAAATAACTGTTTATAGCTAACAGAAAGCCATGCCAACCAAACGAATTTTGATTGTTGACGATGAAGAAAGCATTCAAACTGTGGTGCAGTTTGGCATTCAAATGGCCGCCGATTGGGATGTGTTAGTTGCTAGTTCTGGACCCCAAGGGATTCAAACTGCATGTGACGAAAGCCCTGATGCCATATTGCTTGATGTGATGATGCCAGATATGGATGGTATTGCCACATTTAAAGCGCTTCAGGCTGATCCCCAAACAGCCCAAATTCCTGTAATCTTTTTGACAGCTAAAGCCCAAACTTCTGAAAGAAGGCAGTTTAACGATTTAGGGGTAAGTGGAGTGATTACCAAACCTTTCAATTCCCTTGATCTCCCTGATCAAATTGTCAAAATGCTGGATTGGTAAAGTTATGAAGATACTGCTCGTAGAAGATGATGACGTATTAATTGCGGTCTTAACCAAGCATCTGACAGACAATCACTATATTGTCGATGTGGTCAAAGATGGCGAAATGGGGTGGACCTATGGCTCAACATTCGAGTATGACTTGATTGTACTTGATATTGTCTTGCCGAAGTTAGATGGCATCCTTCTATGTCAACGCTTTCGAGCGGAAGGTTATACCACACCAATTCTTTTACTCACCGCACAAAATGCTAGTACGGCAAAAGTGAGTGGGCTAGATGCTGGTGCTGATGATTATGTAGTTAAGCCTTTTGATTTCCCCGAATTAATTGCACGAATTCGCGCATTATTGCGGCGGAGTAATGCTAGCTCCTTTCCTTTGCTAGTTTGGGGAGATTTACTACTCAATCCGAGTACCTGTGAAGTTTCTTACAATAATCATCCCCTTACCCTTACTAATAAAGAATATGAGTTGTTAGAGCTTTTATTACGTGATAGTCAGCATTTACTAAGTGCTGATGAAATCCTCGATCGCCTTTGGTCTTCTGACGAGTACCCATCCGAGGCAACGGTGCGATCGCATATTCGACGTTTGCGGCATAAGTTAGTAGAGGCTGGTGCTCCATCAGATTTTATTGCGACTGTGCATGGGCGCGGCTATTACCTCAAAGCTCCAGACAAAGCCCCTGAGATGGCAATACCACAGCAAATTGATTCTGTTACTACAAATTCACTGAGGCTACCCAATGCCAACTCTCGAGAGACTCAACAAAAGCAGTACTTAGAATTTTTAAATCAGCTTTGGATCAACAATAAACCCAAAAGTCTGGAGCAGTTAGAAGTATTATTTCAAGCAGTCAGCAAATTAGAATCTGGAGATCTCGATCCGCAATTGCAAGCACAGGCGCAGCAAACATCTCACAAATTAGCTGGGACTCTAGGAACGTTTGGGTTAATGATCGCCATGCAATTAGCACGTCAGCTTGAAAATTTACTCCAAAGCCAACCATTACTCAAAAAACAACAGTTAGAAGTTTTGGAATCCTTAGTAATTTCTCTGCAAGAGTCAATTGAGAATACCCATGTCATCGAAAGCGCTCCCATGGCGACAAATACGACCTTATCATCTTCAGGATTGCATCTGGATCATGCTCAAATCGAGACAAAGGTGATGATTGTTGATGATGATGTAGATTGTTTGCAATCGCTTCCTAAGCTGCTCAAACCTTGGGGATTTAAAGTGACAACTTTGGCAGATCCGCAGGACTTTTGGACAGTTTTACAGTCAGTTTTACCTGATGTCTTGGTGTTAGATATCAATATGCCTCAAATCAATGGATTGGAAATCTGTCAGGCGCTCAGAAACAATCTTGACTGGCAGCGTTTACCGATATTATTTCTTACTGTGATGACTGACGCGAATACCCAGAACCTCGCTTTCAGTGTCGGCGCAGATGACTACCTATGCAAACCAATCGTGGGTCTCGATCTAGCCAATCGGATTCATAATCGTCTGCGTCGGGTGAGAGCTTACCAATACAAGTGATAAAGTACAAAATGGCTACGCCATTTTGTACTTTCAAAACCCTTACAGAGTCTGGTTTTTAATTCACAGAAGTGTGGCGACACTTCTGTGAATTGGTATTACACTTGGCGACAGCTATAAACTGCACGCATTTTGCACAATAAATCAGTCATGGTCAGAGCATAAATACTTTTTTAAAATTCACATACATTGAGATAAAATCGCATGACTCAAATCATACAAGTGTCGCTGCGAGAGCAACAATATCCTCTAATTCGGAATCTAGCCAACTGTATCGAATCTGTATGGCGAGAGAATTTAGATTTGTCTCCTTATCAAGTTCCAGAAGATCTAGGCTATGTGGAAGGTGCTTTAGAAGGTGAGCGTCTCGTCATTGAGAACCATTGCTATAGCACGCCGCAATTTCGGAAGTTGCATTTGGAACTTGCCAGAGTTGGCAGTGGCTTGGATATTCTGCATTGTGTGATGTTTCCTAATCCTGAATATGGTCTTCCTATTTTTGGAGCCGACTTAGTGGGTGGCAGAGGAAGTATCAGCGCCGCGATCGCTGATCTTTCACCCGTGCATCCAGAACGTGCTCTGCCTCGCAGTTATCACAATGCTTTGTCGAGTTTGCCTGTAATCGAGTTTGAGCAAACTCGTGAGTTGCCGCAGTGGGGCGATATTTTTTCTGATTTTTGTTTGTTTGTACGTCCAATGGGCGATCGCGAGGAGGTAGCTTTTTTGCAGAGAGTGCGTGATTATTTGACGTTGCATTGTCAGCTTGCGGTGACAACTGAGCCGTTAACAACTTCATTGGAAATTGATCAGATTTTGGCGGGTCAGCGTTATTACTGCGAAAAGCAACAGCAAAATGATAAAACTTGCCGTGTTCTCGAAAAGTCTTTTGGCACAGAATGGACAGAGCGCTATATGACCACAATGCTATTTGATTTCGCCTCTTAAATCGATAGCTTAGCTACGATTTGGGCTTGGAGACCAAGCCCCTACCTTTACCAATGTGGCGAAAAAATTTTGAACGTGGCGCGAAGCGACGCTTTCAAAATTTTTCTATAGTGTGACTACACTTCTGTGAATTAAAAACCAAATCATGTAAGGGTTTTGAAAGCACAAAATGGCATAGCCATTTTGTGCTTTGGTATTAAAGCCTCAAAAGGCTGTAACAGTCAGCAATTCTCATTATAAAAATCGGTTTTTTCAAGCCAACCGTTGGTTGGCTTGAAAAAAAAACGATTTTGGTGTTTCCAGCGCCTGCGGTGCTGGAAACACCAAAATCGGTTTCATAATGAGAATTGCTGTGTAACAGAGCAGCATCAACTCCAAGGCTACAAGTCCTGATATGATCGTCAAGCAGAATCACTGTTACCAGATTAACGAAATTCTAGCGAATATCCCTAGCGAACATCAGCGAATACTTCTAGCAATATGCGTCTATCTCAAATGCTCTGGGTCACTCTGCGTGAAGATCCCGCCGAAGCAGAACTTACAAGTCACAAACTATTACTCCGTGCTGGCTATATTAGGCGCGTAGGTTCAGGCTTGTATGTGTACTTGCCGCTCATGTGGCGCGTTTTGCAAAAGATCTCAGCGATCGTCCGTGAAGAGATGAACGACACAGGAGCGCAAGAATGTCTATTGACGCAACTACAACCTGCGGAACTATGGCAAGAGTCAGGACGCTGGGATACCTACACCAAAGCCGAAGGGATCATGTTTGCCCTCACTGATCGCGCCAATCGTGAAGTCGGTCTAGGTCCTACCCACGAAGAAATCATTACCGCGATCGCCAGAGATACGATTCGCTCCTATCGTCAATTGCCACAGCACTTATATCAAATCCAGACCAAGTTCCGTGATGAGATTCGTCCACGTTTTGGACTCATGCGTGGACGCGAGTTCATCATGAAGGATGGCTACTCCTTCCATGAAAATGAAGATAGCCTCAAAGAAACCTACTATGAAATGGATCGTGCCTATCGCAAGATGTTCGATCGCTGTGGTTTAAAATTCCGTGCCGTCGAAGCTGATTCAGGTGCGATCGGTGGTTCGGGTTCACAGGAATTTATGGTGCTAGCGGAAGCTGGTGAAGATGACATTCTCTTTACCGAAGATAGCAGTTATGCTGCCAATGTCGAGAAAGCAGTATCTTTGCCACCTGATGTAGTGCCCTCACATTTTGACAAGTTTGAGAAATTGCATACTCCCAAAAAGGGAACCATTGAAACTGTGTGTAAGTTGCTGAAATGCGACCCCACCCAAGTCGTCAAGCAGGTTCTCTATCAAGTCATTTATGACAATGGTACAACAGTTTTAGTTCTCGTCAGTATTCGTGGCGATCGCGATGTTAATGAAGTGAAGTTACAAAATGAACTGACAAAGTTAGCAAGTAACTATGGCGGCAAAGCAGTCATTAATCTCCAAGTTGCTGATCCTGAGTCGCAGCAAAAATGGGCGCATTCCCAACTTCCTGTCGGGTTTATCTCACCAAGTTTGGATGATTCCTATATTGATAAAAGTTCCGCAGTTTCTTCAAAGTTTCTCCGCTTAGCCGATCGCACCGTTGAGCATTTACAAAACTTTGTTACAGGCGCAGATGAAGCTGATTATCACGTTGTTGGTGCAAATTGGGGTAAGGACTTTACATTACCCACAGTTGTCAATCTTGATAAGGCAAAAGCAGGCGATCGCGCCATTCATGATCCTTCACAAATCTTGCAAACTGCCAGAGGCATCGAAGTTGGGCATATCTTCCAGTTGGGAACCAAATATTCACAAGCAATGAAGGCGACCTTCACGAATGAGCAGGGTGAAGAAATGCCTCTAGTGATGGGTTGCTACGGCTTAGGCGTATCGCGTCTTGCTCAGGCTGCGGTTGAGCAGTCCTACGACAAAGACGGCATCATCTGGAATAAAGCGATCGCCCCTTACCATGTGATTGTCACTGTGCCGAATGTGGGTGATGCCAAGCAAATGGATGTTGGCGAAAGGCTCTACACATCCCTTGATGCCGCAGGCGTGGAAGTATTGCTCGACGATCGCGATGAACGGGCTGGTGTGAAGTTCAAGGATGCCGATCTCGTTGGTATTCCTTATCGGGTAGTTACGGGCAAGGCGATCGCTGATGGAAAAGTCGAAATCGTTAATCGAGCGACGAAGGTAGCAACTTTAGTAGAAATTGAGTCAGTAGTCGAGTACTTACAAAATGAACTCAAATAAGAGAAATCGGCGCAATGCGCCGATTTCTCTTATTCATCATAATCAGGATATTGCTCTGGAGCCTTGCCTTTTTTATCGATCACCTTTGCCTTTTTGAACTTAGGAGCAGGTTCATCAATACTTTCTAAGACCACATTAAACTCCCACCAGTCTCCAAAATCAAACACATAGGTAATGCGATCGCCGATATTAACTTGCCAATCTCTCAGCAAAATCTTATCTGTAAAGACCGCATCTTCTTCATATTGCGTGTAAGGATGATAAATGCTCTGTTTGAATCCTTGACGATCTTTGTAGGTGAATTGATGAAGATGATCGTTAGCAAAATCAAAGGCTTTAAGAATTGCAGAACTGAAATCATAGAGTGTGAGATGAGAAGGAATAGCAATCTTGCGCCAAATGGTTTCCGTAGAAAATTTATCCTTAGATTTCTGAATATAGATTTTAATCGATACTTTAAAAATGAAGATGCCATCTTGGGCCTCAGGCTCAGGCAATTGTAAATTATGCTCCCATGTGGGAAATAGCTCAAGCGCTTGAAATTCTTCTTGCAATATCTCCGTTGGAGTTAAATTCTGCACGACTATATCGAGTTTAGGAGATGAAGATGGCTTTTCTATAAATAAATCTGAAATATCATCTCCAGATTCACTCAACATTCCCTTTTTCCAATTAGTTTTGCCCAATAGCTCCATCATGGCTGTCCCAAATGGTAAAGCTTTTACCTTAGTTACCCGCCAACCTTTACCTGCAAGAGGTTCCGCATCTTTTAATTCCACAAATCCAAACAGATTTAACAAAGCCAAGTTATGTAGTTTCACATAATTCAGCCAATTGTTATTTTTAGAACCATCCGTAAAATTCAAATCCCCTTTAGCTAAATCTCTCCAACTATGAAATACAGAAAACCATTCAGGAATAAGCCGTCTAGCATCACCCATAATGTCCTCAGAGGCATAATAGATCCATGTGGCAAGGAGATTAAAATACTTCTCAATTACGCTTAATTGCTGCCATGATTGCAGAACTTGCGGATCAATTTGCAGTATATTTTTCTTTTTGTCTAATTGCACCTGCGCGATCGCTGAGCCACGCAATAACAAATACAAACCGTGAATATAAGGGTAAGATTTTTGACTAGGTCGTTGAAAATCGATGGTGGTGGGACGACTGAGGCAACTATTAAGATCTGCGAGATATTTGGGCGCGATCGCATGTTGATTAGCACTTACTTCGACTTTGTGAAGTTGCAGAAACTCGATAAACGTCTCAAAATCCTGCACAATTGCATTGGGTTGATTAGTTGCAAAAACCTGTTGGCTTAACAACTGTTTTGATGATTTAGATAAAGGTTCTTTTGGGGCATTGTCAATTGGGAAGAGATTGAACAAATTAAACATAGATTTCCACCCTAACTAGAAGTCTCTGAAGAATTGAAATTAATTGGTGAAGGTTCTTCTGACTCTTTGTTAGAGGCATTTAGATATCGCTGGATTTGTTCACCAATCTTTTCATTACCCGCAGTTTTGGAGATAAAAGCCGTAGCACCAACAAATTTTGATCTCAGGCGGTCAAATATTGTGTCATTGCTAGTCAAAATCAAAATAGGTGTATCTTTAAACTCTGGTATGCGGCGAATTTGTGTACAGAGTTCATAACCACCAATGATGGGCATTACTAAATCTAAAATTACCATTTCTGGTTTATTTTCAACTAGCAAAGGCAAGACATTAATAGAATCTCGAATTCCTAAAAAACCAAACCCAAACCCTGTAACTATTTGTTCTATAGTTGCACATACCTAATTACTATCATCTACACAGGCAATAAGAGGTCTTGAGAGAATGGGAATCTTTTTCTGAGTGTTCCTTTTCTCTGTTAAACGAGTAGATCCGTCTTTTGAGGACTCACTTTCATTTAGTGAGAGAGAAGAGATAGGAGATTGAATGTCCGCAACCTCCACAAGCCCGATCATTCCACGATGATAATAAGCCATTAATGACTGCACGAGATTAAGTAGATCTTTCTTCATCCATGTTGACAACTCCCGCAGCGATCGCCTTCCATCCAGGATAGTTATCAAAGTTTTATAAGTGAGTTCTGACACTTCTTCCTTGAGCTGTGAGGGGCGCTTAATCCAAGGTGCAAGATTTGGTGAAAAATCAGCGATTCCCGCTTTGCGCCATGTTAACCATTCTTGGTGAGCTTGGTCAATTGCATGTTCTGCATGGATCAAGGAAATCACTGGTTCAATCTCATCCTCAAAATCACAGTAATAGGTGATCTTTTCATTAGCCGCACATTGGATAATATCAAACAGCACCTCCTGAACAAAACCCTCAATAATCGGTGTAATTTGTTCACGGGTTAAGACCATGCGTTTCATCAGGATTACCAGCACTTGATAGTCCCAAAGACGAATCTCATCGATAGTGCGAAAAGAAATTTTGTTAAAGTCTATCTGAAGTTTATATTGCGCCATCAATCTCCGCCAACGGCGATAATTATGCGCTCCCCCCGAAGCCCAAACCAGTCGACCATGGCAGTAGTAGATACTCCATTTATAATCTTTGACACTATGAAGTTCCAGCTTGCCAGTAAACTGCTTGCGACCATAGCCGCGTAACTGTTCAACAAGGCTATAAACGGCTAGATTATCTGTATCCATGTGTCATCTATAGGTGCTACGAAATTGAGCTTTCTAGTTTTTAGGGTAGAAAAAAGTTGCTTTTCAAAAACAAGATTAGCTTGTCATTATAAAGATTATTTTTCTATAAAACTATATTCACAAGAATACAGTAATTTTTAATTATTCCCATTATCTAGTAGAATTTTGACATTTCATTTAGTAATTCTCATCATCAAATCTTTTTTGTTTTTGCGGTACTACAGGAACTAAAGAAGCATAGTAATTTTTGATAAAAGCATACCAAAGGCTAATTTTTATCAAAAATTGCTATGTATAGGAAAAAATCTGCAAACAATGGTGACTTAGGGGCAGAGCATTTGCGCTACAATTTCTTAACTTTTCGCTAGAATCTCGCTCCGCAAATACTTGGCTCTTTCCGCGGTTTGACGATTAGTCTATGATTGCCTTAAGTTTAGTGCAGAGCTTTCCTATATATAGCCTTTATCAGGCTAGTGAAATACAGGTTTGTTTCCGCCGAAGTCGAGGAAACAAACCTATGTACCGCGCTTGCTTGAAAAGCGCTATATAAAAACTAGTGCTCTGGATAAATAGTTGCAGGAATACTCTGCCCCTTCAGAATCGATCATTAAGGATGAGCGCCGCGAAGCATTTCCCATCCTCACTACAATAAATTCTTTCCTTTTTAGGACTACAAGAAAACTAGATATTTGCATAAAAATAACGGTATTCTGGAATCCGTAAAGCTACTGTAAAGCCAATTTTTTACAACTTTTTGTAGGTAACAACTTGGGTTAATTATGTCCGCCTACTTATACTAGCAATATGTACTCTGACGATCTGTGTCCGATTCTGTAGTATCTTGATTGAGACTTGGCGCTTAACATCTTGCAACTTTTAGGTTTATTCCATACCCATGTCGAAGTCATCTAGAACTAACAAATCTGCTAAACAAAAACAAACAACAATGCTGATGTATATCGGCATTGGGGCGGCTGTTATTGCCGCAGGAGCAGGGGGAGCATATTTTTATTTTACGCAAAAAGCACAGGCGATTAAAGGGATTTTAGGCGCGGCGGCGGCGATCCCTCAAGAAGCACAAGTGGTGATGGCTTTTAATACCAAAGCTGATCCTTGGAATAAGTTGGCGCAATTTGGCACACCAGCATCACAAAAGCTGATCAGTGAAGGGCTGACCAAGTCCCCGCTCAATTCGTTACTAGTCCAGAGCAAAACTGAATATAGTCGTGATGTGCAGCCTTGGTTAGAGGGCTATATCATTACTGCGCTTGTCCCTAATGCGGCGCAACCACAAGCACCTGCAGCAACCTTAGTCATTGCGCCAACCCGCGATCGCAGCAAGTCTGATGCTTTTTTATCAAAATATCGTGGGGCTTTAGCGCAACAAGGGGCAAAATTTACTGCTAAGCAATATAAGGATGTCACCTATTATGAGTCCCCAACTCGCGACCCAAACAACAGTGTGGTGACTGCTGACATTGGTGGACAATATGTGGCGATCGCCACCAGTCCCACTGTGATCCAACAAGCGATCGATACCTATAAGGGTAGCAATCCATCCCTAGCCAAGAAACCAATCTTTGCCAAGATTTATGGTGCAACTAATCAAACGAAACTGGTTGAGCCATTGTTGCAGGTTTATTTAGATGGAGAAGTTGCCCTAGAGTTTATCGGTTCACAAGCTAATCTCAACCTGAACGAAGCGGCGATCGCGCAGTCAAAGCGAGAGCTAGATGCCATGACTTTGACTGGTGGTACACAGAAAGAAGGTTTGCGGTTTGAGATTAATACTTATCTCAAAAATGATAATTCTAATCCCCTTGCCAATAACGAAGCCAAGGTTCTCAATCTCTTACCACAGGAAACCTTTTTATTAGTTTCGGGTGTAAATCTCTATCAGTCATGGCAATCGCTAGTTGCCCAAGCCAAGGGGAACTCCAGTTCTGCGCAACTGATCGAGCAGATTCGCAAAGCTGTAAAGGATAGCACTAAACTCGATCTCGATCAGGACATTCTCAAGTGGATGAATGGGGAATTTGCGATCGCTGCTATTCCTAATAATCAAGGTATCTTAGCGAATCCAGGGTTTGGATTTGTAGCACTCGCTCAAGCAAGCGATCAGAATGCAGCCAAAACCGCCCTTGATAAAATCGATAAGGTTGCCCAAACAAATTCTGGCGGACTGCTGCCTAAAGGAGTTGATCTAAAACCCAAGCAAATTGGTGATAAATCGGTGATTACTTGGGCGATCGGTAATACGAATGTGGCAACACGCGGCACATTAGATAATAACTTTGTGTTCTGGTCTATGGGTGATCTTGCCGATACCTTTGTACCGACTCCTGCCAACAATTTACCTCAAAGTAGTTCTTTCAAAATTCTCACTACTGACATTCCTAAATCCAATGGTGGCTATTTCTATCTGAATATGACTACGGCGCTTTCCCTTGCTGATCGCTTATTACCACCCGAAGTCAAATCTAATCCTAGTTTTACCGAAATTCGGTCTGTGCTTGATGCCATTAATGGCATTGCCGTGACCTCCACCAATGTCGATGCTAAAACTACTCGCCTAGATTTCTTGTTTACCCTTAAGCCTACTCCTGGAAATTAAGACTTTATATAGCGCTTTTCAAGCAAGCGAGGTACATGGGTTTGTTTTCCCGCCGAAGGCGGGAAAACAAACCTGTCCTCCACTAGACTGATAAACGCTATATACACAATCAATCCTCGTACCCAAGTGCAGCCTAAAAGCTCAAACCCCTTGAAACGATGTCATACCAAAGCACAAGATGGTGTGGCCATTTTGTGCTTTGGTATGATTTGTCCTAGTTATCTCTTTCCTTGCTATAACCCCCAAGAAGTGAGGGGCGGCGATTCTTGGGGTTTAGTTTGTCCTAATGCAAATGACTATAGCTACACAGCACTTTTACAGCAAGAGCGTTACAAGGGTTGAGTTCACTGCAAAGTCGGGGAACCCAACCCATACTTCACTGGACTGATAAACGCTATAAAATATTAAAGATACTCAATAACTTAACTTAATACCTTTAACAAAAAAAATGGTTACAGCAGCACCTAATACTCAATCTGATACTAGCGCCCGCGACCTATTTCAGGCTGCTTACGAAAATCGCTATACATGGGATCATAATTTCCCAGGTTTAACTGCCAATGTATCCGTAGCGATCGATGGCGTAGCCCGTACTGGCAAGGCAAAGATTGCGCCAGACTTGACCGTTGAAGTGAGCATGGACGAACCACAACTGATTGAGCGCACCACCCGCACCCCTAGCGGCGAAGAAAAGACAGTTTCTGTGGATGAAGGTCAAGAATGGCTATACAACCAACTACGTGATGTGGTGACCCATCGTAAGCGTAAAACCTTTGATGAAGCCCATGGCAAATCATCCTTTAACCTTGGTGCAACCGATGAGTCGGGAGCCGTAGAAATCTTGGTTACTGGTGACTCAATGGGATCAAACTACAAAGTCCGAGGCAAAGAGATCTCAATGGTCAGCCGCGTGATGGGACGGATTGGATTTGTAATTAATCACCTTGGTCACTTGGATACGGGCGAAGGTTATATCTCATCTCTTTATACTGCGGTCTTCCGTAATCCAATGAATGATGAAATCGTGCGTCAAGCTCGTTTTGAAGATATCTACGAAAAGCTTGGTAACTACTATGTGATGACCAAACAAATCGTGCAATCTAACGAGCAAGGTCAAACCAAAAACTACGAAATTATCTTCAGTGATATCCAGCTACTCAGCTAGGTTATTCACCAGAAAGAACAAGGGGCTTAAGCCCCTTGTCAGTCCTCACAAAAAATGATGGTGGCGACAATTATGAGAACCGATCTAGAAAGGTTATTAATTTCGGAAGCAGAGCTATTGGAATTGACAGGTTTTGATCGCCAACAGATTTTGCCATCACTAAAGTTGACTTCTCGACAAATTAAAATCCAACGCGCGATCGCCTTAGGATTTGCCGCGATTAACTTTATCTCACTTGCAAGCATCTTTTTGCCGCCATTACGGATTGCGGGCGTGCTCTTTTTGATTAGTTTGATATTGGGGGCGTTGAGTTTAGCGATCGAATTTGTAGAATTAACTGTACTTTTCTTTTGTGTGGCTTTAGGTGCAGCAATTTATTCCCTTTATGTTTTGACAGGAGCGCCATTAGGAATAGTTTTGCTATGCCTTGGATTAGCGATCACTAGCGGAATTATTGCTTTATTGCTCACAAGATTAATTGTGCAGCAATGGCAAATATCAAAAAAATTGCATCGTCAAAAAGGTATTCCCAAAGTTATATTGCGCTTATTTACGGAAGTTGACAAATGCAATAAGACGATCTGTGATATTGATGTCTTCGATCAGTTGCAAGATGCAGGTAATCCGATTAAATTGGAGTCTAGGGAATCAGCGATCGCGGCTTTAAGAATGACTCGCAATGACATTGTCCGCGCCCTCAAAACTGAACGGGTTTTACGGGAGCATCCTGACTTTCATCCCGATCGCTTTAATATTGATTTAAATGCTTTTGAAGCGATCCAGATCAATAATCGAGCTAAGGAATATGGACGCATTTTTGATACGACTTTACAAATTGCGATCGATGTCCAGAAAGTAATGACAGACTTACAAGAATTCTCTTCAGATTTTTAATATAGCGTTTTTCAATCAAGCGAGGTACAGAGGTTTGTTTCCCCGCCGAAGGCGGGGAAACAAACCTGCACTTCACTAGCCTGATACAGTCTATAAAACCTAAAAAGAGTGTGGCATCTCAGAGTACTTCCTCATACTTTTTGGGGTTTACAACTGGTGTCAGCATAAGTTCGATATAGCTATTTAGGGCGTACTTCGCACACCCCAAATAGCTATATCGAACTCACGTTAAGTTAAAGTAGGAGAATACTTTTAAGCCGTTAGATGCTTTTATGAACGATCACAAAAATGAAGACAACTATTTAAATGATGACGAGTTATTTCGTTTGGGAGGGGAAAACAACTAACTTTTTAATTGTGCCTGCGGAAATTCGCTATCACCATATTAAAGTTGAAGACTTAGATAAGCCCGTAGCGGCGATTACCTATAACGGATCTACTTATAGTTTATTTCGTACTAGTTTTGACTGGGCTGGAGTCAAAAAAATAACTAGCCGACTCTCCACAGCTTATGTCATTACGGTTATTTCCAAAGGGTGGGCGATCTGGACTTTTGAATATTAGTTTCGTTGATCGAGAAGCTCGGCAAAATCCTGTTCAAAATCCTCATTTGTAATCCGTAAATTTTCCAGCAAATTAGAAGCATCACGCTGATGACGGCGGATCGCAAAAATAGCAGCGCGATTACTTAGAAAAGCGAGATCGGCTCCATTCCAACCTTCAGTACGGTCAGACCAAACATCTAAATTGAGATGAGCATCAAGGGGGCGATCGCGATTATGTACTTCTAAAATCGAACTGCGGCTGTCGCGATCTGGTAAATCAACCATCATATGCAATTCGATCCGCCCCGATCGCAGCAGTGCAGGATCGATAAAATCACGGCGATTGGTTGCGCCAATTACCAATAGCCCTTCAGCCGATTGCAATCCATCAAGTTCGGTTAGTAATTGACCAATCACGCGATCGCTTACACCACTGTCGCCTTGATAGCTACCCCTAGCAGGTGCAAGCGTATCGATCTCATCAATAAATATGACGCAAGGAGCCGCCTGACGAGCTTGGGCAAATAACTGTCTAATCGATTGTTCAGAAGCGCCAACCCATTTAGTTAGCAGTTCTGACCCCGCAACGGCAATAAAATTTGCTTGGGCTTGAGTAGCGATCGCTTTAGCCAGTAAAGTCTTGCCCGTTCCTGGTGGGCCATAGAGGAGGACTCCACGGGTTGCTTTAGCACGGGTATGGGCATAGAGTGCAGGATCAACTAACGCGCCTGCTACTGCTTCTTGAAGGGTTTGCTTAACTTTCGCCAGACCACCGATTGCAGACCATTGCACAGTAGGAACTTGAATTTGTAGCGATCGCAACACGGCTGGGTGAACCTGCTTTAAAGCAAATTCAAAATCTGCACGATTTACATCAAGAGTTTCAGGAATATCTGCCACACTGGTCACTTGTCGGCGCAAAGCATTAGTTGCCGCCACTTGGCAAAGCCCCTTAATATCTGCTCCCACATAACCATAGGCGCGATCGGCAATCTCATCTAAATCTACATCACCAGTCAAAGGCATTGATCGCGTATGGATTTCCAAAATTTCACGACGCGCATGGCGATCGGGTATGGGGAAAATAATCTCGCGATCAAATCGTCCTGGGCGACGGAGGGCAGGATCGATCGCATCGGGGCGATTGGTCGCGGCTAGCACGATTATGCCCTTGGTTTCAGCAAATCCATCCATTAAGCCTAGCAATTGCGCTACTAGACGCTTTTCCACTTCTCCTTCTACATTTGCTCTATTAGGAACGAGAGCATCTATTTCATCGATAAAAATCAAACAGGGGGAAGATTTGGCAGCTTTCTCAAATACCTGACGTAGACGAGTTTCGGCTTCACCATAATATTTACTAATAATTTCTGGCCCCACGATCGCGATGTAATTTACGCCCAATAGGTTTGCCAGCGATCGCGCTGTCAAGGTTTTGCCAGTACCAGGGGGACCCACTAAAAGAATGCCTTTTGGTGGCTCTAGACCTAGTTTTGCCAGAACATCAGGACGCTTTAGAGGGATTTCAACTAAATCACGTAGCTGTGCTAAGGTGTCACCCAATCCCCCCACTAGTTCGGCGATCTCCTGCGGTTTTTCAGTTGCAGAATTATCTTTTTCAGGTTTGACAACATCAGGGGAGGTGACTTCACTTCCCCCACCTGTTGCCGTAGCAGCACGAGGCGATCGGGGAATATTACTGCGTCGAGGAATGCTGGACAATGGACGGGAATTGACATTTACTTCAGTATGAATTTCGCCAGATTGTTGCTTCTCCTCTAATTTTTGGGCAAGATCGATGAGTTGATCGAGATTTAACAACTGCTTGACATCATCCACTAGAGATTCCAATCCTTCCACTTTGAAGGCAAATTTATCTTTAAAACTATCTTTGTCATTACTCATCGATGCTAGTTCCTATTAATCATCCAGAGATTTGCGGCGCTTCGCGGCGCAAATCTCTAGACGCAGCTATATGTCAACGCTGATTCTAACTCTGATTTAGGAGAGATCGCATCAGCATAAAGTAGAGGGAGATGCTAAGCGTCTCTCTACTTATACAAAGTTAAGAAATGCCGTAGACATTTCTTAACTTGAAAACCCTTAATCGATTTGGTTTTTAATTCACAAATATTGTGATCTCATATATGAAAAATGTGTCTCTATGTAATGTTTTTGTCTATGGCACGCTCAAGCCCAATGAAGCCAATTATGCAAAATATTGTGCGGGTAAAGCGATCGCCCAGCAACAGGCGATCGCCTATGGCGATTTATTTGCACTGCCGATGGGCTATCCTGCGATGACTGTTGGTAATGCTCAAGTGCATGGATATCTGCTCTCTTTTCCTGATGCCAGTATTTTAGAATCATTGGATGAGCTAGAAGATTATCAAAGCAATCGAGCATCGAATGAGAATTTATATGATCGGCGACTAATAGAGGTTTTTGATTTGCAAGGCGAGTCTCTGGGGATGGCATGGGCGTATTTTATGGAATTAGCACAAGTCAACAAATTTGCAGGGATGGCTCAACCTGATGGCTTATGGACTCAGAACCACGAAATATTTTAAAAGCGATCGCTTACAACTCATACAAATCCTTAAACCATTTCACAAATTTTTGAGCATTAGGATGTGTTCTATCAAAAATAGTTCTCTTCTTGACTGCTGTTGAGATTTGTAATCCTGATGGTTCTTGCCAAGCTAACCAAGTATAAATATTTGCTTTGTCAATGTGATTTGGGGTAACTTTTGCCCCTCTATTCTTTGCTTCCTGTACAGATTCCTTGGCAAACTCCCAAAGAACCTGATTTTCTTCGGGAATGATATCAGCTAAAAAAGTCTCTAACATTCCACGCATTTTGTTATCAGGCATCATCCAAATCCCAAATTGAATATCATTAGGTGCATTCCAAATTAATCCATTCTCTGGCAGATCTTTTGGCAAATCAGGAATGCTTGGTAAGCAAACATTTCTGATGCTCGTCCAACGATTATTAGGGTGTTCATCGGCATCAATAATGATGCCAAGTGTAGTTAGTCCAGAAGCTAATAGTTCTGTCGCAATTACTTCTTCTTTTGCTAAATTCTCGTAACCATTTGAAGGTTTAATCCAGTCCAGATCTTTTGCAGCAAGGAAATTTAAACCATGCGATTTCATCAATTCTGCAATTACAAACTTATCGTCCTTGCCTTCAACAAGCAATACTTTATCGTTCATGATTTACCGAACCTCAATATGACGTTCTGCCGCGATCGCAATTTGTCGCTCAGTAAAGACGATACTATTTGGCTTACCTTTCTCAATTCGATGAATTGTAATCCCATCTTCGCTAGGATTTTCAGTATTGGCGATATCCGCTAAACTCTTCCAGCAATCATTGCTATGGGTAGTTGCAAAAATCTGGACATTGAGACGCTTTGCAGTTTCCCAGAGCATTTTCCACATATCAGACATCACTGTAAAGTGCAGACCCGTATCAATTTCATCCACTAATAAAACGCCATCTTTTGCATTTACAATCGCTAAAGCAAGCCCCAAAATTCGCCACATCCCATCGCCCATACTACCAATAGGTATGCGTTGATTTTCGTCAAAAAATTGCATAATGAAACCACTTCGATAGCCTTCATATCGATATTTACCTGAACTAATTACTGCAACTCGTTTGATACGAGGCTCAATTATTTGTAGAGATTGGGTTATGAATTCTTCCTCTGGTGTTAAAACTAATTCATCAAATAATTTGACTGCTGTTTGAGTATTCAGTGAAGATTGATTTACAAATTGAATATTTGACAGTGCTTCAGTAAAATTTAGCTTTGACTCTTTTAAGAGCTTAAAAGATAGACTTTTATCTGGAGAAAGATCAAGTCCTCTTTCGATGTGCTTGTCTGTATATTTAATGCAAAGAGTAGGTGTATTTGAATTTTGAATTTTTTGAATCGAAATAATTACTTCTGCTTGCTTTTCAGTAGTGTCTTTACCAGTTATTGAAAATTGACTACCAATATCGATTTGATGATCATGAAAAAGATGGCGAATTATTAAGTTTCTATCTTTGTATTTATCGTCTTTAATATACTCACTTCTTCCAGAAATTATTTCTCCTAATATATCAAAATCAAAAACTAAAGGATTATTAAAAAGTAATTGAACTGCTTCTAAAATCGAGGTTTTACCACTGTTGTTAGTACCAACAATAAGATTTAACCTGCCAAGATTCTGCATCTCGAATGATGGGAAGCAACGAAAGTTTTCAATTTTTAATGATTTCAGCATAGAAATTATTTATAAAAAAAGATTAAAAAGAGAGGCAGTTAAACATATTTTATGTTGTTCAATAAATACTCTCTAAACTCATCAGTATACAAAATTCTTGTAACTAGTCCATATCTTAAGGACTTCAAGTTCTAAGATTTCCCCCTGCTGTGTGAATAAGCTAGCAGCTTTTGCGATATCTATAGCAGCCCCTTTTCTATCTCCTATAGTTAACTTTTGTTTTCCACGATTAAAGTAAGCCTTACCAGATTCAGGATTAAACCGAATAATTTCCGTATAGTCAGAAATTGAGCCGTATACATCTCCTAAATCCCCTTTTACCATACCACGCCATAAGTAGGCTTCGCTTTCTTCAGGATTAACCCGAATAGCTTCCGTAAAGTCAGAAATTGCACCATACTTATCATCTATACCGAACTTTGCTGCTCCTCGTGCAATATAAGGCTTTGTGTTTTTGGGATCTAGACGAATTGATTCTGTAAAGTCAGAAATTGCTCCATTTTTATCTCCAATAATAAATTTAGCATCTCCACGTAGATAAAAAGTATAGGGTTGATTAGGATTAATACGAATTGATTCACTATAATCAGAGAACGCTCCATTTTTATCTCTAAGTAGGAACTTTATATACCCACGAATAGCATAAGCCAGTTCATATTTAGGATTGAATCGAATAGCTTCATCCAAATCTAGAATAGCTCCATTTTGATCTCCAATAATAAACTTTTGACTTGCTCGTAGAAAGTAAGTCCTTGCATCTTGTGGATTAATTGTAATAACCGCGCTGTAATCAGCAATTGCTCCATAGCTGTCTCCCAAAGTCGATTTTTCAGACCCGCGCAGAACATAAGCATCTGTTTCTTTAGGATTGATACGAATAGCTTCGGTATAGTCCGAAATTGCTCCATTTCTATCTCCCAGATTAGACCTAGCACTTCCACGATCAATATAAGCTTCTACATATTCAGGGTTGAGAAGGATAGCGTTATTGTAGTCAGACAATGCTCCTTGATAGTCTCCTAAATTGAATTTCGCTAATCCACGATTTCTAAAAGCAAAAGCATAATTAGGATCAAGACGAATGGCTTCATTATAATCAGGCAAAGATCCTCGATTATCTCCTAACTTACTTCTCACGTTTCCCCGACAATTGTATGCATTAGCATAATTGGGACTAAGACGAATAGCTTCGTTACAATCAGACAAGGCTCCTTTATAGTTTCCTTGCTGATATTTTTTTCTTGCTCCTTCAATAAACAATTTAGCATCAACATTTCTATCTGTTGTCTGTGCATCTGCCTGTAGTGAGAATCCCAACCAATCTTTTGCATTGTTAAAAGCAATTAAACTCGTATCTATCGTTGTTAATAAAGTAAGTCCAATCGCTAATAATTTTGATTGTTTTGAATTTAGGGTAATTTGCTTCATTTATCTATACTGTAATACTTTCAATATTGGTGCGGGTGATAGCTAAGCACTGAAATACTTGGCTACAGGATGATGCACAATCAAGGCAGTGGTTGACTGTTCGGGATAGAGTTGTTCGCTCTCATCCATTTCTAACCCAACGCGCTTTGCTTCGAGCAAATCGAGCAGCTTGTACTGATCCTGCATATTTGGACAGGCAGGATAGCCAAAACTATAGCGAGAGCCATGATAGCGCTGGGCGAGAATATCGCGGATATTGTCGGGATCTTCGCTACCAAAGCCAAGTTCATGACGAATGCGTGTATGCGTCCATTCCGCCACTGCTTCCGCCATCTGCACTGCTAAGCCGTGAAAGTAGAGGTAATCAGTATATTGATTTGCCTTGAATAGTCCTTGAGCAAACTCAGTGGCAATATGCCCAACGGTGACTGCTTGCAAGGGCAAGACATCAATGATTCCTGAATCCTTGGGCGAGAAGAAATCGGCGATACAGAGACGGCGTTGGGACTTTTGGCGAGGGAACACAAAGGAAGTGATTGGCTCAGCATTTTTGATGTTGTCGATATCTTGAGGATTGTAAACATAGACTGTATTACCTTCCGCAAGGACAGGGAAATAGCCATAGACCGAGGTTGGCGCTAGCAACTTCTCATTGATGATCCGTTCTTTCCATGTTTCCAGAATTGGGTAAACAGTTTCTTGCAGGAATAGATCATACTCCTCACGAGACTGTCCTTGAGGCTTGCGGAACTGCCATTGACCAGCAAAGAGCGCTTGCAAATCCAGATTCCAAAATAGTTCCTCAATGGGAATATCTGTACTTTCGAGAATCTTCGTTTCCCAGAACGGAGGTGTGGGACGAGGGATATCGGTAGCGATCGCCTCTGAGCGCACAATGTCCAAATACCGTTCAGCAAGAGCCGCCTCTTTTTTTGCCTTATCCTCAGCCGCAGTTGTCGAGGTTTCCGCAGTCTCCGCTACCTCATCAAGGGCAAGATTTTCATCTAAGAAGCCTTTACCATCTTCCCACTTACCCTCAGCTTTAGCTGGCATATACTTGTCCATGAAGTTCAGGTCAGAGAAGGCATCTTTACCATAGATAACCTTGCCGTTATAGGCATTCTGACAATCGTTATAGACGAATTTAGGGGTGAGTGCTGCACCGCCGAGAATGACAGGAACAGTGATGCCACGATTATTAAACTCCTGCAAGTTATCTTTCATGAAAGCTGTGGATTTGACCAACAAGCCACTCATAGCAATACAATCAGCATTGCATTCTTCATAAGCTTGAATGATATTCTCCACTGATTGCTTGATACCGATATTGACGACTTTGTAGCCATTGTTGGAGAGAATGATATCGACAAGGTTTTTCCCAATATCATGGACATCGCCTTTGACGGTGGCAATCAGAAATACGCCTTTATTGGAACCTTCGGCTTTTTCCATGAATTTCTCTAGGAACGCAACAGCAGATTTCATTGTTTCGGCTGATTGCAGCACAAAAGGAAGTTGCATCTGTCCAGAGCCGAACAGATCGCCCACTACCTTCATGCCATCAAGGAGGAATTGGTTAATAATCGTCAGTGGTTCATAAGTCTTTAGAGCTTCGGTGAGTGCATCATCTAAACCAATGCGATCGCCGTCAATAATATGATTTTTGAGCTTCTCTTCAATCGTGAGATTATCATCAACAACCTTGACGCGCTTAGCCGAAACCCCTTCAAATAGCTTTGTAAATTCACCAAGGGGGTCGTAGGTGCAGATATCGCCATCAAATTGACGCTGATCAAAGATGAGTTGACGGGCTACTTCTAATTCTTTTTCAGGAATGCGATTAAGCGGGACGATCTTGCTGGCATGGACAATTGATGAATCCATGCCGACTTTCATAGCTTCATGCAAGAATACAGAGTTAAGGACAATCCGCGAAGCAGGACTTAAGCCAAAGGAAACATTGGAAACCCCAAGTAATACATGGGTTTCTGGCATTGCTTCTTTAATGCGACGAATGGATTCAATCGTTGCCGCCGCATTTTGTCGATCTTCCTCAATCCCTGTGGAAATGGGTAGAGCGAGGGTATCAAAGAAGATCTCACTGGCGGGCATTCCTAACTCTTCGGTAGCCTGTTTGTAGGCACGGGAGGCAATTTGGAACTTTTTGTCCGCAGTTCGCGCCATTCCCTCTTCATCAATTGTACCGATAACAATCCCTGCACCGTATTGCTTAGCAAGGCTAACGACCTTACAAAAACGTTCTTCCCCATCTTCGTAATTAGTGGAGTTGAGGATACACTTACCACCTGCAACTTTTAGCCCTGCTTCCATCTTTTCCCATTCGGTGGAGTCGAGCATCAGAGGTAAAGTGACGTTAGTGACAAGGCGCGATACTAGCTCATGCATATCGCGCACGCCATCGCGTCCCACATAGTCCACGTTCACATCGAGAACATGTGCGCCTTCTTTGACTTGTGACCTAGCGATCGCTACTAGTCCATCCCAATCCTCAGCATTGAGCAGATCGCGAGTTTTCTTGGAACCGCTAGCGTTTAATCTCTCGCCAACGATGAGGAAAGAATTGTCTTGAATATAGGGCTGAGAGCTATAAATGGAAGCTGCCGAAGGTACGACAAGGGGTTCTCGTTTTTTTGGTTTGAGAGTCTTCGCGGCATCAGCTAAAGCTTTGATGTGGGCTGGTCTTGTGCCACAACAACCTCCGATAATCTGTACGCCTAAGTCTTCAACAAAGTGGGCTAGATGTCCTTTAAGATCATCGGGAGTGAGGCGATAAAAAGCTTGTCCACCGACATTTTCAGGTAACCCCGCATTGGGCACACAGGACACCACAAAGGGAGAATGGGCGCTCAAATACTGCATATGCTCCTTCATTAGGTCGGGTCCTGTGGCGCAGTTCAGCCCTAAGATGTCGATGGGATAAGGTTCGAGAATGGTTACAACTGCGGAAATGTCGGAACCGACGAGCATTGTGCCTGTGGTTTCCATCGTTACCGAAACCATAACGGGAATACGGGGTTTGCCCTCGGCTATTTTCTTATCAAAAAATTCGGCGATCGCATTTAACGCCACTTTAATTTGCAAAACATCCTGACAGGTTTCGACGATCAACAGATCTGCGCCGCCATCGTACAGCCCCCCAATCTGCTCGATAAAGGACTGCCTCATTGAGTCGAAATCAATATGCAGCAAGGTCGGTAATTTTGTCGTTGGGCCGATCGAGCCTGCCACAAAACGCGGTTTCTCTGGGGTAGAAAATTCGGCAGCTACGGACTTAGCTAATTCCGTTGCCTTTTTGCTAAGTTCATAGGCGAGATGCCCCAAATTATATTCATTTAAAACGATCGAAGTGCCGCCAAAGGTATCCGTCTCGATTACATCGGCTCCTGCCTCTAAAAAGTCACGATGTACCTTAGCCACTGCTTCAGGTTTCGTCATCACTAGATACTCGTTGCAACCCTCATACTCCGCACCACCAAAATCTGCGGCGGTAAGGTTTTGGACCTGCAAATTTGTACCCATCGCGCCATCAAAAACAATAACGGGGCGATCGCTGCTGTGAAGACGTTCCAGAAACAGGCTGGTCATTTAATCTATACCCTAAGCTAACAAAGTGACTCTAGGTAATAATTTTAGCAACATCTCTATGGGTTTTACCGTTTTTCGCCATTTGGGGCTTGCTTCGCAAGCCCCAAATGGCGATTAGGACTACTTGAGCCGATAGCCCATACTGTGAACAGTCTCGATCAAATCTTCGTGCGCTCCTGCAGCTTTTAACTTTTGGCGGAGACTGCGAATATGTACCTTCACTGTATGTTCTTCAGGAGGAGACTCTAAAGACCAAACATGTTCAATCATCACACTGCGGCTCAAAACTCGCCGACCATTGCGTAGTAGTAATTCTAAAAGAGCATATTCCTTTGGGGTTAGATGGATCAGATTTTCACCATAGCCCACCTCACAGGTACTAGGATTGAGATGCAGTTGCCCCCATTCTAAAACGGGTGAGGCACTCAAGCTAGTTCGACGCAACGAAGCACGAATTCGTGCAAAGAGTTTTTGCAAGTCTACTGGCTTTACGATGTAGTCATCGGCTCCTACATCCAGCCCATTAATTTCATCATTGATCGTATCGCAGGCTGTGAGCATGAGGATAGGCAAGTTGAAACCATGCGATCGCAATTGATGGCAAAGACTTATGCCATCTAATTCTGGTAGCATCAGATCTAAGATCATCAAATCGTAATCTAGGGAATGAGCTTGATCCCATCCAGATTTGCCGTCAGCAGCAATATCTACAACGTAGCGCTCGTCAGTTAACGCTTCCGCCAAAGTTTCGGCAAGGCGAATATCATCTTCAACTAGAAGAATCCTCATACGAATAGATTTTTTTTGCGAGTCGCGATCAAAGTTTCCTGATTTTACAAAAATTTGTTACCAAAATTACGATTCCATTCAGATTAAGCAAACCGATACCTAATCTTTTTTTGCTATATCACATATTGAAACTAGCTACTTCAAATAAATGTAACGGAACATCAAGATTTATTGCCTGAGGACAATCTTTCCGTTTTCTTTACACTTTCCTAACTAGTTTCCTTACTTTGGGTATGGGATTATCAATTTTCATGGTGAGAAAGGCTTGATTGTCTATATCACTTTGATTTAAATAAATGCAATTTTTTAATTCTAAGTAGCTAGGCATTAAAACATAGAACCAAAAGCTGTAGCGCAAGCTGCGCGTGTGCTACAGCTTTCAGAGTTTTATATTTAATTGCACTCAACTACTTAGGAAATAGAACATAAGGGCCAAAAGCTCTTAGATTCTAATGTTAACAAACACTTTAAACTTGGAGAATGTCAATGGGTAGTATCGTCATCAATGCTAGTCCTGTGGAACTATGGTCTGCCAATGATGCTCAGAATGTGATTCGCGCTGTTTACAAACAAGTATTGGGTAATCCTCACGTAATGGAGAGTGAGCGCTTTGTTAAAGCTGAGTCACAGTTAGCCGATCGCAGTATATCGGTAAGAGAATTCGTGAGAGCGATTGGTAAATCTGATTTTTATCGCGATCGCTACTTCACCTCATGCGCTCCTTACCGCTTTGTAGAATTGAACTTTATGCATTTTCTCGGTCGTCCTCCCCAGTCTCAAGCTGAGATTTCCGAGCATATTGTGCGTTGCGTGACCGAAGGCTACGACGCGGAAATTGATTCTTACGTTGATAGTGACGAATACCAAACGGTCTTTGGTGAAAATGTAGTTCCTTACACTCGTAGCAATACCGAAGCAGGACAAAGCCAAGTGACGTTTAACCGTATGTATGCGCTTAATCGCGGTGATACCCAAATTAGCAGTGCGGTCAAATCTTCACAGTTGGTTTTTGAGGTAGCGACCAACAGCAGCAACAAAATTGCCCCAGCCAGTGTCAATCTTGGCGGTTCGGGTGAAGCCAATAAGAAGAAATTCAAAATTTTGGTTCAGGGTTCTAAATTCGATACCCGTCGTCGTGTCAGCACCAGTACCTACTTGGTTGCAGGCGACAATATGACTGCTCAAATTCAAAGGATTAACCGCACCTCTGGCAAAATTATCAGCATTACTGAGGTCGTTTAACACCCGATTTTTCTCCAATCCTCCTGTCTTATAGCGGCTTTCATTTTGCCATAGGCAAAATGAAAGCCGCTATAATGCGGGTTCTTCTTCTATTTAGAATTAACTTTAAAACATTTTAAATTCTGATCATTATGAGTCTTGCACTCGCGCCTCGCCCTGTTGGAATGCTTCCACCCATTGCTGAAAAGAAAATACAGTCTTGGATTAGAAGTCGCCATGTCATTTGTTTGGGAAACTTTTTTGTGTTTGAAACAGTTGATTATGCGGCGCTTGAGAGATTTAGTGCATCAATTAATGCTTTAGGTGGATCTGTTGTTTCTATAGATATGATCGGCAAGATTTGGATTGGCGATCACCGCCAAGTTGTTTTATATCGTTCTAGGGCTAGTCTACATACTCCCCACCATGATTTAAGGCATTACTGGATTAAATACGGCAATTTCAAAACAAGATTTGATGCTCAGCCTTAATTGAGCGCCACAAGCTTTGACTGCCCTCATAAAAACAAATAGATATTTAAACATATAGAACTTACGCATTGGGTATATGTAGTAAGGGCTGCGCCCTTACTACATATACCTCATACCTAATAAATTCGTTCGGTTAGCGTAAGTCCTGACATATTCAAATTGGTTCACCAAAGAGATATTTAACATGGTCAGTACTTTTATTAATCCATTAGTTAACCCAGAGTCGAATCTTGGCGTTAGTCTGTTCGATGAAACAGCACCGATCCAACTTTGGCAAAATCATTCCGAAGCCGATGTCGATCTCGTTATTCGCGCCGCCTATCGTCAAGTACTCGGTAATGCCCATGTAATGGAAAGTGAACGGTTAACTGTCGCCGAATCTCAGCTTAAGCAATCCGATATTACTGTCCGCGAATTTGTGCGTCAGATCGCCCTTTCAGAACAGTACCGCGCTAGGTTTTTTGAGACATGCCCCCGTATGCGATCGATTGAACTCAATTTTAAACATCTGCTTGGTCGCGCTCCTGAGAGTGCGGAAGAGATGGCTGATCACGCTCAGTTGCTAGATCGCGGCGGTTTCGAGGTGGAGATCAATAGCTACATCGATAGTGATGAATATTATGATGCTTTTGGCGAAGATACCGTTCCTTACTATCGTGGGTATAAAACCCAGATGGGTAAGAAAATGGTGGGATTTACGCATATGTTTCAGCTTTTACGTGGCTCGGCTAGCAGCGATAAAGATCCAACTCATCAAAATCGTTCCCGTCTGAATGGTTCTATTTTCCGAAATCGTCCCAGCGCGATCGCTCCACTCAAGGGCGCACCTCCTGTATCGAAAATTCCTACAGATGTCAATCAACTCTTATCTAAGGTTTTGGGATTAAAAAATAGATCGCCCGATCTATCCTTCAAACCAGTTGTGCCTAAATTGGCAAAGGCTTTAGAACAGCGTAGCCAACAGTTTTATGAAGCTTATCAACCCTTTAAAGAAACCCCTCCTATTGAGTTCACTGTTGGTTCTTCAGATGCTGAATTAGAAGCTGTGATTCGGGCGGTTTATCGTCAGGTATTTGGCAATGCCCATGTGATGGAAAGCGAACGCCAAATTACTGCTGAATCTCAGTTTAAGCGCGGTGAACTAAGCGTCCGCGAATTTGTACGCCAATTAGCAAAATCGGACTTGTATCGCTCTCGTTTCTTTGATAGTTGCTATCGATATCGAGCGATCGAGTTGAACTTTAAACACCTACTTGGACGTGCACCTGACAATTTCGATGAAATGCGCTATCACAGTAATGTGCTAGACAATGCTGGTTTTGAAGGAGACATCGATACATATATCGATAGCGATGAGTATCAAACTGCTTTTGGTGAAGCGATCGTACCCTATTATCGAGGTTTCAGTACACAGAATGGACAATCAATGTTGGAATTTACCAATATGTTCCAATTATTGCGGAGTGCGTCCAGCAGTGACAAGGATCTTGCTACTAATAACAAAGCCCAGCTAACCAGAGCGATCGTTCAGAATTCTCCCTACGGCAAGCTCAAAGCCAGCGATGCTGCTGCTATCCTTGCTGAAGTCTTTAAGCCCAAAACATCGGGTATTGGGGTATCTCAATCTTGGGCGACATCTGCAAACTTTGCCGCCGAACAAGCCCTCCGCCAAACTTTACTCGATCAAGATCTGATCATCGAAAGTTTGCAAAAACAACTAGCAGATCTCCGTCCATCAGCTTCGATTGGTGCATCTTATCTTAAAAATTCTTGGCAACCTTCGACTGTCTCGATTCAAGGAGATGTTTCTGACTCGCTATTGCAGCAGTCAGATAACCAGATTGAACAAATTGCTAACCTGCAAGCTCAGATTGCTGATGCGCGGCGATATGCCGCGATCGGTGATGCGCGATTGAACAAATGGCGCAGCCGCGTTTTCAATAGTTAACGCTCAAAGCAGAACTTGGCGCTTTGCGCTAAGTTCTAAAATAATCACTACTTTTTAGGAAAATACTTATGACAATTCCATTACTAGAATACAAACCCTTATCCCAAAATCAGCGCGTCAATGGTTTTGAAGTCGCAGGTGATGACCAACCTCGGATTTATAGCACTGATAATTTGCTGTCTGGCTCTGATCTAGATATGCTAATCAGCGCGGCTTATCGCCAAGTCTATAACGAACAGCAGATGCTAGACAAAAACCGCCAAGTAACTCTAGAGTCTCAATTGCGATCAAATCAAATTACGGTGAGAGGATTTATTCGCGGCTTAGTATTGTCTGACTCTTTTAGGCGGTTAATCTTCGATTGCAATAATAACTATCGCTTTGCGGAGATTTGCATTCAGCGAATTCTAGGACGTAATGTCTATAGTGATCGCGAAAAGATTGCTTGGTCGATTGTGATTGCTACCAAAGGGATTGAAGCCTTTGTGGATGAATTACTCAATAGCGAAGAATATCTCAATAATTTTGGTGATAGCATCGTTCCCTACCAACGTCGGCGGATCTTGCCTCAGCGCACTAAGGGAGAAGTTACTTTTGCTCATATGGCGAGGTATGGTGCAGACTATCGCGATCGCTTGCCAAAACAAGTCTTTAAAGGCAATAAAGGCGCGGCAAGATTGGATTATTTGCGTTGGAATTGGCAAAAGAATCCACCTACAATTATTGGTCAAATCGGCGCAGGGATTACCTATGCTGGTGCTGGTGTTGTTGGCTTATTGATATTAGCAGTTTTACTTGGGTGGTAAACCTAATAGGTAAATATGGGCAGCGCTTCGCGCTGCCCATATTTACTAAAATAACCTATATAGCGGGTTTCATTTTGCCGTAGGCAAAATGAAAATTCAAAATTCTCACTGGGCTTATTTTTTGGCTTTCAAATGAGTACGCACTCATTTGAAAGCCGCGATAAGAGTTTTGAAAGCACAAAACGGCTAAGCCGTTTTGTGATTTGGTATAAAATATTTGTGCTTTTACATTACATCCTCAAGTGGAATAGTTGAAAGTATGACCAGTTTGTATGTGATTGGGGTTTGCTTAAGCTTTCTGGTTGTGTTGGTTGGTTATTTCTTCTGGAGCAATCGCCGTCGTCAAACAGAAAAATTACTACGCAAGCAAAGCGATCGTGAGAGACTAGTCACGCAAATAGCCCATCAAATTCGCCAGTCCCTCAACCTCGATCAAGTTCTTGCCACGACTGTTAAAGAAGTTCAAGCATTTTTGCAAGCCGATCGCGTCTTAATCTATCGTCTCTGGGACGATGGCACTGGTAGCGCCATTCATGAAACTGTTTTACCGCCATATCCCAGCATTTTAGGGCAGGTGTTTCCCGAAGAAGTCTTTCCTAAGCAATATCATCAGGCTTACTCCTTAGGCAAAGCCCGCTCTATTGCTAATATCGAACAGGCTGATATAGAGTCCTGTCTAGCAGATTTTGTGAAGCAATTTGGAGTTCAAGCAAAGTTAGTCGTCCCAATAATTCAAGAAAATCGTCAAAGCGATCATTCACAAAACTCACAGCCCTATCTGTGGGGGCTTTTGATTGCCCATCAATGCAATCACCCCCGTCAATGGGAAAACTGGGAAGTGGAACTAATGAAGCAACTTGCCACCCAAGTTGCGATCGCCATTCAACAATCAGAACTTTATCGGCAGTTGCAACATCTCAATACGCAACTAGAAGAGCGCGTCCAACAACGCACCACTGAACTCGCCACGGTTAATGTGTCTTTAAGAGCAGAAATTGCTGAACGTCAGCGTACTGAAATTGCTCTACGCCACACTAACGAAACCTTACAAGCCCTTGTCAGCGCTTCCCCTCGTGCGATTTTTATGCTGGATTTAGAAGGGAAAGTTAAGATCTGGAATCCAACGGCTGAACAGATGTTTGGATGGACAGAAGCAGAAGTCATTGATCAGCCCTGTCCAATTTTACTAGATGATCGACTAGAGGATTTGACAACTCTGCAAAGTAGTCTGTTGCAAGGTAAAACCTATACTAGAGTGGAAATGACTCGCCAAAGAAAAGACGGATCGGCGATCGATATTGTCTTTTCAGCAGCACCTCTACTCGATAACAATGGGCAAATTAATGGCATCGTGGCGGTGGTCGCTGATATCACGGAACAAAAAATACAAGCTGCCCAAGTACGTTTACTTCAATCGGTCGTGGTCAATACCAATGATGCGATCATCGTCACGGAAGCAGAGCCAACTAAGGGGCTAGGACATCGGATTATCTATGTAAATGAGGCGTTTACAAGCATTACTGGCTATCAACCCCACGAAGTATTAGGGCAAACCCCAAGGATTTTGCAAGGTGCCAAAACCAGTCAAGCAGAACTTCAAAAAGTCCGTCAAGCTCTATCCACTTGGGAATCCGTCACAGTTGAAGTAATCAACTATCGTAAAGATGGTTCAGAATTTTGGAACGAGTTTAGTTTAGTCCCAGTCGCTGACGCTAAAGGTTGGTATACACATTGGATTGCCGTGCAACGCGATACAACTGAGCGCAAAAAAGTTGAGCAAGCGCTACGCCAAAGTGAAGAGCGCTTCCGATCGCTAATCGAAAACGCCTTAGATATCATCATGATTCTGGAGATTAATGGCACAATCAGTTATGTAAGTCCATCGGTTGCCAAGGTCTTAGGTTATGGCGTTACCGACCTTGTGGGCACAAATATACAGGGATTTATCCATGCCGATGAATGGGAGATCTCAATTGATCGCTTGACTAACATCACATCACAAGAATCGCTACTTCCCATTGAATTTCGCCACCGCCACCAAGATGGAACTTGGCGAATTCTGGAAGCCATTAGTCAGCCCTTTGTCGATAGCACCGATATAAAGCAGATGATGGTGAATGCTCGTGATATTACCGAACGGAAACGTCTAGATGAAATTCGGCTTGCCTTGGAACGCGAAAAGGAACTAAGTGCCTTAAAAACCAGATTTTTTTCAATGGCTTCCCATGAGTTTCGCACACCTCTGAGTACGGCTCTAGCAGCAGCGCAAGTTCTCGAAAATTCTCAACAGGAATGGGACAATACCGAAAAACGATTACGCAATTTACATCGCATTCAAGATGCGGTGCGGAATATGGTGCAATTGCTAGATGATATTTTGACCATCAATCGGGCTGAAACAGGCAAACTCGCCTTTAATCCTAAACCCATAGCACTAGAAGCATATTGCCGTCATTTTATCGAAGAAATGCAACTAAACGCTGGCAATCAACATCAACTTACTTTTAGTTGTCATGGTAAATCGCAGCATGTCAGTCTGGACGAAAAATTGTTGCGATCGATGCTTTCTAACTTGCTTTCTAATGCGATTAAGTATTCTCCACAGGGTGGAGGTGTCTCTCTTGCTCTAGAGTTTCAGTTAGATAATTTCATCATTAAAGTTCAAGATCAAGGAATTGGAATTTTACTTGAGGATCAAAAACAATTGTTTGAACCATTTCATCGCGGAAAAAATGTCAAAACCATTTCTGGTACTGGATTAGGTTTAGTTGTCGTAAAAAAATGTGTGGATTTGCATCAAGGTGATATTGTCATCAGTAGCGAAGTCGAAAGAGGAACAACCTGTATAATTACTATTCCCTTAAGGAATGACGAACTCGCTAAATAAAGTCAATTCGACGAATGCGCAAAGCTGTTATCAAATTTGTAACCAACTCTCTTTTTACTCTGACTACATCTATGCTAAACATAGCAATCCTAAATAGGTTGTAAGAGTGCACCCCAAAGGGACGCACTCTTACAACACTCTAAATCTTACAGTGCTTTTCAAGCAAGCGAGGTACAAGTGTTGGGTTCCCCGCCGAAGGCGGGGAACCCAACACGTACTTCACTAGATTGATGAACAATTTAGGTGCACTTTAGCTAGGTGAAATATGAGGTTTCGGCTATGAAGAATATGGCTATTGGGTTAGCATTATTAACTTTTTTATCTTATTTGCCATTGCAGATGGTGATTAGTGAAAGTATCCAAGCTCAAATAATAGAAGATCGCAAAGCAGAAGCAGATCGACTTTTAGACAGAGGGAACCAGTTAAATCAAGTTAGCCAATTTCGGGAAGCATTGCGAGTATTTGAGAAATCGCTACAGATTTATCGTGAACTCAAAAATCTTAAGGGTGAAGGGAATGCACTCAACAACATTGGTAATACATATAACTCGTTGGGAAATTATCCCAAAGCAATTGAATATCACCAGCAGTCACTAGCTGTTGCTCAAAAACTTGGCGATCGCGATAATCAAGGAAATTCATTAGGGAACTTGGGCAATGTCTACTATGCGATCGGACAGTACAATAAGGCGATTGAGTACCATGAGCAGGCTTTAGTTCTTAAACAACAAATCGGCGATCGCTATGGTGAAGGTCGTTCGCTAGGCAATCTTGGCAATGCTTACAGTCTGCTTGGACAGTACACCAAAGCCGTTGAATACTATGAGAAGTGTTTGCCAATTTTGAGAGAAATCGATGATCGCGATGGAGAATCAGATTTGTATATAGCCCTTGGCATTGCCTACGATGGACTTGGTAAGTATCAAACTGCCATTGAGCAATATCAGAAATCCTTAGCCATCAAAAAGGAAATCGGCGATCGCAATGGTGAAGCAGATGCCCTGAATACTCTTGGTACAGCCTATAGTGTGCTAGGTGAAAGCCAAAAGGCGATTAACTATTATCAGCAATCGTTAGACCTCAAAAAGCAAGTGGGCGCTCGGAGTGGCGCAGCCGACGCGCTCAATAACCTTGGCAACGAATACAATAGCCTTAAACAATATCCCAAAGCGATCGGATATTTCCAGCAAGCCTTAGTGATTGCTCGGCAAATCGGTAACCTCAATACAGAAGGACGCGCCCTCAACAACCTTGGTAGAGCTTATAGTTTTCTAGGAGATACTCAAACAGCGATCGCCAATTACCAACAAGCTCTAGAAATTGCTAGACAAATAGGTGATCGTGATGGAGAAAGTGGTGCACTCAACAGTTTAGCGATCGCCTACAATTCACTTGGGCAATACCAAAAAGCCATTGATCATTACTATCAATCTTTAGCCATTGCCATCCAAATTAATAATCGGTCTGGGGAGGGACGTTTATTAAATAATCTTGGTATTTTCTTCTCTCAACAAAAGCAACCAGAACTAGCAATTCTTTTTTATAAGCGATCAATTAATGTTCGGGAATCTATTCGCAAAAATATTAGTGGACTCAGCAAAGAATCTCAGAAATCATACCTATCGACCATTGAAAAATCCTATCGCCATCTTGCTGACCTTTTGTTAACTCAAGGGAGGGTTATGGAAGCAATACAAGTTATTGATTTATTAAAAGTCCAAGAGCTAGAAGACTATCTCAAAAATATCAACGGCAATGATCGCACATCGCAGGGAGTAAGGCTATTAGAGGTCGAGCAAGCTTTTATAAATAATTTCTCGGTAATTAATTTTGAGCAGATGTCTGAGTTAAATAACCAATTGGCTAATCAGATTCAACAAATTCCTAAATCAGAACTGAATAAAGTTCCTGACTTTCTTAAGAAAATCCCTGAAGGCACAGTCCTATTCTATCCACTCATTCTGGAAAACCGTCTAGAATTAGTGCTTTTTTCGCAAGGGAATCTGCCAATTAGTCGTACTGTAAATATCAAACAGGCTGATCTAAAGATTTTAATTGAAGAGTTCAGAGCCGAATTGCTGGATCGTAGTTCTGAAAAGTTTAGGGAGCCTGCATCAAAGCTTTATAATATCCTGATTAAACCAATCGAATCAGAACTGAAGCAAGCGAAAGCGGATACGATTCTCTATGCTCCTGATGGGCTGTTGCGCTATGTTCCTCTTTCTGTTTTATACGATCAAGAGGCTAGCGATGGTAAAAATTGGTTGATTGAGAAATATCGTATCAGCTATCTTATCCCCTATAGTCTGAGTGACTTTTCTCCTAAATCAAAGGCTCAGTTTAGTATTCTCTCTAAATTTGGGGGCAAAGGCGGTGAGAGAAGATTCGGGGCAATTCTGGGGCTTTGATTTCGATATACAATTATTTGGTAACTTCAAAGGTGATGTTATGGTTTCACGGTTATATGCGATCGCCGTTTTTGCTTTAACTGGGTTTGTGGGGTTAGCTACTGATCTAACTTTCAGACCTATACTTACCCAAGCCCAGCCTATTCAATCTCGCAAGTTTGAAGCAGATAGCCTGTTCAATCAAGGGTTGCAAAAGTTTCAATTGAGTCAGTTCCGTGAAGCCTTGCAACTTAATGAACAAGCGTTAAAGATTTATCAAGAAATCGGTGACTATCCCAGTCAAGCCAATACTCAACTATTGATTGGTAATGTCTATCTAATTTTTGGTCAATACGATAACGCCATTAACACTTTCAATCAAAGTCTGGAAATTGCCAAGCAATTAGGAATACCTAATTTAGAAGTTAGACTTCTCAACAATTTGGGAGCTGCTTATTTTGCTTTGGGGCAATATCAAAAGGCTATTGATCAGCACCAAAGGGGGCTAGCTCTTGCTCGCGACATAGCCGATCGTCAAGGTGAAAGTCTGATTCTTGGGTTATTAGGCAATGACTACGTGGCTCTGGGGCAATATCAAAAAGCTTTAGACTTCTATCAACAATACTTAGCTGCAACCAGAGATATCCGTGATCGCCAAGGGGAAGCCTATGCACTGGGCAATATTGGTAATACCTACGCCTATTTAGGTCAGTATCAAAAAGCTATAGACTGGCTCCAACAAAGCTTAAGTCTAATCAAAGCAATCGGCGATCGCCGTGGTGAAGGTAAGGCTCTAGAAAATTTAGGTAATGCTTATACCTCTTTAAACAAGCACCAGCAAGCGATTGAGGGTTATCAACAGGCTCTAGTAATCTATAAGCAAATCGGCGATCTCAATGGTGAAGCGACAGCCTTAGGAAATCTGGGCAATGCATTTAATGCGATCGGTCAACATCAAAAAGCAATTGATTATTTGCAGCAGACCTTAGAGATTGTCCAAGCTACCAAAGATCGTCAAGCGGAAGGTGCAACGTTAGGAAATCTCGGCAATGCTTACTATGCGCTCAAACAATATGAAAAAGCACTAGATTTATATCAGCAGCATCTTGTAGTTGTCCGCCAAATTGGTGAACGCAAAGGTGAAGCACAGGCAAATGCTGAAATTGCAGCCACCCTCGCTAATCTCAATCAGACTAGCTTAGCGATCGCCTTCTATAAGTCTTCCATTGGAATTACGGAGTCCATCCGTAAGGATATTCAAAGTTTAGGTAAAGAAGATCGCCAATCCTATTTACAAACAGTCGCCGATCGCTATCGCCATCTTGCCGATCTCTTGCTCAATCAAGGCCGTGTTATTGAAGCTCTGCAAGTTCTAGATTTACTTAAAGTCCAAGAACTAGAAGACTATCTCAAAAATATTAAGGGCAATGACCGAACTTCTCAAGGGGTGAGGATGTTAGAGCCAGAAAAAGCTATTAGAGATCAGGTATTAGCGGCTAGCTTTGAGAATAGTCCTGAAATTAACAGACAACTTGCTAGCAAAATCCAACAACTACCCAAGTCAGAAATCAATCGAGTTCCCGACTATCTCCAACAAATTCCCCAAGGTACTGTCTTACTTTATCCTCTAATTTTACGCGATCGCCTTGAAATCACCCTTTTCTCCCCCAATACTGTCCCCATTAGTCGCACTGTCAAAATCTCTCAAAAAGAACTAGAAGCCTCAGTAATTAGACCTGTCGGGAAATAAAAGTAAGTCATAGAAGCAACTTTACATTTATTTCTGGACTTCAATCCATTGATAAATACCAAAGCGATAAGTTCAATTAAGTAGCACCATAATAAAGGATTG
>Ga0172367_10001000_pt1 | contig 42496 bp, 40 predicted proteins | sample Lak10m_FD_114542 | JGI IMG/M metagenome (GOLD analysis project Ga0172367, IMG submission 114542) | Freshwater microbial communities from Kabuno Bay, South-Kivu, Congo - kab_022012_10m | ecosystem: Environmental > Aquatic > Freshwater > Lake | place: Democratic Republic of the Congo: South-Kivu... | reverse complement strand
TCCTCCAGCGCCGGGTAGATGCCGGCGATGGCTTCCAGCGCCGCCTCGCCGCTCAGCGACGAAAGACCGGTCTCAGGATCGTGCAGCAGGCCGCGCACACCGGTGGCGAACTCGGTGTCGAGCCTGCGCGCGAACATCTCGTCGATGCGGATCGTGTGCGCGTCAGCAGGCCATGGCTCCGCCGCCGCCTGTGCCACCGGCACGGTCGGGTAGATCACGCTTGCCATAGGGATTCTCCGGGCATGAAAAAGCCCGCCGCGCCCCCTTCGATTCAGGGGGCGCCGGGCGGGCTGGGATGGGCGGATGCGCGATCCGCCCAAGATAGTCCTTTTCTTAGCCTATTCCTGCTGAACCTGCAACTGCCCTCGCCAAGAAAAAGTAAACCCTCATTCAGAGGGCCGGGCGGTCACGCCCGGAAGGCGGCCCGCCAGCGCGGCTTGACCGCCTCGAGCAGGAGCAGGACCGCGAGCCCGGCCAGCAGCGCCGCGCCGAGATCGGCGAGGGTGAGCGGGCCAAAGCGGAAGAGGTTCCGCGCCGGCTCCCAGGCGATGGCGATCGCGAGGACCGTCGCCACGCCGGCCAGCAGCACCCACAGCGAAGCGTTGCGGCGGAGCAGCGCCGACAGCAGCGAGGCGCTGAAGGTGCGGTTGGCGAGGATCAGGCTCACGTTCACCGTCACCAGCGTGACGAACACCAGGGTCCTGAGGTCGGCGTCGGGCATCTGCCGCGAGGCGCCCCAGGCGAACACGAGGGCGATCGCGGCGAAGGCCAGCACACCCTGCAAGAGACTCCAGGTCACGATGTCACCCGACAGCAGCCGGCTGTCGGCGCGGCGCGGCGGCCGCTGCATGAGGTCGCGCTCGTCCGGCTCGGCCTCGAACACGATCGAGCAGGCCGGGTCGATCACCATCTCGAGGAAGGCGATGTGGATCGGCGTCAGGATCAGCGGCAGGCCGAACAGCAGCGGCAGCAGCGCCAGCCCGGCGATGGGGACGTGGACGGCCACGATGTAGGCCATGGCCTTGCGCAGATTGTCGTAGATGCGGCGGCCCAGCCGGATGGTGCGCACGATCGAGCCGAAATCGTCGTCGAGCAGGACGATCGAGGCGGCCTCGCGCGCGACGTCGGTGCCGCGCCCGCCCATGGCGACGCCGATGTGCGCCGCCTTGAGCGCCGGCGCGTCGTTGACGCCGTCGCCGGTCATGGCGACCACCTGGCCGTCGGCCTTGAGGGCCTCGACGATGCCGAGCTTCTGCTCGGGCAGGACGCGGGCGAAGATGCCGCTCCGCCGCAGGCGATCGCTCGCCTCCGCTTCCGGCAGCCGCGCCAGCTCTTCTCCCGTCGTCGCCTCGCCGTCCGCGAGGCCCGCCTGGCGCGCGATCGCCTGGGCCGTCGCCGGATAGTCGCCGGTGATCATGACGACGCGCACGCCGGCCGTGCGGCACTCGCGCATCGCATCGGACACGTTGGCGCGCAGCGGATCGGCAAAGCCCACCAGGCCCAGGAACTCGAAAGCGAAGCCGCGCGGCGACTCCGGCAGCGCATCGCCCTCGTGCCTGGCCCGCGCGACGCCCAGCACGCGCACGCCGTGCGCCGCCATCTCGTCGACCGTCGCATAGAGCCAGGCGAGCCGCCCGGCATCGAGCGCACACAATTCGCCGATCGCCTCGGGCGCGCCCTTGGCCGCGACCTCGAGGCCTGCCGCCTCCGGCCGCCGCCAGACATTGACCATAACCATCAGACCGGGGCGCAGCCCGTACTGGCGGACAAGCTCGGCGCCGCCGAACGGATCGGGCCCGTCGTCGCGCCCCGCCTCGAAGCGGCCGGCGATGGCGCGCTCCATCGGATCGACGGGATCGCGCGCGCTGGCGAGCCGCGCCGTCTCGACCAGCAGCGCCTCCCGCCCCGCCTCCGGACTCCGCAGCTCCGACACCGTCATGCGGTTCTCGGTCAGGGTCCCGGTCTTGTCGGTGCACAGCACGGTCGCCGAGCCCAGCACCTCGATGGCCGCAGCGCGGCGCGTCAACACGCGCGCCTGCGACAGCCGCCACGCCCCCATGACCATGAAGGCGGTGAGCACCAGGGGAAATTCCTCGGGCAGCATCGACATGCCGAGCGCGATGCCGGCCAGGAAGGCCTCCAGCCAGTCGCCGCGCAGGGTGCCGAACAGGACGACGGCGAGCAGGCAGGCCGCGAAGCCGATGCCGGCGAAGCGCCGCACGATCGCCTTGGTCTCCTGGGCGAGCCGCGGCGTCTCCTGCACGATGCCACCCAGCGCCTGGCCGATCCGGCCGATCTCGGTCCGCCGGCCGGTCTCGCGCACGATCGCCAGCCCGTCGCCACGCACCACGAGGGTGCCGGAGAAGATCTCCGGCAGATCGTCGCCACCTGGCCGCGATGCCGCAGTCGTGGCGTCGCCAGCCGTCTTGCGCACCGGCACGGATTCGCCGGTCAGCAGCGATTCGTCGACCAGCATGTTGTTGGCCGTCACCAGGACGGCGTCGGCCGGCACGCGGTCGCCCTCGAGCACGACCAGCGCATCGCCGCGCACCACGTCGCGGCCGGGAATGCGGCGGCGCTCGCCGTCTCGGACGACCAGCGCGCGCGGGCTGGTCATGTCGCGCAAGGCATCGAGGACGCGCTCGCTGCGCGTCTGCTGCACCACCGTGATGCTGACCGAAATGGTGGCGAAGGCCAGCAGGACCAGCGCCTCGGTGAGGTCGCCCAGCAGCAGGTAGACTGCGCCGGCCCCCAGCAGCAGGGAGAACATCGGCTCGCGCAGCACGTCGATCACGATGTGCACGATCGTGCGACGCTCGCCGCGCGGCAGCTCGTTGGGCCCGTCGGCGTCGAGCCGCGCCCGCGCCTCGCTCTCGGTGAGGCCGATCCCGGTCACGGGCGCCCGCGGCGCAGCACCGCCCTGGAGGCCGATGACCTCAGGTCCATCTCATGAATGGACCTCATGCTGAGGAGGCGCGAAGCGCCGTCTCGAAGCATGGGCCGCAGGCAAGGTGCTGGTTCCCACCCTTCGAGACGCGGCACAGCGCGGGGTAACCCCGCGCGATGCGGCCGCTCCTCAGGGTGAGGCAGTGAAGTGGGCGGACCTGGACTCACCATGCCCTAGCCCTCCATCGCGCCGGGTTTCCCGCCGTCGTCCTCGTCCTCCTCCTCGCCGACGATGTCGACGATGGCGGCGGCGATGCCGGTCGGCGGCCGGGCGGTGCCGGGACGCTCATCCTCGCCGACCGCGAGCCATTGCGCGGCCCGTTCGAGATCGGCGAGCGACGGCGAGAGGCCCAGGATCTCGGCAACCTGCTCGTCGTCGAGCTCTCCCAGAAGGCGAACGACATCGTCGTGACCTACTTTGTCCATGCCGTCCTCCTGCAACCGTTCGACAATCCCATCACATCGCCAGGTCGGGCTCGCGGGCGATGTCCTTCTTCGGCTCCTCGACCTCGGTCATCGTCGCCTCGCTGAGCAGCAGCACGCTCGCCACCGACACCGCGTTCTCGAGCGCGATGCGCACCACCTTGGTCGGGTCGATGATACCCGCCTCGACGAGATCGACATACTCCTTGCGCGCGGCATCGAAGCCGTAGTTGCCCTTACCCTCGAGCATGCGCGCCACCACCACGCCGCCGTCGGCCGCGGAATTCTCGGCGATCTGCCGCGCCGGCGCCTCGAGGGCGCGCTTCAGGACCTGCACGCCGGTGCGCTCGTCACCCTCCGTCTGCGCCTCCTCGCGCGCCACCGCCTCGGTGCAGCGCAGCAGGGCGAGCCCGCCACCCGGCACGATGCCCTCGGCGACCGCGGCCTTGGTCGAGCTGATGGCGTCGTCGAGCGCCTCTTTCTTGGCCTTCATCTCCGACTCGGCCGGGGCGCCGACACGGATGACCGCCACGCCGCCCGCCAGCTTGGCGAGCCGCTCGCGCAGCTTCTCCTTGTCGTAGTCGCTGGTCGAGGCGTCGATCTGGCGCCGGATCGCGCCGATGCGGCCGTCGATCTCGGCCTTGGCGCCGGCACCGCCGATGATCGTCGTATTGTCCTTGTCGACCACGACCCGCTTGGCGGTGCCGAGGTCGGCGATGGTGACGCTTTCCAGCTTGAGGCCGAGCTCCTCGGAAATGACCTGGCCGCCGGTCAGGATCGCCATGTCCTGCAGCATGGCCTTGCGGCGGTCGCCGAAGCCCGGCGCCTTGACCGCGCAGCTCTTCAGATTGCCGCGAAGCTGGTTGACGATCAGCGTCGCCAGGGCCTCGCCCTCGACGTCCTCGGCGATCACCAGCAGCGGTCGGGCGGCCTTCGCGACCTGCTCGAGGAGCGGCATCATGTCCTTCAGCGCCGCGATCTTGCGGTCGCACAGCAGGATGCGGGCATCCTCCAGCACCGCCTCCATCTTGTCGGGGTTGGTGATGAAGTAGGGTGAGATGAAGCCGCGGTCGAACTGCATGCCCTCGACCACCTCGAGCACCGTCTCGGTCGTCTTCGACTCCTCGAGCGTGATCACGCCGTCGTTGCCGACCTTCTCCATGGCGTCGGCGACCATCTCGCCGATCGTCTCGTCGTTGTGCGCCGAGATGGTGGCGACCTGCGCCTTCTCCTTGCGCGTGCGGACCGGCTTGGACAGCTCCTTGAGCGCCGCGATGGCGGCCCGTGCCGCGCGGTCGAGGCCGCGCTTGATGTCGATCGCACTGGCGCCGGCGGTGACGTTGCGCACGCCGTCGGCGAAGATGGCATGGGCCAGGATGGTGGAGCCCGACGTGCCGTCGCCGACCACGTCGCCGGTCCGCTCGGCCGCCTGGCGCAGCATCTGGGCGCCGAGATTCTCCTCGGGATCCTTGAGCTCGAATTCCCTGGCGATGGTCACGCCGTCGTTGCACACCAGCGGCGCGCCCCACTTCTTCTGGATCAGCACCGATTTCGACTTCGGCCCCAGGGTGACGCGCACCGCGTCGGCGAGCTGCGTCGCCCCGCGCAGCACCTTCTCGCGCGCCGCCGACCGGAACATCACATGCTTGTAGGCCATGAGACCCGTTCCCTCTCGATTGGTGACCGGATGGCATGCTAGGCGCCACGGTGCCGGGCCGGCGTGATCCAGGTCAAACGGCAGCGGCGTTGCAGGCTTGATCCAGGACAAGGCGGGCGGCGTTGCCTGCATCCAGCCTGTGCCGTCTTACGAACGGAGGTCGGCATGTCTGCTTCGGCAAGTGTCGCCCGGACGGGCGCGTTGGTGGCCATCCTGCTGGCCGGCTGGCATCTGTGCTGGTCCCTGCTGGTGGCGCTGGGGTTCGCCCAGCCGGTGATCGACTTCGTCTTCTGGATGCACTTCATCAAGCCGGTCTACGTGGTCGAGCCGTTCGCCCTCGGCCGGGCCGTCCTCCTGGTTGCCGTCACCGGCGGCATCGGCTTTGCCGTGGGGGCGTTGCTCGCCGCCGTCTGGAACGCCCTGCGCCGCCCGTAGACGCCCGGCCGCAGGCCGGAAGCGCGCGGCAATGGCACCGCTGCAGCCCAGGCCCTAAGATGCCGGTGAACGTGCGTTTACCGGAGGCCTTGGCCCATGGATTTCGACATTCCCGCGGAGATCGCGGCCTATCTCGGCGAGCTGGACGCCTTCATCGAGCGCGAGATCCGGCCGCTCGAGCGCGAGGGCGACAACATCCGCTTCTTCGACCATCGCCGCGAGCATGCCCGCACCGACTGGGACAATGACGGCCAGCCGCGGCACGAATGGGAGGAGCTGCTGGCCGAGATGAAGCGGCGCGCCGACCGGGCGGGCCACCTGCGCTTCGGCCTGCCGAAGGAGCTGGGCGGCAAGGGCGGCTCCAACCTCGCCATGGCGATCATCCGCGAGCATCTCGCGCACAAGGGGCTCGGCCTGCACAACGACCTGCAGAACGAGAGCTCGGTCGTCGGCAACTTTCCCGTCGTGCTGCTGCTGCACCGCTTCGGCACGGAGGAGCAGAAGGAGCGCTACATCGAAGGCATGTTCACCGGCCGCGAGCGCATCGGCTTCGGCCTCACCGAGCCGCTGCACGGCTCGGACGCCACCTTCATGGAGACGGTTGCGACGAAGCAGGGTTCCGACTGGGTCATCAACGGCATGAAGCGGTTCAACACCGGCATGCACACCGCCACGGTCGACCTCGTGTTCGCGCGCACCTCGGGCAAGCCGGGCGACGCGCGCGGCATCTCGGCGTTCCTGGTGCCGGTGAAGACGCCGGGCTTCAAGGTCGAGTACATGTGGTGGACCTTCAACATGCCGTCGGACCATGCCGAGGTCTCGCTGACCGACGTCAAGGTGCCGACCTCGACCATGCTGGGCGAGGAAGGACGCGGCCTCGACGTGGCGCAGACCTTCGTGCACGAGAACCGCATCCGCCAGGCCGCCTCCAGCCTCGGCGCGGCGCAGTACTGCATCGACATGTCGGTGGCCTATGCGAACAACCGCAAGGTGTTCGGCAAGGCGCTGGCCACCAACCAGGCGATCCAGTTCCCGCTCGCCGAGCTGCACACCGAGGCCGAGATGACGCGCGGCCTCGTCCGCAAGACGGCGTGGCATCTCGACCGCGAGCACCACATGAACGTCTCCGAATGGGTGGCGATGTCGAACTATCGCGCCAACCGGCTGGTGTGCGACGCCGCCGACCGCGCCATGCAGGTCCACGGCGGCGTGGGCTACTCGCGCCACCACGCCTTCGAGCACATCTACCGCCACCACCGCCGCTACCGCATCACCGAGGGCTCGGAGGAGATCCAGATCCGCCGCGTCGCCGGCGCCCTGTTCGGCTTCTGGGGCGCCCAGAAGGCGTCGACGGATTCCAAGGCGGCGCCCAGGCAATGACGCCGCCGGTCCGTCGATGGACGGGCGACACCCTGATGTTCGGCACGGCGATGCTGATGGGCTCGAGCTATCCCTTCGCCAAGGACGTGCTCGCCGTCATGAGCCCCCTGCTCTACAGCGCCTCGCGCTACCTGGTGGCGAGCCTGTTCCTGTTCGCCATGATGGCGCTGATGCGCAAGCCGATGCGCCTGGCGCGGCGCGACTGGGTGCCGATGCTGTTGTTGTCGCTGGTCGGCGTGGCGCTGTTCCAGGCCTGCTGGGGACTCGCCATGGCGCGCAGCGCACCCTCCGTCGGCTCGATCGTCATGACCACGACCACGGCCTTCTCGGCGATCCTCGCCTGGTTCGCCGGCCGGCGGCTGTCGGCACTGGGCTGGGGCGGCATCGCCATCGCCTTCGCCGGCGTGGTGCTGGTGGTGAACAACAGCCTCACCGCCCTCACCCTCTCCTTCGGCAGCCTCGACGGCACGCTGCTGTGGATGCTCTCGGCCTTCGCCTGGGCGCTCTATGTCGAGCGCGGCGCGCCCTACAATCTGCGGCTGGGCGCGCTCAGGGTCATGGCCTGGACGACCCTGCTGGGCTCGCTGGTGCTGCTGCCGATCGCCCTGGTTTTCGACTCTCCCGACGAGTTCGCCCGGCTCGACGACCGGCTGCTGGGCTTCTGGCTCTACACCGCGATCTTCCCGGTGGGCGTCGCCTTCCTCGGCCTGACGGCCGGGCTCGACCGGCTCGGGGTCAGCCGGGTCATGGTCTACATGTACCTGATCCCGGTGGCGGGCGTGGGGCTCTCGGCCGCCTTCTTCGGCGATCCCCTGACGGCGGCCCGCGTGCTGGGCGGCCTGATCGTGCTCCTGGGCGTCATTCTGACGCGTGTCGCGCTCGACCGCGCGGCCCGCGTTCCTGTATGAACCTCCCATGGCCTCGACCCTGAAATCCCTGACCACACCCGGCAGCGGCGGCCGGCGCGCGTCCGTGAACCGCGTCACCAAGGAAACCAGCATCGCCGCCGCCATCAACCTCGACGGCACCGGCAAGTACGACATCAAGACCGGCATCGGCTTCCTCGACCACATGCTGGAGCAGCTGTCGCGTCACAGCCTGATCGACATCACGCTGCGCGCCGAGGGCGACCTGCACATCGACTATCACCACACGACCGAGGATTCCGGCATCGTGCTCGGCGAGTGCCTGATGAAGGCGCTGGGCGACCGCGCCGGCATCCGCCGCTACGGCAGCGCCACCATCCCGATGGACGAGACGCTGACCGAGGTGGCGCTCGACGCCTCCAACCGGCCGTACCTGATCTGGAAGGTGGCCTTCTCCAAGCCCAAGCTCGGCACCATGGACACCGAGCTGTTCAAGGAGTGGTTCCAGGCCTTCGCCCAGCAGGGCGGGCTGACGCTGCACGTGTGGAACCACTACGGCGACAACAACCACCACATCGTCGAGAGCTGCTTCAAGGGCATCGCGCGCGCCCTGCGCACGGCGGTCGAGATCGACCCGCGGCAGACGACGGCGGTGCCCAGCACCAAGGGCGTGCTCTAGGCGACAGAACATGACCGTCGCCATCGTCGACTACGGTTCCGGCAATCTCCGGTCCGCCGCCAAGGCCTTCGAGCGCGCCGCGCGCGAGGCCGGCACGCACGAGCGCGTGCTGGTGACGTCCAATCCGCGCGAGGTGGAAAACGCTGCCCGCATCGTGCTGCCGGGTGTCGGCGCCTTCGCCGACTGCCGCGCCGGGCTTTTCGCCGTGCCGGGCATGGTCGATGCGCTGCAGCGCGAGGTGATCGAGCGCGGCAAGCCGTTCCTCGGCATCTGCGTTGGCATGCAGCTGATGGCCACCCGCGGCGTCGAGTACGGCATCCATGCCGGCCTCGACTGGATCGTGGGCGACGTGGTGCGCATTCAACCCGGCGAGGGGCACCTGAAGATCCCGCACATGGGCTGGAACGAGCTGCGCGGGCTCAAGCCGCATGCGCTGCTCGAGGGCATCGCCGAGCGCGACCACGCCTACTTCGTCCATTCCTTCCAGCTCGCCGCCGCCAAGCCGGAGACGGTGCTGGCGGTCGTCGACTATGGCGGGCCCATCACCGCCATGGTCGGCCGCGACAATCTCGCCGGCACGCAGTTCCACCCGGAGAAGAGCCAGGCGACCGGCCTGCGCCTGATCGCCAACTTCCTGCGCTGGAAGCCCTGACCGCATGTCGCTCGGGCCCCTCGATCTCCTGTTCGACTTCCTGCGCGACCTCGCGGACGGCAACCTGCACTATCTCGGGCTCATCATCCTCGCGATGATGGTGGCCTCCCTCGAAGCCGGCTTCCATATCGGCCGCTTCGCGGCGACCCGGCGGCAACCCAGCGACGCCGAAAAATCGGCGGTCAACTTCTCCACCGCCGGCATGGTCGGCCTGCTCGCCTTCCTGCTGGGCATATCGCTCTCGATGGCGTCCGGCCGGTTCGAACAGCGGCGCGATTCGGTGCTGGCCGAAGCCAATGCGATCGGCACGTCGTGGCTGCGCGCGGAGCTCGCCGGCGCGGCCGAGCGCGACAGCCTGCGGCGACTCTTGCGCGAGTACACCGAAGTGCGGATCGCGGCGGTGCGCGGCGGCCCGGACGCGGCCGAGGAAGACCGCCTCAACCAGCGCACGAATGCGCTGCAGACGGAGATGTGGCGCCTCGCCGCCGGCGTCGCCGAGCGCTCCCCGACGCCGATCTCCGGGCTGCTTCTCGCCTCGCTCAACGAGACGTTCGATCTCGCGCTGACCAACCGGCGCAACTTCACCAGCCATGTTCCGACCTATCTCATCCGCCTCCTGCTGATCGTGTCGATCGTGGCGGTCGGCGCCGTGGGCTACGGCTTCGGCATCGCCGGCACCCGGCAGTTCGCGGTGTCGCTCATGCTGCTCGCGGCATGGACCCTGGCGATCGTCCTCATCGTCGACGTCGACCGCCCCCAGGCCGGGGAGGTCCGCGTCAATCCCACGCCGCTGATCTGGACCCTGCAGGGCTTCGGGCCGGCCAGATAGCCGCTTCAGCCTGAACCGAGGCCGAGGGCGGGCCGCACCCGGTCGCCGGCCGGGGGCAGCGACCGGCGGTGCGCGTTGCGGCCGGCGGCGTCCCACATCAGCCGCGGATCGAACGATTCGGCGGCGAAGATGGTGATGAACACGACGGCGCAGAAGGCGAGCGCCCCGGCGCCCGGCTCGATGGTGATGACGCCGCCGAACTTCACCAGCGCACCCAAAAGCGACTCCATGAAGATGTCGACCATCGACCAGCGGCCGATCCAGGCGACGACGACGTAGAGCTGCGTGCGCTGGCGCAGCAGGACATTGGCGTTCTCGGCGCTTCCCGCCAGCGCGGTGGCGAACAGCATGGAGCCCAGCCCCAGAAGCTTGAACAGCGGCACCAGTATCGAGGCGAAGAACACCAGCGCCGCCAGCGGATACATCTTCGAGGCGAGCAGCTCCTCGACGCCGCCCAGGATGGTGCTGGGCTGGCCGGCGCCGAGCTGCATCACCGTCAGCACGGGATAGAGGTTGGCCGGGATGTAGAGGACGGCGCCGGCGACGACCAGGGCGAGCGTGCGGTTGAGGCTGTCGGGCTTGCGCTCGTGGAGCCGCGAGCCGCAACGCGGGCAGCGCCCGTCGTGTCCGGCCGGCACCGAGACCAGGCCGCAGCCTTCGCAGCCGACGGCGCCGGGACACCAGTCCAGCGGCGCCTGCTCGGGCATCGGTGCATGGGTCTGGCCGCGCCGCTCGATCTCCTCCCACACCGCCTGCGGATCGAGGGCGAGCTCGGCCCACACCACCACGATGGTGAGCAAGCCCAGCGCATAGACCGCCGGCCCGAGCTCGATCGTCACCAGGTCGCCGAGCTTCACGTAGGCCACGAAGGCGCCGAGCAGCAGCACCTCGAGCATCGCCCAGGTGCCGATCCTGCGCGACATCAGGAAGATGCCGCGCAGGTTGGGCGGCATCGCCGGCAGCCTGAGGCCAACCAGCACGTAGAGCGTGCCGGCGAACTTGAGCAGCGGCGCGGCCGCGGTGGTGAAGAAGACGGCGATGGCGAGCGGCCACAGGCCGCGCTCGACCAGCTCCTCGGGGCCCGACATCAGGTTCGTCTCGCGCACGATGCCGGCCGTCGAGACCTTCATCAGCATGGCGAGCCAAAGCACGGCGAACAGCACCAGCGAGGCGACGGTGAGGGCGAGGCAGTGGCCGGTCGGGTCGGCGCGCGTGGCGCGCAGCACCGTGCCGCAGCGCGGGCAGTCGCTGCGCATGTTGGCTGCCATTGCCGGCACGGTCTGGAACAGGCCGCAGCCCGGGCACTCGCGCAGCTGCGGCCCGGTAACGAGCGCCGCCGCCACCATCTACTGCAGCATGGCGGCGATGCCGTCGGCGAGTTCGCCCACGGCATCGCTCATGGCGGCGACATGGCCCGCCGTGTCCGGCGTCGGCACGGCCCGGGTGATCGAGAAGTTGCGCGCCGCCTGGCGCGTCGGCCGGTTGAACTGGATGGCGACCTGGGCCAGCAGGATGACGTTGCCTGCCTTGTCGGCGTCGAGGCGCTGGACGTCGATGCCGACCACGGCGTTGGGGTCGAGCGTGATCGAACCCGCCTCGCTGTAGACCTTGCTGTTGGGCAGGCGCTGGCCGAGCTCGAGCACGACGGTGCGGCCGAGCATGCCGCCGAGCGGCTCGCCCCACCACGAATTGGCGCGCACGTCGAGCTTGTAGTCCTCGGTCGAGCGCACGATCTCCTTGCGGTCGAGATAGCCCGGCAGGCCGATGTCGCGCACCTGCACGATGCGCGGCCCCTTCGGCAGCGCCGGACCGGAGCGGACGGCGAGCGTGTAGAGGCCGGGATCCGGCGAGGCGCCGCAGCCGGCGGCGGCGAAGGGAAGCGCGAGTACGGCGAAGCGCCGGCGACCGATCATCGTCATTCCTTACCCGTGTTGGTGCGGCCCTTGATCAGCGCCTCGGGATGGCGCGCCAGCAGGTCGGCGAGCGCCCGGATCGAGCGCGCCGTATCGGTGAGCTGCGGGATCAGACGGTCGAGGTCGCGGTGGAACTTTGACTGGCCGCCATAGCCCTGGTCGATCGAGCCGATCAGCTTGTTGGCCTTGGCGACCGCCTCCTGGAGCTGCACCGCGATGTCGGGCAGGCGCCGGAGCGCCGGCGTGCCGTCGACGTCGAGCTTGTGGGCGATGTCCTGCACGTCGAGCATCGCCTTCTCCAGCGCCTTCAGCGTCGTCTTGAGCTGCGGGCCGTTGATGGTCTCGTCGAGGCCGCTCGCCGCCGCCGCGATGTTGCGGCCGATCTTGTCGAAGTCGATGCGGTTGATCTTGCTGAGGAGCTCGGCGGCGGCCGACGTGATGCTGTCGAAGCCGCCGACCTCGGCGCTCGGGATGACATAGCGGTCGCCCTCGCGGCGCAGCTCGGCGGGCTTGGCGTCGGGCACGAGCTGCAGGGCGATCACCTTCTGCCCGGTCAGGATGCTCGGTGACTCGAGCGTCGCCCTGAGGCCGCGATGGATCATCTCCTCGGCGAGCTTCTCGGGATCGATGCCCTTGATCTTGGCGACGTTGTTCACCCGGCCGGCCTCGACGCGATACTCGACCGGCACGACGACGCGGTCGGTCTGCGCATCGTAGTGAAGGCTGACCGTGGTCACTTCGCCGACCTTCAGGCCGTGGAAGGTGACGTCGGCGCCGGGCGACAGGCCCGACACGGAGCCCGGAAAGTAGGACAGGAGCTGGATCTGCTTCCCGAAGCCCGCGGCCTTCGCCTCCTCGAGGTTGTGGTAGAGCGCGAAGCGATGGTCGGGCTTGCTGATCGGCGCCGTCGAATCGTGGACCGTGTCGAAAGCGATGCCGCCCAGCAGCACGGCGCGCAGCGACTCCATCTGGACGTCGATGCCCTTGGCGCCGAGCGTCACCGACACGCCCGAGGCATTCCAGAAGTTGGTGTCGTCGCGCACGTAGCGGTCGAACGGCGCGCGCACGAAGGCGTGGATGGAGACGCGGCTGGCGAGATCGTGGAGGTCCCAGCCCAGCACCGTGCCGACCTCGATGTCGCGGAAGAAGACCGGTGCGCCGAGGCTGATCGAGCCCAGCCGCTTGGTGTCGAGGCGGTAGATCGTGCCCTTGGCCGAGGCCTGCAGGATCGGCGGATCGTGCTCGCCGACGAAGTCGCGCTTGGGCGCGCCCGGCTGGACCGACGGCCGCATGCCGATGTAGGAGCCGCTGAGGATGGTCTCCAGACCCGTGATGTTGCCGGCGAAGAACTGCGGCTTCACCACCCAGAAGATCGTCTTGTCGGTGAGCAGCGGCTCGGCCTCGCGGGTCGTCTCGATCGTCACCAGCACTTTGGAGAGATCGGGCGGGATGGTGATGCTCTTCACCGTGCCCATCACGACGTTGCGGTACTTGAGCTGCGACTGGCCGGCGGTGAGGCCGGCCGCCGTGTCGAATGACACGGTGATGGTGGGGCCGCGCTTGGAGAACGTATCCCAGGCGAGCCAGGCGGCGATCAGCGCCGTCAGAAGGGGAACGATCCAGACCAGCGGGATGCGCCGCCGGTGACGGACCTGGGCCGTCACCGGGGACGGTCGCGGCGCGGATCCGGACGCCGATCCAGACGGGGCTTGCTCGCTCATTCTTCCTCGCTCGCCCCTCGTTGACCCACGGCGGGCGCTCAGCGCTCGCGGTCGTCGATGTCGCGGGCCAGGACCTCGCGCTTGCCGACATGGTTGGCGGGGCTGACCACGCCCTCGCGCTCCATGCGCTCGACGATGCGGGCCGCCCTGTTATAGCCGATCTGGAGATAGCGCTGGATGAAAGAGGTGCTGCACTTGCGCTCGCGGGCCACCAGGGCGATCGCCTGGTCGTAGAGCTGGTCGCTCTCGCCCTCCTCGCCCTCGCCCGGCAGGCCGGAGCCGTCGGCGCCGGCCTCGGGATCGTCGGTGACCGATTCGATGTAGGCCGGCGCACCCTGGGCGCGCAGGTGGCGGACCACCTCCTCGACCTCGCCGTCGCTGACGAACGGGCCGTGAACGCGGGCGATCTTGCCGCCGCCGGCCATGTAGAGCATGTCGCCCTGGCCCAGTAGCTGCTCGCCGCCCTGCTCGCCCAGGATGGTCCGGCTGTCGATCTTGGACGTCACCTGGAAGGAGATGCGGGTCGGGAAGTTGGCCTTGATGGTGCCGGTGATGACGTCGACCGACGGCCGCTGCGTCGCCATGATGACGTGGATGCCGGCGGCGCGCGCCATCTGGGCGAGCCGCTGGACCGCCGCCTCGATCTCCTTGCCGGCGACCAGCATGAGGTCGGCCATCTCGTCGATGATGACCACGATGAAGGGCAGCGGCGTGAGGTCGATCTCCTCGTCCTCGAACACCGGCTTGCGCGTCTCGGGATCGATGCCGGTCTGCACCTTGCGGGTCAGCATGCCGCCCTTGCGCGCGGTCTCGGCGAGCTTGTCGTTGTAGCCTGCGATGTTGCGCACGCCGACCGAGCTCATGGCGCGGTAGCGGTCCTCCATCTCGCGCACCACCCACTTCAGCGCCACGATCGCCTTGCGCGGCTCGGTGACGACCGGGGTCAGGAGATGCGGGATGTCCTGGTAGACGCTGAGCTCCAGCATCTTCGGATCGATCATGATGAAGCGGCAGCGGTCCGGCGGCAGCCGGTACAGCAGCGACAGGATCATGGTGTTGACCGCCACCGACTTGCCCGAGCCGGTGGTGCCGCCGATCAGCAGATGGGGCATGCGGGCGAGGTCGGCGATCACCGGATCGCCGCCGATGTCCTTGCCGAGCGCCAGCGGCAGGCCGAGCCGGTTGTCCTCGTAGTGGCGCGTCGACAGCAACTCGCGCAGGAACACCGTCTCGCGCCGCGCGTTCGGCAGCTCGATGCCGATCACGTTGCGCCCGGGCACGGTGGCGACGCGTGCCGATACCGCGCTCATCGAGCGGGCGATGTCGTCGGCCAGCCCGATCACGCGGCTCGACTTGGTGCCGGGCGCCGGCTCCAGCTCGTAGAGCGTGACCACGGGGCCGGGCCGCACCTTCACGATCTGGCCCTTGACGCCGAAATCGTCGAGCACGGTCTCGAGCAGGCGGGCGTTCTGCTCCAGCGCCTCCTCGTCGATCTTGGGCTCGCTGCTCACACGCGAGGGCAGCGACAGGATGTCGAGCGGCGGCAGCTTGTACTCGTTGCCGAGATCGAGCTCGCGCTGGCCGGCCTTGGCGGCGCGCTTGCCCTGCGCCGCGGCCGACTTGCGCGGCACGATCTTCACGGCGGGCGCCCGCGCGGCCTGCGCCTGCTCCTCCTCGAGAGCGTCGTCCGGCGTGAAGGGATTGTCGTCTTCGGCCTCTTCCGACTCCGCCTCAGCGACCGGCTCCTGCGGCAGCAGCTCGGGCTGCGGCGCGAGTGGCTGGGGCGCGAGCGACTGGGGGACCGGCGGCGGCATCGCGGGTTCCGGCGGGGCCGCCACCGGCTGCGATGCCGGATCGAACGCCGCCATGGACGGCTCGATGCGGCCGCCGTCGCCCGCGGTCACCGGCGTCGAGCGGCGCAGGGAGGAGCCGAGACCGGTCAGCCGGCTGAACAGGCCGCGCTTCGGCTCGGGCTCAGCCTCGTAGGCCAGGAAGGCCGGCGCCTGCGGCTCGAGAGGGACCGGCGCATCCGGGATTTCGCCGGGCGCCCGCTCGATCGGCGCATAGGGCGCGTCGACCAGCAGGGAGTCGCGCGCCGGCAGCGGCTCGCCGTGCTCGGGTATCGACTGATAGCCCGGCTGGAAGCGCGCCGGGTCGTACTGGCTGGCGTCGATCTCGCCCGGGATCTCGGCGTAGCCGATGGGCGGCGCCGGCGGCTCGTTGTCCTCGTCGAGCGGCTGCGGCTTGCCGCGCCACAGGCCGGCCGCCGCCCGGGCGCCCCACACCACCCACAGGAAGGGCGCGCGCAGGATGCGGAAGATCAGCGGCAGGTCGGTGCGGTTCATGCCGAGCGCCGGCGCCATGGCGATGAAGGCGAGCGCCGCGCAGGCCGGCTCGATCAGGGTGAGCGCGCCGCCGCTCGAATGGGTGAGCACCAGCTCGCGGAAGCGGCCGACCAGGGCGAGGCCGACCAGCCCGCCGGGGCCGGCATGGGTGGCAGCGCCGCCGACGTCGCCGAGGCCGACGCAGGCCACGCTCATCATCAAGAGCGCCAGCAGCAGCAGCGAGAGCCGGAGGCCGAAGAAGCCGAGATGATGGGTGCGCACCATGCGCACACCCCAGGTGATGAAGGCGACCGGCGCCAGGATGATCGCCAGTCCGAAGGTCTGCAGCAGCAGGTCGGAGATGTAGGCGCCCGGCATGCCGAGCAGGTTGATGGGCGCCCGCGCCGTGGCGTGGTTCAGCGAGGGATCGCCCGGACTGAAGGTGAACAGCGCCATCATCAGCGCGAGGCCGAAGCCCGCCGTCGCCACGCCAACGATCTCCATCATGCGGCGGCGCAGGAAGTCGCGCCCGCCTTCCGGCAGGATCGAGGTCTTGGGCTGCAACGCTGAAGAGACGCTCAGCATGGCCATGCGCGGATGCGCTCCCTACAGGACGGACGCGAGGCGCTGAAGCCCCTCGCGCGTGGTCTTCTCGTCGTGCACCAGCGCCACGCGGATGTAGCGGTGCGCCGTGTTGATTCCGTTGGTCTCGCGGCAGGCGTAGGCGCCCGGCAGCACCTTGACGTGCGCCTCGCCCCACAGCTTGCGCGTGGCTTCCTCGCCGTCGCCGACGTCGAGCCACAGGAAGAAGCCGCCGCCCGGCGTGTAGTAGCCGAAGCGGTTGTGCAGGATTTGCTCGGCGACGCGGAAGTTCTTCCGGTACCACTCGCGCGTCTGGACGGGATGCGTCTCCTCCCGCCACAGCGCCGCCGAAGCCTTCTGGATGGCGATCGGTATCTGCGGCCCGCCATAGGTGCGCCAGCGCAGGATCATCGCGACCAGCTTGGGATCGCCCGCCACGAAGCCGGAACGCATGCCGGCCGCGTTCGAGCGCTTGGAGAGCGAATGGAAGACCGTGAGGTTGCGGAAGGGATCCTTTCCGCCGGTCTCGTCGATCTCGAGGGCGGCCTCGAGCGCACCCGGCGGAGCGTCGCCGGTGTAGATTTCAGCGTAGCACTCGTCGGCCGCCAGCACTGCGTCGTGCCTGCGGCAGAGGCGCAGCAGCTTCTTCAGGTAGTCCTTGCCCGCAACCGCGCCCTGCGGATTGGCCGGCGAGCAGAGATAGACCACCGACATCCGCTTCCACGTCGCCTCGTCGAGGCTTTCGTAGTCCGGCAGGAATCCGTTCGAGGCCGGCGCGTCGACCAGCAGCGGCTCGGCTCCCGACAGCACCGCGCCGCCGAGATAGGCCTGATAGAACGGATTGGGCAGCGCCACGATCGGCCTCGCCCCGCCCTTGGCCTGCGGCGTCGCCACCGTCGAGATGATGTAGACGCCTTCCTTGCTGCCCGCCGTCGGGTGGACGTGCACGTTGGGATCGAGCAGGCCCTTGGGCAGCCTGTAGCGCCGGGTCAGCCACTCGCAGATCGCAAGGTTGAGATCGGGCAGGCCCTGGTTGGGCGGATAGCGGTTCCAGCCGTCGACCTCGTCGACCACGATCTGGCGGGCGAAGGCCGGCATGGCACCCTGCGGCTCGCCGACCGACATGTTGATCATCGACAGGTGGGCGGGCGGCGCGATGGGGGACAAGAGCGTGTTCAGCCGTGCGAACGGGAAATCGGTCAGCGTCTCCGTGAGGCGCGGATTGAACATCGAGAACCATCCAATGGGCCGAACCGGCCGGAACAAAGCAACGGCGCCGCCCGGGAGGGGGGCCCGGCCGGCCTATCTGTTGCCCATTGTATGAAACAAATTAGCCAATAACAACAATGGAATAGGGCTGTTTCTTAAGACAGTAGAAGGGGTTGGGACACCTTCCCCGTATCGACCACAAGCGCTTGGGGGCCTACTGCACCCGCTCGCCATGCAGGGCGGTGTCGAGGCCTTCGGTTTCCTCGTCCCTGGTCACCCTGAGGCCGACCGCCACGTCGACGACCTTCAGGATCACCCAGGTCGCCACGGCGCAAAAGAGGGCGATGGCCGCCACGCCGTAGAGCTGGGTCAGGATCTGGCCACCATTGCCGTCGACCAGGCCCACGGCCTGGCCCTTGGCGACGTCGTTGATCGCCCGGGTGGCGAACACGCCGACCAGGATCGAGCCCAGGATGCCGCCGACGCCGTGCACGCCGAACACGTCGAGCGAATCGTCGTAGCCCAGCCGGTTCTTCAGGATCACCGAGGCCCAGTAGCAGACCGCGCCGGCCAGGATGCCGATCACCAGCGCCGCCCACGGCTCGACATAGCCCGCGGCCGGCGTGATCGTGCCCAGCCCCGCCACCGCACCAGTCAGGATGCCTAGCACCGAAGGCTTGCCGCGGGCCGCCCATTCGATTGCCATCCAGACCAGCGCCGCGACAGCGGCGGCGATGTGGGTGTTGAGCATGGCGCTGCCCGCCAGCTCGCCCGAGGCGAGCGCGGAGCCCGCGTTGAAGCCGAACCAGCCGACCCACAGCAGCGAAGTGCCGATCAGGGTGAGCACGAGATTGTGCGGCGCCATGTATTCCTGGCCGTAGCCCTGGCGCTTGCCGATCACCAGGCAGCAGACCAGCGCCGCGATGCCGGCGTTGAGATGGACGACCAGGCCGCCGGCGAAATCGAGCACGCCCGCCGCACCAAGGAAACCGCCGCCCCACACCCAGTGCGCCACCGGCACGTAGACGAACAGCAGCCACAGGCCCATGAACCACATCATGGCCGAGAACTTCATGCGCTCGGCGAAGGCGCCGGCGATGATGGCCGGCGTGATGACGGCGAAGGTCGCCTGGTACATCAGGAAGACGTTCTCCGGTACCGTCTTGGCCAGCTCATGGACACTGCCCAGTAGCCCCTTGCCGAAGGCGCGCGACAGCGAGCCCAGCACGCCGTTCAGCGCGCCGCCGTCGGTGAAGGCCAGCGAATAGCCGACCACGAACCACAGCACGGTGACCAGAGCGGCAACGGCGAAGGCCTGCACGGCGGTCGCCAGCACGTTCTTCTTGCGCACCATGCCGGCATAGAAGAGCGCGAGGCCCGGAATGTTCATCATCAGCACCAGCACCGTGGCCACGAGCAGCCAGGCGGTGTCGCCGGTGTCGATCTGGGGCTTGTCGGCGGCCGATGCGGCCGACGCGAACGCCATCGCGCACGCCAATGACGCGCCGAGGCGCTGGACCGTCCTGTTCATTCGTTCTCCCGTGTCTCGTCTTGCTTGATTGTCGTCTTGTCTTGGTCTTGTCGTTCTACTCCAAGCTGGCTACTCCGAGCTGGCTACTCCGAGCCGGCCCGCCTCTAGAGGGCGTTCGATCCCGATTCGCCGGTGCGGATGCGCACCGCCTGCTCGACCTGGGTGACGAAGATCTTGCCGTCGCCGATCTTGCCGGTGTGGGCGGCCTTCTGGATGGCCTCGATGGCGCGTTCGACCTGGTTGTCGTCGACCACGATTTCGATCTTCACCTTGGGCAGGAAGCTCACGAGGTACTCGGCGCCGCGATAGATCTCGGTCTGGCCCTTCTGCCGGCCGAAACCCTTGACCTCGCTCACCGTCAGGCCCGACACGCCGACGCCGGTCAGCGCGTCGCGCACCTCGTCGAGCTTGAACGGCTTGATGATGGCGGACACGAGTTTCATCTGCTTCCCCTCCTGCCTTGGCGGCTTTCGGCCACAGACTGGCGTCTGGCACGGGCTCCGTCAAATTGCAGACAGAAAAAGGCCCGGCGAGAAACTCGCCGGGCCCCAGTTGGTCCGTCGCGACACGGAAGCGACGAACGAGAGGGAACCAGGAGGAGAGGGGTTCCCGAGCTCGATAGGTGAGACGGTTAGTGGACCGTCTCCCCGTGGAGGTTGATATCGAGGCCCTCGATCTCCTCCTCGGTCGTGACACGCAGGCCGATCAGGGCGTCGACGATCTTGAGGATGATGAAGGTGGCGATGGCGCACCAGGCGATGCACACCAGTGCACCCCAGAGCTGGGTCAGGACCTGGCCGGCATTCCCGTCGATCAGGCCTTTCTTGCCGTCGCCGCCGATCGCCTCGATGGCGAACACACCGGTCAGGATCGCGCCGACGAAGCCGCCGACGCCGTGCACGCCGAAGGCGTCGAGCGAGTCGTCGTAGCCCATCGCCTTCTTGAGGCCGGTCGCGCCCCAGAAGCAGATCAGGCCGGCGACGATGCCGATCACCAGCGCGCCCATCGGATTGACGAAGCCCGACGCCGGGGTGATGGCAACCAGGCCCGCGACCGCGCCGGAGATGATGCCGAGCACCGACGGCTTGCCGCGCGTCACCCACTCCGCGAACATCCAGGCGAGCGCCGCCGCGGCGGTGGCGAACTGCGTCACCGCCATCGCCATGCCGGCGTTGCCGCTGGCGCCGACGGCGGAGCCGGCATTGAAGCCGAACCAGCCGACCCACAGCAGCGAGGCGCCGATCACCGAATAGACCAGGTTGTGCGGCGCCATGTTCTCTGTGCCGAAGCCCTTGCGCTTGCCCATCACCAGAGCGCAGATCAGGCCCGCGACGCCGGCGTTGATGTGCACCACGGTGCCGCCGGCATAGTCGAGCACGCCCCAGTCGCCGAGGAAGCCGCCGCCCCACACCCAGTGGGCGATCGGCGCGTAGACGATCAGCGACCACAGCGCCATGAACCACATCATGGCCGAGAACTTCATGCGCTCGGCGAAGGCGCCGGCGATCAGCGCCGGCGTGATGATGGCGAAGGTGAGCTGAAAGCACACGAAGACGGTCTCGGGGATCGTCTTGGCGAGCTCATGTACGCCGTCGAGGGTGAGACCGGCCATGAAGATGCGGCTCAAGCCGCCGATGATCGTGCTGCCCGACGTAAAGGCGAGGCTGTAGCCCACGATCAGCCAGAGCACGGTGATCAGGCAGGTGATGGCGAAGCTCTGCATCACCGTGGCCAGCACGTTCTTCTTGCGCACCATGCCGCCGTAGAACAGCGCCAGGCCCGGGATGGTCATCATCAGCACGAGCGCCGTCGAGGTCAGCATCCACGCGGTATCGCCGGTGTCGAGCTTGGGCTTCTCGTCGGCCGCCAGCGCGAGCGCCGGCAGGAGCTGCGCGCCTGCGGCCGCCAAGCCGGCCAGCACCGAATTGGTCTTGAACTTCATCGTTGTCCCCTCGGATCTTGAGTTGGTTGTGCTGGGTTGGATCACAGTGCCTCGACGCCGGACTCGCCGGTGCGGATTCGGATGGCCTGCTCGACCGCAAGGACGAACACCTTGCCGTCGCCAATCTTGCCGGTGCCGGCCGCCTTGCGGATCGTCTCGACCGCACGCTCGACCATGGCGTCGTCGATCACGACCTCGATCTTGACCTTGGGCAGGAAGCTCACCGCGTACTCGGCGCCGCGGTAGATCTCGGTCTGGCCCTTCTGCCGGCCGAACCCCTTCACCTCGCTCACCGTCAGGCCCTGAATGCCGAGCGAGGTCAGCGCGTCGCGCACCTCGTCGAGCTTGAACGGCTTGAAGATTGCCATGACCATTTTCATTTCGGCTGTCCTCCACCAGGCGGAACGCCCGCCCCCAAAGTTCAAAACCTGGCGAGCAAGGTGCGTGCCAATGGTGCAGCGGCACCTCATCCACAGGGTTGGCACGCCGTTTGCGGGGACGGGGGCGAAATGAAGTGTCCAGACTTTGGGGGTGGTTGTGTTGCTTAAAAAAATTGCCACGCTGAGCGTTGCCCTGATCACAATTTGCGCAACCGCACCGGTCTTCGCGCAGGGCACACCCGACCCGCAGCAGCCGAGCGTGACGCCGCCCGAGAAGGAAGCCTGGAAGGGGCCGTTCGGTGGAACCTTCACCGCGGGCTTCGCCATCCTCAACGACTACTCCTACCGCGGCATCTCACAGACCCAGCGCGAGATCGCCGTCCAGGCCGCCTTCGGATACGAGACCCCCACCGTCTCGGCGCAGATCCCGCTCTCCGCCTACGTCGGCGCCTGGGGCTCCAACGTCAACTTCCCCGGCACCGGCACCACCGCCGAGATCGACCTCCTCACCGGCCTGCGCCTCAAGACCCTCGAGGACAAGCTCACCTTCGACCTGGGCTACATCCGCTACAACTACCTCTCCGCCGCCTCCTCCCTGTTCTACGACTTCTCCGAGTTCGGCCTGGTCGGCGGCTACGATTTCGGCGTCGCCCAGCTCCAGGCCGCCGTCCGCTACAGCCCCAACTTCTTCGCCAACTCCGGCATCGCCTGGTACAAGTGGGCCCAGGTCACCGTGCCCTTCTCCTTCATCAAGGTGAACGAGAACGTCGCGGTGAAGGGCTTCGCCGCCGCCGGCAACCAGTATGTCGAGCGCTTCACCAACTACGGCATCCCGACCGACAATTACTGGGACTGGCAGATCGGCCTCGTCCTCTCGGTCTACGGCTTCGACCTCACCGCCGCCTACACCGACACCAACATCGACGTCGCCGGATGCCTCAACACACAGAACTGCCAGGGACGCGTCATCTTCGGCATCTCAAAGGCCTTCTGACCGGCGCCGGCGGCGACATTCTGCAACGGGCGTAGAGGGCTGCCGCCCGACTTGCGGCCCGACTTGCGGCACGGCCGGGCGGCTGCCATCTATCGCCCATGGACAGCCATCCCTTCGACCTCGCCATCGCGGGCGCCGGCCTCAACGGCAGCCTGCTGGCGCTGGCGGCCGGTGAGGCGGGCCTCGACGTCGCCCTGATCGACCGCGTGCCGCCCGCCGTGCTGGCGGCGGCCGGTGCCGACGGCCGCACGACGGCCGTCGCCTACACCAGCAAGCTGGTGTTCGAGGCACTCGGCGCATGGGAGGAGATCGCCCCCGAGGCCGAACCGATCCGCGACATCCGCATTTCCGACGCCGGCTACGACGGCCGCGCCAGCCCGCTCTTCCTGCACTTCGACCATCGCGAGGCGGTCGACGAGCGCGGCAAGACGGCGCCCATGGGCTGGATCGTGGAGAACCACGTTCTGCGCACCGCCCTGCTGCACCGGCTCGCGGCCTGCCCGAAGGTCGAGATCGTGGCGCCGGAGGAAGTGGCCGAGACCGAGCGCACGCAGGATCGCGCCGAGATCCGGCTGAAGAGCGGCCGGCGCATCGCCACCCGCCTGATCGCCTCGGCCGAGGGCCGCCTCGGCGCGATGCGCGAGGAGGCCGGGATCGGCGCCCAGAACTGGTCCTACGGCCAGATCGCCATCGTGCTGGTGGCCCATCACGAGCGCCCGCATCGCGGCGTGGCGCAGGAAAGGTTCCTGCCCGGCGGCCCCTTCGCCATCCTGCCCATGACCGACGGCCCGGACGGCACCCACCGCTCCTCGATCGTGTGGACGGAGCGCACCGAGATCGCCCGCCGGCTGCTCGAGCTCGACGAGACGCGCTTCCAGGCCGAGTTCGCACGCCGCTTCGGCGACCATCTCGGCCGGGTCGGCACGAGCGGCCAGCGCTGGTCCTATCCGCTGCGGCTGGTGCACGCCCATCGTTACGTCGACACGCGGCTGGTGCTGGTGGGCGATGCCGCGCACGGCATCCACCCGATCGCGGGCCAAGGCTACAATCTCGGCGTGCGCGACATCGCCGCCCTCGTCGAGGTGCTGGTCGATGCGCGCCGGCTCGGGCTCGATGTCGGCGCCGCCGACACGCTGGAGCGCTACGCGCAGTGGCGCCGCACCGACAATTTCTCGATGGTCGCCTCGACCGACCTGCTGACCTGGCTGTTCTCCAACGATATCAAGCCGCTCCGGCTGGCCCGCGACCTCGGCCTCGCCGCGGTCAACCGCGTGCCGCCGCTGCGCCGCTTCCTCGTCCGCCACGCAATGGGGCTGGTCGGCGACCTGCCCAAGCTGGTGCGCGGCCAGCGCCCCTAGACTCAAGGGGGTCCGGACCCTATCTCAAGGCCCGACATCGAGGGTTTTCCATGGCTCAAGCGCCGGCATCCAACCAGGTTCCCGTCACCGTGCTCACCGGCTATCTCGGCGCCGGCAAGACCACCCTGCTCAATCGCATCCTCTCGGAGCAGCACGGCAAGAAATACGCCGTCATCGTGAACGAATTCGGCGAGCTCGGCGTCGACAACGACCTCGTGGTCAATGCCGACGAGGAAGTCTTCGAGATGAACAACGGCTGCATCTGCTGCACCGTGCGCGGCGACCTGATCCGCATCATCGAAGGGCTGATGAAGCGCAAGGACCGGTTCGACGGCATCCTGGTCGAGACCACCGGCCTCGCCGACCCCGGCCCGGTGGCGCAGACCTTCTTCACCGACGAGGACGTCAAGGCCCGCACGCGGCTCGACGCCATCGTCACCGTGGTCGACGCCAAGCACTTCCTCGCTCAGCTCGAGCAGGGCTCGGAGGCCGAGGAGCAGGTGGCGTTCGCCGACGTGGTTCTGCTCAACAAGACCGACCTCGTGAGCGTCGACGAGCTCGAGAAGGTCGAGGCGAAGATCCGCGGCATCAACCGCTACGCCCGGATCTTCAGGACCCAGAAGAGCCGGATCGAACTCGCGGCCATTCTCGACAAGGGCGCCTTCGACCTCGCGCGCATCCTCGAGTTCGAGCCCGACTTCCTCGCCCACGGTCACGACCACGACCACGAGGAGGAGGTGACGAGCCTGTCCTTCGTCGCCGACCGGCCGGTCGATCCCGAGAAGTTCCAGAAGTGGATGGGCGCGCTGCTGCAGATCAAGGGGCCCGACATCTTCCGCTGCAAGGGCATCCTTGCCATCGACGGCGCGCCGCGTCGCTACGTCTTCCAGGGCGTCCACATGATGATGGACTCCGACTGGGGCACGCCGTGGAAGGAGGGCGAGAAGCGCACGAGCAAGCTCGTGTTCATCGGCCGCAATCTCGACGGCGACAACCTGAAGCGCGGCTTCGACGACTGCCTGAAGTAATGACGTGAAACTCGATCTCGCCAACCCGGCCTGGCATCAGACCCTGCCGCCGGCCCGCTCCGTCACGGCCGACGCGCCGGCCGCCGCCTGCGCCTTCAGCCGCGACGGCGCCCTCGCCGGCTTCGGCCTGGGCGACGGAAGCGTCCGCATCCTGCCCGCCGACATCTCCGCCGCAGCACCCGAGCCCGCCGCGCCGGTCCATGGCGGCGCCGTGCTGTCGCTCGCCTTCGATCCGGCGGGCGACGGTTTCGTGAGCGGCGGCGACGATGGCCGCCTGCTGCGCGTCGCGCCCGACGGCACGGCGGGCGAGCTCTTGCAGCAGAAGGGCAGGTGGATCGAGCACATCGCCGTCCATCGCGCCACGGCCGCGATCGCGGCATCGGCCGGCAAGGCCGCCTACGTCGTGCGCAACGGCGAGGTCCGCGAGTTCGGGCCGCACCAGAGCACGGTGGCCGGACTCGACTTCGGCAAGGACGGCAGCCGCATCGCCTGCGCCCACTATGGCGGCGTCACGGTGTGGAGCCTCGGCCAGGTGACGCTGCCGCCGCGCCGCTTCGCCTGGCGCGGCAGCCACGTCGCGCTGAAATGGAGCACCGACGGCAAGTTCATCGCCACGGGCACGCAGGAGAACGACATCCATGTCTGGCGCATGGCGCAGGCCACCGACATGCGCATGCAGGGCTATCCCGCCAAGGTGAAGTCGCTCTCCTGGACCGCCGACGCGCGTTTCCTCTACACCTCCGCACAGCCGGTGTTCACCGCCTGGCCGTTCGCCGGCAAGGGCCCCGAGGGCAAGCCGCCGCTGCAGTTCGGCGAGGAGGGCGCCGGCCTGATGACCGTGGTCGCCGCCCATCCGACGGCGGAGTTCGTGGCCGGCGGCTACGATTCGGGCGAGCTGCAGCTCGGCGACATCAAGAGCAAGCGCTCGGTGGTGCTGAAGATGGCCGACGGCTCTTCCATCACCTGCCTCGCCTGGTCGCCCGACGGCTGGCGCCTCGCCGTCGGCAACGAGGCCGGCAACCTGCTGGTGGTCGACCTCAGGCGTTGATCATCCTCCTCCCCCGTCTCCGGGGGAGGTGTCGCCGTAGTCGGCGACGGAGGGGGTTCATGACCCCCATCGCCCTCGTAAGACGAGGGCACTTCCCCCGATGACGGGGGAAGAGGAAGAGAGTTACCGCTCCCGCACCAGCAAACGGTGCGACAGCAGGCAGAGGATGCCGGCGACGCCCATCGCCGTGGTCATCGGCGCGATGGTGCCGTCGAAGGTCTGGCCGACGATGGCGCCGAAGCCCGCGCCCATGCCGAACGTCATCATGCCCATCAGCGACGAGGCCGTGCCCGCCATGTGCGGATAGCGCTGCAGCGCCATCGCCGTCGCGTTCGGTCCGATCAGGCTCAAGGTCGCGATCTGGCAGACGAAGCAGACCAGGAACGGCACGAGGCCGATCGTGCCGTAACGCGCCTCGATCCAGCCCAGCACCGTCGCCGTCGTGCCGGCGAGCGCCGGCATGAAGACGGCGACGCGCAGGATGCGGCCGGCGCCGAGGCGGCGCACGAAGCGGGCGTTGAGCAGGCTGCCCAGCGTCATGAACACGACCATGCCGCCGAACACCACGCCGTAGTCGCGCGGCGCGATGCCGTAGCGCTCGATGAAGACGAAGGGCGAGCCCGAGATGAACGAGAACAGGGCCGCGAACATGAACGAGGCGGTGAAGGCGTAGCCCATGAAGGTGCGCGTCGCGAAGAGCTCGCCGAAGCGCTTCAGCACCGAGGTCAGCACCAGCGGCTGGCGGTATTCCGGCCGCAGCGTCTCGGGCAGCTGGAACCAGGCGACGACGAATCCCACGACGCCGACGCCGGCCAGCAGCCAGAAGATCGCCCGCCAGCCCAGGAACCACAGCACCTGTCCGCCGATCAGCGGCGCCAGCATCGGCGCGATCGAGGTCGCCGCCAGCATCAGCGACATGGCGCGCGCCGCCTGGTCCTTCTCGGCGAGGTCGCGCACCATGGTGCGCGCCAGCACGACGCCGCCGCAGGCCGCCAGCCCCTGCAGGAAGCGCAGCGCGATCAGGTGCCCGGCCGCGGCGGCGAAGGCGCAGCCGGCGCTCGCCAGCACGTAGACCGCGAGGCCGCCCAGGATCACCGGCCGCCGGCCGTAGCGGTCGCCCACCGGACCGTAGAAGATCTGGCCGGCGCCGAACGCCACCATGAACACCGAGAGCGTGAGCTGGATGTCGCCGGCCGAGCCCTGCAGGTCGACGGCGATCACCGGCAGCGCCGGCAGGTACATGTCGATCGACAGCGGGGTGAAGGCCGACAGCAGCGCCAGCACCGCCAGCAGCAGCGGCGTCAGGGTCGGACGCGGGGAGGTGGTCATACGGACCGGGGGTGTAGAGCCATCCATGGCCCGGCGCCATGCTATAAGCGGACCATGACGGCGTTGCCTGACCTGTCGGAAATGCAAATCCGCCGCTACGCGCGTCACATCGTGCTGGCGGAGATCGGCGGCATCGGCCAGGCGCGGCTGGTTGCGGCAAAAGTGCTGGTGGTCGGCGCCGGCGGCCTCGGCGCACCCCTCCTGCAGTATCTCGCCGCGGCGGGCATCGGCACGCTGGGCGTGATCGACCACGACACCGTCGATCTCTCGAACCTGCAGCGCCAGGTGATTCACCGCACGAGCGATGTGGGCATGTCGAAGGTCGAGAGCGCGCGACGTGCGCTCCGGGAGATCAACCCCGAGGTGACCGTCATACCCCACGGTGAGCGACTAACCGAGGCGAACGCCCCGCGCATCGTCGCCGGCTACGACCTCGTGGCCGACGGCAGCGACAACTTCGCCACGCGCTATCTCCTGAACGACATCTGCTACGCCCTGAAGAAGACGCTGGTTGCCGCGGCGATCCTGCGCTTCGACGGCCAGATCTCGACCTACAAGGCCCACCAGGGCGCCGGCCATCCCTGCCTGCGCTGCCTCTTTCCCGTCGCGCCCTCGGAAGACGCCGTGCCGAGTTGCGCCCAGGCGGGCGTGCTCGGCGCGCTGGCCGGCACGCTGGGCGCCCTGCAGGCAACGGAGGTGGTGAAGGAAATCCTGGGCATCGGCCGTTCGCTGTCCGGCCGGCTCGTGATGTACGACGCGCTGGCCGCCTCGTTCGACGAGATGGCGATCGCCAAGCGCCCCGACTGCCCGACCTGCGGCTCATCGCCGGGCGGGTCCGCATGAGCGAGGGCGGCGTCTCGGTCATCGTGCGCTCGGGCGACTACGAGAGCGCCCACTATGCGCTGGCGCTCGCCGCCGCGGCACTCGCCGTCAACAAGCCGGCCGTGCTGTTCTTCACCATGTCGGGCATCCGCGCCCTGCAGGGAAAGCCACCAAATCTCGAGAACGGGGGCCTCGCGGACTGGGACCGCGACGCGGAGAACCGCGCGCGCGGGGTCGGCGACTTCGAGACCCTGCTGCAGGCCTGCGTCGAGCTTGGCTGCCGCTTCATCGTGTGCGAAATGGGCCTCAGGTCGCTCGCCATCGAGCGGGCGTCCCTGCGCGACGATGTGCCCTTCACGGTCGCCGGCATCGTGACCTTGCTGGAAGAGACAAGGCCCGGCATGCACCTGGTTTCATTGTGACGTTTCGGGAGAGTTCATGACATCCGCCGCCTTCGACGTGCTGGGAATCGGCAACGCCATCGTCGACGTCATCAGCCATGCCGACGATGCCTTCCTCGGCCGCCACGGCCTGGTGAAGGGCAGCATGATGCTGATCGACGAGGCCCGCGCCGAGAGCCTCTATGCCGACATGGGGCCGGGCGTCGAGATCTCCGGCGGCTCCTGCGGCAACACCATGGCGGGCGTCGCCTCGTTCGGCGGTAGGGGCGCCTATGTCGGCAAGGTGCGCGACGACCAGCTCGGTGCGGTGTTCGGCCACGACCTCACGGCGACCGGCGTGTCGTTCGAGACGCCGCGCGCCACCTCCGGTCCCTCGACCGCGCGCTGCCTGATCCTGGTGACGCCCGACGCTCAGCGCACCATGAACACCTATCTCGGCGCCTGTACCGGGTTGGGGCCCGACGACATCGACGTCGAGCGCGTGGCGGCGGCCGAGGTGACCTATGTCGAGGGCTATCTGTGGGACGCGCCGGCCGCCAAGCAGGCGGTGCTCAAGGCCTTCGACGCCGCGCACGCGGCGGGCCGCAAGGTCTCGATCACGCTCTCGGACTCCTTCTGCGTGCACCGCTATCGCACCGAGTTCCGCGACCTGATCCGCAGCAAGGTCGACATCCTTTTCGGCAACGAATCGGAGATCAAGGCGCTCTACGAGGTCGACACGTTCGAGGCGGCGATGGAGGCCACGCGCAAGGAGGCGAAGATCGCCGCCCTCACGCGCAGCGAGAAGGGCTCCGTCGTGGTCAAGGGCTCCGAGACCTATGCCGTGCCGGCCGCGCCGGTCGCCAGGGTCGTCGACACGACCGGCGCCGGCGATCTCTATGCCGCGGGCTTCCTGTTCGGCTTCACCCACGGCAAGCCGCTCGCCGAATGCGCGCGGCTGGGCGGCATCGCTGCCGCCGAGGTGATCTCCCACGTCGGCGCCCGCCCCGAGCAGGCGCTGAAGACGCTGATTTGACCCCCTCCGCCCCTTCGGGGCGTCTTCTCCGTAAGGCGGAGGAGGCAGCTGACTTCCTTCTCCTCCCCCGTTTCGGGGGAGGTGTCGGCGTCTCGCGGCTTGTAATCAAGCCGCTAAGCCGACGGAGGGGGTCATGAGCATCACGCAAGGCAAAGGCTGGCGTGAGACACTCGCGACCTACAGGCATCCGCGCGTTGTCCAGCTCCTGTTCCTCGGCTTCTCGGCCGGGTTGCCGTTCCTGCTCGTCTTCTCGACCCTGTCGGCCTGGCTGCGCGAGTTCGGCGTCAGCCGCACCGCCATCGGCTTCGTGAGCTGGATCGGCATCACCTACTCCTTCAAGTTCGTGTGGTCGCCGGTCGTCGACCGCGTGCCCTTGCCGCTGCTGACGCGCTGGCTGGGTCGCCGCCGTTCCTGGATGCTGCTGGCGCAGACCGGCATCGCCTCGGGCCTGCTCGCCATGTCCTTCTGCGACCCGCGCACCGATCTCTGGTGGATGGTGGTCTATGCGCTGATCGTGGCCTTCTCGTCGGCGACGCAGGACATCGCACTCGACGCGTTCCGTATCGAGGCGACGGACTCGAGCCTCCAGGGGCCGCCCGCCGCCACCTACCAGCTCGGCTACCGCATTGCCGTCCTCGCCGCCGGCGCCGGCGCCCTCTACATCGCCGAGTTTAGCTCCTGGACGATCGCCTATCAGACCATGGCCGCGCTCGGCCTGGTCGGCATCGCCACGACATTCCTGATCTCCGAACCCGAACGCCAGATCGTCGAGGGCACGGCCGAGCGCGAAGGCAAGGTCGCCGAGTTCGCCGCGCGGATGGGCGCGCTGCCGGGCTGGCTGCGCGAGGCGATGGTCTTCGTCTACGGCGCCATCGTCTGCCCGTTCCTCGACTTCATCGCGCGCTACCGCTGGCACGCGCTGACGCTGCTGCTGTTCATCGGCCTGTTCCGGCTGAGCGACATCGCCATGGGCGTGATGGCCAACCCGTTCTACATCGACATGGGCTTCAGCCTGTCGCAGATCGCCAACGTCACCAAGATCTACGGCGCCATCATGTCGGTGATCGGCGTGCTGCTGGGCGGCTCGCTGGTCTTCCGCCTCGGCGCCACGCCGCTCTTGATCCCGTCGGTGATCCTGCTTGCCGGCTCCAACCTGACCTTCAGCTGGCTGGCGATGGTGGGCACACCGGACGTCACGGTGCTCACGATCGCGATCTCGGTCGACAATCTCGTGACCGGCCTCTCGGGTTCGGTGTTCATCGCGTTTCTCTCGGGCCTCACCAACACCGCCTACACGGCGACGCAGTACGCGCTGTTCACCTCGCTCATGACCCTGCCCGGCAAGCTGATGGGCGGCTCGTCGGGCTGGATCGTCGACCAGCTCCAGGCCTCGTCGCTCACCGCCACCCACAAGTTCGGCGGCTACGCGGTCTTCTTCGCCTACACCGCCCTGCTCGGCCTGCCGGCCCTCGTGCTGGCCTGGCTGGCCCGCCGCCACTTCGAAAAAGAAACCCCTCCTTCCTGAGGAAGGAGGGGTCAGTAAGATCGGCATCGGGTGTCGTCCGAGCCGGGGGAACCGACCCATTCCAGAAGCGGGGCGTGGGGTGCCGGCTGGGAATGGGCACCTTCTGTCTACGGGCCGGAGACTACAAAACCGTTACCGCCGGTGTGGAAAACCCCCTGCCGGTCAACCCGGAGTCGCGTCGAGCGCGTAACCGGCGGCGCGGACGGTGCGGATCACGTCGGTATTGCTCTCGCCGTTCAGCGCGATGCGCAGGCGGCGGATGTGGACGTCGACGGTGCGCGCCTCGACATAGACGTCCTTGCCCCACACCGCGTCGAGCAGCTGCTCGCGGCTGAAGACGCGGCCGGGATGCTCCATGAAGTGGCGCAGCAGGCGGAATTCGGTGGGCCCGAGATGCAGCGGCTTGCCGCCGCGGGTGACGCGGTGCGCCACCAGGTCCATGACGATGTCGGCGTAGCTCAGCGCCTCGTCGGCCAGCGCCGGCCGGATGCGCCGCAGCACGGCGCGGATGCGCGCCACCAGCTCGGTCGGCGAGAACGGCTTCGGCACATAGTCGTCGGCGCCGGCATCGAGGCCGCGCACGCGGTCGCCCTCCTCGCCGCGCGCCGTCAGCATGATGATCGGCACGTTGGCGGTCGCGGTCTGGCGGCGGAGCTGGCGGCAGACCTCGATGCCTGACATCAGGGGCAGCATCCAGTCGAGCAGGATGAGGTCCGGCACGTCCTCCTGCACGGCGCGCAGCGCCTCCTCGCCGTCGTAGGCCACGGCAACCCTGAGCCCCGACTGTTCGAGATTGTAGCGCAGCAGCTCGACCAGCGCCGTCTCGTCCTCGACGATCAGCACGCGCGGCTTCATCGAGGACGTCTGCCCGTCGCGCCGGTTCGGACTGACGGCGGCCATGCTCACGGGGCGCCGCCCGCTACGTACATCGCAGCGCTGCCCTTGGGCCGGGCCTCGTCGAAGCCGTGGCCGGTCTGCCGGAAGGCGACGAGCTCGGCGATGTTGGTGACGTGATCGCCGGCGCGCTCGATGTTCTTGGCCATGAACAGCAGGTGCGTGCACGCGGTGATCGTGCGCGGATCCTCCATCATGTAGGTCAGCAGCTCGCGGAACAGGCCGGTGTAGACCTGGTCGATCTCCTCGTCGCGCTGCCACACGTCGTGCGCCTTGGCGACATCGCCGTGGGCGAAGGCGTCGAGCACGTCCTTGAGCGCGGTGCGCACCAGCCGGCCCAGCCGGTCGATGCCGTTGACGGCCGCCACCGGCGCCGTGCCCTGGGTCAGCACGATCGAGCGCTTGGCGGTGTTCTTGGCGTAGTCGGCGATGCGTTCCAGCGCCGCCGCGATCTTGATCGACGACAGGATCACCCGGAGATCGACCGCCATGGGCTGGCGCAGCGCCAGCAGCTTGACGGTCTGTTCCTGCACCGCCACATCGAGCGCGTCGACGCGGGCATCCTCGGCGATCACCTTCTCGGCGGCTTCGGTGTCGCGCTCGCGCAGCGCCACCAGGGATTGCGCGAGCTGGCTTTCGGCCAGGCCGCCCATCTCGCTGATCGTGGCGGAGAGCCGCTCGAGCTCCTCGTCGAACCGCTTGAGGGTATGTTCGGGCATCGTCTGTCCCTTCTTCTGCTTGTGCCGGCTCAGCCGAAGCGGCCGGTGATGTAGGCTTGCGTGCGCTTGTCGGTCGGGTTGGTGAAGAGCGTCTCGGTGGCGCCGAATTCGACGAGCTCGCCGAGATACATGAAGGCCGTGAAGTCCGAGACGCGCGCCGCCTGCTGCATGTTGTGGGTGACGATGACGATCGTATAGTCCTGCTTCAGCTCGTCGATCAGCTCCTCGATCTTGGCCGTCGAGATCGGGTCGAGCGCCGAGCACGGCTCGTCGAACAGGATGACCTCGGGCTTCACCGCCACGGTGCGGGCGATGCACAGGCGCTGCTGCTGGCCGCCCGACAGGCTCTGGCCGTTGGCGGCGAGCTTGTCCTTGACCTCGTCCCACAGCGCGGCGCGGCGCAGCGCCTGCTCGACGCGGCCGTCGAGCTCGGACTTCGGCAGGCTCTCGTAGAGCCGCACGCCGAAGGCGATGTTCTCGTAGATCGACATCGGGAACGGCGTCGGCTTCTGGAACACCATGCCGATGCGGGCGCGCAGCAGGTTGATGTCCTGGCCCTCGCGCAGGAGGTTGTCGCCGTCGAACAGGACGTCGCCGGTCGCGCGCTGGCCGGGGTAGAGGTCGTACATGCGGTTCAGCACGCGCAGCAGGGTCGACTTGCCGCAGCCCGACGGGCCGATGAAGGCCGTCGCCTTGTTGGCGTAGAGCGAGAGCGTGACGCCCTTCAGCGCCCGGCTGTCGCCATAGAAGAACTCGAGGTTCCTGATCGAGATCTTGGGCGTGAGCTTGGACGTGTCGAGCGACGCATGGGTCGCCACGGGGACGGCGACGCTGGGCGTGGCCGCGGATGCCATAGTCATCAGGATTTCCTCGCTGCGGTGAGGGAACGGGCGAATATGCTGAGCGCCAGGACGGCGACGGTGATGAGGAGCGCGCCGGTCCAGGCCAGCTTCTGCCATTCCTCGTAGGGCGACAGGGCAAACTGGAAGATGACCACCGGCAGGCTGGGCATCGGCGCATTCATGTTCATGCTCCAGAACTGGTTGTTGAGCGCGGTGAACAGGAGCGGCGCGGTCTCGCCGCTGATGCGCGCCACCGCCAGCAGGATGCCGGTAACGATGCCGGCGCTGGCGGCGCGGTAGGCGATGCGGACGATCATGTGGGCGCGCGGCAGGCCGATCGAGGCGGCCGCCTCGCGCAGCGTGTCAGGCACCAGGGTCAGCATGTCCTCGGTGGTGCGCACCACGACCGGGATCACGATGACGGCCAGCGCCACGGCGCCGGCCCAGCCCGAGAAGTGACCCATCGGCGCGACCATCACCTCGTAGATGAACAGGCCGATCACGATCGACGGCGCGCTCAGCAGGATGTCGTTGATGAAGCGCACGACGGAGGACAGCTTGTCGTGGCGGCCATACTCGGCGAGGTAGGTGCCGGCCAGGATGCCGATCGGCGTGCCGATCGCCACGCCGAGGACGGTCAGCACCAGGCTGCCGACGATGGCGTTGAGCAGGCCGCCGGCGGCGCCGGGCGGCGGCGTCATCTCGGTGAAGACCTGAAGCGAAAGCCCGCCGAGTCCCTTGTACAGCAGGATGCCCAGGATCAGCACCAGCCAGCCCAGGCCGAAGATGGTGGCGGCCAACGCCAGGCCCTTGGCGACGGTGTTGCGGCGGCGGCGCCCGGCATAGAGCGGGCTCCTGGCGGCGACGATGGCGGTGTCGGTCATGGCGCTACCCCACCCGCTTCTGGATGCGCATCAGCATGTAGCGCGCGATGGCCAGCACGATGAAGGTGATGAAGAACAGGATGAGGCCGAGTGCGACCAGCGCGGAGGTGTAGAGGTCGCCGACCGCCTCGGTGAATTCGTTGGCGATCGAGGCCGAGATCGTCGTGCCCGGCGCGAACAGCGAGGCGGAGACGTGGTGGGCGTTGCCGATGACGAAGGTGACGGCCATGGTCTCGCCCAGCGCGCGGCCGAGCCCCAGCATGAAGCCGCCGATAACGCCGACCCGCGTGAACGGCAGGACGACATGGCGGAACACCTCCCAGGTCGTGCAGCCGACGCCGTAGGCCGCCTCCTTGAGGACGGGCGGCACCGCGTCGAACACGTCGCGCGAGATCGAGGTCACGAACGGCAGCACCATGATCGCCAGGATCAGGCCCGCGGTCAGCATGCCGATGCCGTAGGGCGGGCCGGCGAACAGGCTCGACAGGACGGGCACGTCCTCGAAGGCCGAGATCATGAAGGGCTGGACGTACTGCTGCAGGAACGGCGCGAACACGAACAGGCCCCAGATGCCGTAGATGATGCTGGGAATGCCGGCCAGCAGCTCGATGGCGATGCCGATCGGCCGGCGCAGCACCATCGGGCAGAGCTCGGTCAGGAAGAACGCCACCATTAGGCCGACCGGCACGGCGATCACCATGGCGATGGCCGACGTGACGAGGGTGCCGTAGATCGGCGCCAGGGCGCCGAACTTCTCGGTCACCGGGTTCCAGGACTCGTCGTAGAAGAAGGAGAAGCCGAAAGTGCCGAACGCCGGCGCGGCGCCGATGACGAGGGCGACGATCACGCCGCTCAACAGCGCCAGCACCGCGAATGCCGCCCCGCGCGTCAGGCCGTGGAAGACCGTGTCGGTCAGCCGCAGCCGCCTCAGGACGGCCGAGCGCGAGGCGGCTTCGCCCGCCGTCACCACGGTGTCCTTCAATGCCACTTCGCTCACGTCGCGCCCCCCGGAATCCATGCCCCTCCTCGCGAAAGCGGGGCGGGTGTCGCCACCCGCCCCCGCAGCATCAGTTGGTCGGCGAGAACAGCGGCTTGCCGTCCGCGCCCTTGATCTCGGTCTGCCACATCTTCTGGATGTCGCCGATGACGTTGGCCGGCATCGGCACGTAGTCGAGCTCCTCGGCCATCTTGGCGCCCTTGGCGAACGACCAGGCGAAGAACTTCAGCGCCTCGCCCGTCACCGCCGGCTCGGCCGGCTTCTTGTAGATCAGGATCCAGGTCGCCGCGGTCATCGGCCATGACTGGTCGCCGGGCTGGTTGGCGAGGATCACGCCGTAGCCGGGCTTGCTCTTCCAGTCGGCGTTGGCGGCCGCAGCCTGGAAGGTGGCCGAGGTCGGCGCAACGGTCTTGCCGGTCTTGTTCACCATCTTGGTGAAGGTCAGCTTGTTCTGCTTGGCGTAGGCGTACTCGACGTAGCCGATCGAGCCCTTGGTCTGGCCGACGTTGTTGGCGACGCCTTCATTGCCCTTGGCGCCGATGCCGACCGGCCACTGCAGCGCCGTCGAGACGCCGACCTTGGCCTTCCACTCGGGGCTCACCTCGGCCAGGTAGTAGGCGAAATTGTAGGTCGTGCCCGAGCCGTCGGAGCGGCGCACTGGCACGATCGCCTGCTTGGGCAGCTTGACGCCCGGGTTGAGCTTGGCGATCTCGGGAGCATCCCAGCTCTTGACCTGGCCGAGATAGATCTGGGCGATGGTCGGGCCGTCGAGCGTGAGCTCGCCCGGCTTCACGCCTTCGAGGTTCACCACCGGCACGATGGCGCCCATCACCATCGGGAACTGCGCGAGGCCCGTGTCGTCGAGGTCCTTGCCCGTGAGCGGCGCGTCGGTGGCGCCGAAGGTCACGGTCTTGGCCTTGATCTGCTTGATGCCGCCGCCCGAACCGATCGACTGGTAGTTGAGGCCGTTGCCGGTCTCCTTCTTGTAGGCGTCCGCCCACTTGGCATAGATCGGGTACGGGAACGTGGCGCCCGCGCCCGAGATGTCGACGGCGTGGGCCGCGATCGGCGACAGAGCCAGGGCGGCCGCCGCCAGGACGATCTTCGTGAGGTTCATGGGAGTCTCCTTCGTTGAATTTCGAAGCGTCCCTCCCCTAGGAGCCGCAGGTCACCGTCATATGACTAATATATGACATTTCGGTTACGACGCTTGAGGATGACTCAACGTCAGGGAAAATAATTGATTTAGATCAAGGGTTTGCCGGGTCTGGGGACAGCTCCGCCCTCTGTCACAAAAACTTAAGCCGACCCCCTCGGAACGGTAACGCAGCCTGTCGATGGTGCGCTTCTTTCGCGAGCGCCCATGAGTTCCAGTCTTTCCGACACCGACGGCATCGAACGCCGCCGCCGGTGGCTTTCCGTTCTCGCCAAGGCGCCCGGCGAGCGCCTTGAGGCCCTGCTGCAGCAGGTCGGGCCCGTTCCGGCCTGGCAGGCGTTGCGCCGCGCCGAGACCGGTCTGGTCATGATCAACGGCCGTGTCTCCGGCACCGGCACGCCGTTCTGCGCCGGCGAGATGACGGTGACGCGCGCCGCCATCCGGCTCGACAGTGGCGAGCTGGGCATCGGCTATGTCGGCGGCCGCGACCGTCGCAAGGCCGAGAGCGCCGCCCTCGTCGACGCGCTGGGCCAGCGCGCCGACTGGCGGGAACGGCTCGAAGCGCAGGTGATCGCGCCGCTCGAAGCCGAGGCCGAGGCGCGCCATCGCCTGATCGCCGCGCGCGCCGCCGCGACCCGGGTCGAGTTCTTCACCGTGGCGCGCGAGGGCGGGACATGAACGGCCCGCTGCTCGCGCCCGCACTCGCCGATCCCGCGCACGACGCCCAGCGCATCTTCCGCGGCGTGCTCGACGCCTTCTCCCATCCCGGGCGCGTCGTGACGCTCGCCGACGCGCCGGCCGGTCCGGGCACGCTGTCGCCCGCTTCGGTGGCCGTCCTGCTGACGCTCGCCGATCGCGACACGCCGCTCTGGCTCGACGGCGCGTTCGACCGGCCCGAGGTGCGCGACTTCCTGCGCTTCTATGCCGGCACGCCGATCGTGGCGACGCGCGGCGAGGCCTCGTTCGCCGTCGTCGCCTACGACGATCCCGCGCCGCTCGACGGCTTCGCCATCGGCACCGACACCTTCCCCGACCGTTCGGCGACGCTCGTCGTCGAGGTACCGGCGCTCGAGGGCGGCGCGGCATGCACCTGGCGCGGCCCCGGCATCGACGGCACGGCGCATGTCGCCATCGACGGCCTGCCGGAAGGGTTCTGGCCGGCCTGGGCGGCCAATCACGCGCTGTTCCCCTGCGGCGTCGACATCGTGTTCGCCGCCGGTTCCCGACTTCTCGCGCTGCCGCGCAGCATCGCCGTGGAGGCCTGACCATGTACGTTGCGGTCAAGGGCGGCGAAACCGCCATCGCCCATTCGCTCGACTTCGTCGCCGACAAGCGCCGCGGCGACCGCGACCTGGCTGAGCTCTCGCTGGACCAGATCGACCAGCAGCTCGGCCTCGCCGTCGACCGCGTCATGACCGAGGGCTCCTGCTACGACCGCCAGCTCGCCGCTCTCGCCATCAAGCAGGCGCGCGGCGATCTCATCGAGGCGGTCTTCCTGCTGCGCGCCTACCGCACGACGTTGCCGCGCTTCGGCGACTCCGTGCCGCTCGACACCGCGCGCATGGTGGCGGAGCGGCGCATCTCGGCCGCCTTCAAGGACGTGCCGGGCGGCCAGGTGCTGGGCCCGACCTACGACTACACCCATCGCCTGCTCGACTTCACGCTGGCCGCGGCCGGCGAGCGCCCCGTCGCGCCGACCGCACCGGCCGACATCGCGCAGGCGCTGCCGCATGTCGGCGACATCCTCGCCCGCGAAGGCCTGCTCGAGCCGCCGCCCGCGACCGACGCGCCGCCGCAGGATCTCACCCGCGAACCGCTGTCGTTCCCGGCCGACCGGCCACTCCGCCTGCAGAACCTGGCGCGCGGCGACGAAGGCTTCCTGCTGGCGCTCGGCTATTCGACGCAGCGCGGCTACGGCAACAACCATCCCTTCGTCGGCGAAATCCGCTACGGCCACGTGCCGGTCGCCTTCGTGCCCGAGGAGCTGGGCTTCGAGATCGAGATCGCCGAGATCGAGGTCACCGAGTGCGACATGGTCAACCAGTTCGCCGGCTCGGCCGAGGTGCCGCCGCAGTTCACCCGCGGCTACGGCCTCGCTTTCGGCCACGCCGAGCGCAAGGCGATCGCCATGGCCCTGGTCGACCGCGCGCTGCGCGTGCGCGAACTCGGCGAGAGCGTCGAAGCGCCCGCCCAGGACGAGGAGTTCGTGCTGGCGCATTCCGACAATGTCGAGGCCTCGGGCTTCGTGCAGCACCTCAAGCTGCCGCACTACGTCGACTTCCAGTCCGAGCTGGTCGTGGTGCGCGCCCTGCGCGCCGAGGTCGAGAAGCGCCTCGCCGAAACGGCGCCCCTGACGCAGGCAGCGGAGTGAGCCATGCCTGACACCAGCATCCCTGACACGGGCATCCAGGACCCGGCCTACAACTACGCCTACCTCGACGAGCAGACCAAGCGGATGATTCGCCGCGCCATCCTGAAGGCGGTCGCGGTGCCGGGCTATCAGGTGCCGTTCGGCGGCCGCGAGATGCCGCTGCCCTATGGTTGGGGCACCGGCGGCATCCAGGTGACGGCCGCCATCGTCGGCCAGGCCGACACGCTGAAGGTCATCGACCAGGGCGCCGACGACACGACCAACGCCGTCTCGATCCGCCGCTTCTTCGCCCGCGTCGCGGATGTCGCCACGACCACGGCCACGCAAGACGCCACCATCATCCAGACCCGCCACCGCGTGCCGGAGACGCCGCTCAGGGAGGGCCAGATCCTGGTGTTCCAGGTGCCGATCCCCGAGCCGCTGCGCATGCTCGAGCCGCGCGAGACGGAGACGCGCACCCTGCACGCGCTCAGCGAATACGGCGTCATGCAGGTCAGCCTCTACGAAAGCATCGCCCGCCACGGCCGCATCGCCAAGACCTACAATTACCCGGTGCTGGTGAACGGGCGCTACATCATGAGCCCCTCGCCGATCCCGAAGTTCGACAATCCCAAGCTCGACCGCAGCCCCGCCCTGCAGCTCTACGGCGCCGGCCGCGAGAAGCGCATCTACGCCGTGCCGCCCTACACGCCGGTGAAGAGCCTCGACTTCGACGACCATCCGTTCGAGATCGAGACCTGGAGCGAGTGCTGCGAGCTGTGCGGCTCCAGGGAGAGCTTCCTCGACGAGATGATCGTCGACGACCAGGGCAAGCGCCTCTTCGTCTGCTCCGACACCGACTATTGCGAGGGCCGGCGATGAACGGAGCAAGCGAGACGCCGCTCCTCTCCGCGCGCAGCGTCACCAAGCGCTTCGGCGGCCGCATCGCCTGCCGCGACGTGAGCTTCGACCTGTGGCCGGGCGAAGTGCTGGGCATCGTGGGCGAATCGGGCTCGGGCAAGACGACCTTGCTCAACTGCCTCGCCGGCCGCCTCGCGCCCGACGAAGGCTCCGTCGCCTACGAAAGCGCCGCGGCCGGCAGCGTTGACGTGCACCGCCTCTCCGAGGCGCGCCGCCGCCTGCTCGCCCGCACCGAATGGGGCTTCGTGAACCAGGACGCACGCGAGGGCCTGCGCATGGGCGTGAGCGCCGGCGCCAACATCGGCGAGCGGCTGATGGCCGTGGGCGCCCGCCACTACGGCAATATCCGCGGCGCCGCCGCCGACTGGCTCTCGCGGGTCGAGATCGAGGCCGACCGGCTCGACGACCGGCCCATCGACTTCTCCGGCGGCATGCGCCAGCGCCTGCAGATCGCGCGCAACCTCGTGAGCAACCCGCGCCTCGTCTTCATGGACGAGCCGACCGGCGGCCTCGACGTCTCGGTGCAGGCGCGCATTCTCGACCTGCTGCGCGGCCTCGTCGAAGGCCTGCATCTCTCCGCCGTGCTGGTGACGCACGATCTCGGCGTCGCGCGCCTTCTCACGCATCGCCTGATGGTCATGCAGGGCGGCGCCGTCGTCGAGGAGGGCCTGACCGACCAGGTGCTCGACGATCCGCAGCACGCCTACACGCAAATGCTCGTCGCTTCGATCCTGCCGGTCTGACCGATGCACTCTACGCAACCTGCGCTCCGCGTCTCGGGCCTCACCAAATCCTTCGTCGTCCATGCCCACGGCGATCTCGCGCTGCCCGTGCTGCGCGACGTGGCGCTGGCCGTCTCGCCCGGCGAGTGCCTGGCCCTGGTCGGCCCCTCGGGCGCCGGCAAGAGCACGCTGCTGCGCGCGCTCTACGGCAACTACCGCGCCGATGCGGGCTCGATCCGCGTCCGCCAGGACGATCGCTGGACCGAGCTGGTGGGCGCCGAGCCGCGCACCGTGCTCGACGTGCGCCACCGCACCATGGGCTTCGTCAGCCAGTTCCTGCGCGTCATCCCGCGCGTCGCCGCCGTCGACCTGGTGGCCGAGCCGCTGGTCCGCCGCGGCGTCGATGCCGCCGAGGCCCGCCAGCGCGCCGAGTTTCTGCTCGGCATGCTCGGTATCCCGGCGCGCCTCTGGGCGCTGCCGCCCGCCACCTTCTCCGGCGGCGAGCAGCAGCGCGTGAACATCGCCCGCTCGCTGATCGTCGACTACCCGGTGCTGCTGCTCGACGAGCCCACGGCCTCGCTCGACGCCGCCAACCGCGACGGCGTGGTCGAGCTGATCTGCCAGCGCCGCAACGCCGGCGCGGCCATCGTCGGCATCTTCCACGACGCGGCCGTGCGCGACGCCGTCGCCACCCGCATCCACGAAGTCGTTCCGCCCCCAATCGCGTCGGGAGTCCCCCATGCCCACTGAGTTCGTGCTGACCAACGCCCGCATCGTCACCGCCGACGACGAATTCGACGGCACAGTGGTGGTGCGCGGCGGCCGCATCGCCGAGGTGGCGCGCGAGCGCAGCCAGGCGGTGGGCGCGGTCGACCTCGAGGGCGATCATCTCGTGCCCGGCCTGGTCGAGCTGCACACCGACAACATGGAGAAGCACTTCGCGCCGCGCCCCGGCGTCAAGTGGCCGGCGGTCTCCGCCGTCATGGCGCACGACACCCAAATCGGCGCCGCCGGCATCACCACGGTGTTCGATTCGCTGGCGCTGGGCGACGTGCACGGCAACTCCGACCGGATGCAGAACCGCGAGCGCATGATCGAGGCGGTGTGCGCCGCCGTCGACCGGCGCATGACCCGCGCCGAACACCGCCTCCACCTGCGCTGCGAGATCTCGGCCGACGATGCCGTCGAGGCGGTCGACAAGTGGATCGACCTGCCGCTGGTCGGGCTGGTCTCGATCAACGACCACACGCCCGGTCAGCGCCAGTTCCTCGATCCGGAGAAGCTCAAGCAGTACTACAAGGGCAAGCACGCCATGACCGACGAGCAGTTCGAGGAGTTCTCGGTCCGCGTCACCGAGCTGCACCACCGCAACGCCGCCAGGCACCGCAGCGAGATCGTCGGCCGCGCCCAGGCCCGCGCCCTGCCGATCGCCAGCCACGACGACGCCACCGAGGCGCATGTCAGGGAAGCCGTCCAGAACGGCATGACCATCGCCGAGTTCCCGACCACGCGCGAAGCCGCCGAAGCGTCGTGCCAGGCAGGACTCGCCGTGCTGGTCGGTGCGCCCAACCTGGTGCTGGGCGGCTCGCACTCCGGCAACATCGCCGCCATCGACCTGCTGCGCTCAGGCCACGCCGACATCCTGTCCTCGGACTACGTGCCGGCGAGCCTGATGGAGAGCCTCTTCCGGCTGCCCGCCTCCGGCATCGACATCACCCTGCCCCAGGCGATCAGGCTCGCCTCGCTCAACCCGGCGCGCGCCGTCGGCCTCGGCGATCGCGGCGAGATCGCCCCCGACCGCCGCGCCGACCTGGTGCGCGTCCGCCCCGTCGACGGCGCCGCCGTCGTCCGCGCCGTGTGGCGCGAGGGAAGCCGGGTCGTCTAATGAGACACCACCACCCTCATCCTGAGCGACCGTCGTGTTGGTCAAGCGGTTGCCCATGGTTTTTTGTCCCTGAGGATGGCGTTGAGGATGGTCACGAGCTTGCGCATGCAGGCAACGATGGCGACCTTGGCCGGCTT
>Ga0172367_10000999_pt1 | contig 42506 bp, 37 predicted proteins | sample Lak10m_FD_114542 | JGI IMG/M metagenome (GOLD analysis project Ga0172367, IMG submission 114542) | Freshwater microbial communities from Kabuno Bay, South-Kivu, Congo - kab_022012_10m | ecosystem: Environmental > Aquatic > Freshwater > Lake | place: Democratic Republic of the Congo: South-Kivu... | reverse complement strand
TCTAAATTTCAATCAGCTAGAAAGTCTTCCAGACTCAATTGGTAAACTGACAGCTCTTCAACAACTTTTTCTATGTGACAATCAGCTAGAAAGTCTTCCAGACTCAATTGGTAAACTGACAGCTCTTCAACAACTTTTTCTATGTGACAATCAGCTAGAAAGTCTTCCAGACTCAATTGGTAACCTGAAAGCTCTTCAAGGACTTAGGCTAGATGGTAATCCGCTTAAAACGCTTCCACCCTCGATTTATGAATTAGAAAATTTTGAAAAGTTTGGGATAGATAGTTTAGAAGAAGGAGCTGGCGGTGGAGGCTCAAAGGAAGATTAAAACTTTATTTTCCATAAGCCCCAACTCTTTATGGGCTCTAAATTGTTAAACTAATCGTTTCACCTCTCCTTACACTGACACACAAAATATCAGCAGCTTCCGTCAGCTTTAATCGCTTTTCTATCACTTTTGTGACTATTTCTAGTCGTTTTAACTCATTCATACTCATACAAATACACACTTCCATGGTTATCGCCTCCCATAATTGCTTACCTCGGTAGTACCAAAAGGGGACATTTCTAAAAAACGCTTACACGCTAATATTTTTAGTTTAAAAAACATAAATTTGTTATAATTATGGTATATTTAATAAAAAAAATAATAAAAATGGGGGAAAGATGGAATTTACTATAAAAACTGGAGGAGGAGCCCCTGCTGCCGGGGATATTGGAATGGGTCCAACAGGTGGAGCAGGAGCCTCTGCCGCTACAACTATCCAAAAGCATTTAAGAGGCCATTTCATTAGAAAAGCTACTTTACCTACTCATTTATTCCCCGGGTACCTACATGAATGTAATAAAGCTCTGAGATCTGATTCAATGAAAAGAGCTAAGACAGGGGCAACTAGGGTATACCTGCCCGAGGGGGGGATGAGTGGGGTTGTTTTAAAGCTTTCCTATAGAAGAACGGCTATTACTCGTTTCCATCAAATGCAAGAAGTAAGATCCATTTTAAGAAATTTCAATACCTCTGATTTAATAATTCCCAGGGCGTTTTTGTGCGGAGAATTTCTTGTTGAAGAGCGGCTTCCAATCAATGCGGATTGCTACCACAATATGGAGATATATATAAAAAATACATCATTATTTAATAATGCTGTTGTTGAATTAACAAAATTATTTTCAAAAGGATACCTTGGTGATTTGATGGGGAACGACATATGGGATTCCCTCTCAAGCATTGATGGTGTGCATAACTTGATTCGCTATGATAATCTACCTTTGTATATTGTAGAAAAAGATGGAAAAAGTGTAGGAAAAATTGGTTTAATTGATCTTGAATACATGCAAAAAAAACCAAACCCCGACGGTTTAGAAACACTTGCAAGGATTTTCCCATATCACTTAGATATTATTATAGAAGAAGCAAAGAGCCTGGGAATTATAAATCCCAGAGATCTTATTATTGATAAACGTTCCGGTGAAAATCGTCTAGTTGCTGCTGCAAATGTAGGTAAAAAATTTCTACAAGTTGGATTTTCAGATCATATAAGTTTTTTAAAACAAAAGGGTATATCTAGTGAAAAGGTTCACCTACCTTTTGAAATTGCCGTTGAAGAAATTGAAAAGTTATACCCCCTTGTCAAAAACGAATTGGTAAAGATTGATCAAAACGGAGTCAACCGAAAGTATATTGGACTGGGAGATAAACAGCCCTCAGAAGCTCATTTTGAAAAGGGATTCCTACAACAAAGTACAGAGGTAACTGCTGAGAAACTAGCAAGAGAGATAGTTCCATTGGTCATCGACCATTTAACGACTCTAATAAATACGCATCAAAGCGAAAAATTAAGCTACCTTTCGGGCAATCCGATGTCCGATTCCCAACTGGTAGATCTTAGATCACTTAATATAGGAAGGAGAAAATTTTTTATTAAAGGATTAGATAAACTCATATCGGATAATTCAAAAATACAGTTAAGTGAAAGTCAAAATATAAGAGAGTCTGAATCGGGAAACATTGCAAAGCAAATCACTCATTTTATCCTGGAAAAATTAGTAGAAGCTGGGGAAATTCACCTATTTGCACCGCCAAAATTTGCTAGAACGGTAGTTTATTGGATACGCTTTTAATCAGGCTTAACCTCTACATGAAAAAATTGAAGAGGATATCCGAAATTCCCAATTCTTCTATGCACAGATAAATACGCAGCAGCACTTGTTGTATCTTTAAAAAAGGCTCTATAAGCTGGGTTTTGAGCACCTGTAATTAACGGGATGGAGGATCCATGAGAGTCAAAGATTTCTACAGACCCATCTTCATTCACTGCGCACATAAAAAATTCTGTATTTGCAAGAATAACCCCTGCGCTTTCCTTCTTAATTCTATTTAAAAGTGTTTCATACCTATCAAAATCTATCTTCCCAACTGAATCTAAAGTCTCATATAGATATTCTTTAAAAGGGTGAACATCATCACCGTTTTTTACCAAAATTTCCTCAATACTACTAAGCCTACTCATTTTCTCTAGCCCAAGCTTTAGATGTCTTATCACACCATCTTCTAAAATTTGATTTAAATTTTTACCCGTTTTACGCATTCTTTCTACAAGCGCAGCAACTGTCATTGATCCACAACAAAAGTTTGCCTCTCCCCTTTCTATTTCAAGTTTTTCACTTTCGAAAGTTTTCTGATTGATTCCATCTTTAGCTACTTCTTTCGATGTAAATAATCTTGCAGAAATTTCTATTTCAATAGCAAATATAAAAGCGTTAAATTTTTTACTGGCTTCATCCTTAACAGGCAATCTTTTTAATTGCTGTAAAAATCTTAACACTTTTAAAGGATCTTGAATTTTAATAAAGCTTATACAATCTTGCTTGGACACCTTTACTATTTTACTTTTAAGTTCCCTAATTAGCTGCTCTTTTTGATCATAGCTATATTCATCATCTTGATAAATTTTATCGACTAATTTACCTAATAATTCATACTGAGAAAATATATAGTCGCTAAACTCAAAAGTTTTTATAAATGACAGATCTAGAGCGAATTGTTCTTCTGTAAAATCAGGGATTTTGCACCAGCATATCGGATTCAAAATCTCTTTTGTCTCCATTTTCTTATTAATGGATAAAAACATTGATGCAAATTCGATATCCTTAAATGTTCTTTTGCAAGATTCTGAAGGATCTTTAATGATAATAGATCCATTTTTTTGTTTTTTACATCTAAATGTTTGATGAGCTACCTCTACGGCGTACTCTTGCTCTACCTCCAAAAGAGATAACAAGGTACTAAAGCGATTTTTTAAAGAATCATGTAAAGCAACTACCTCATGTTCCCCTAAAAGAGTGCCATCTTTTTCTGATTCTTCTAAGTATAATTGATTTTCTTCTGAAATTAGTCTGTCATTTTTTAAGGGCTCTGATTTTTTGCATAAAAAGTTTGAAATCTCTTTGCTGTGGACATTCAATTCCTCAAAGAAATTTTTTTGCAAATTACACTGCCTTAGACCATCCAATAAATATAATGTAGAAAGGGGGGATGTAGTATTTTTAATAATCTCTCTTACACTACTTTTAAACGCGGCACTATTTATTAATTCTGAAAGTTCTTTATCAAGTAGTGTTGATGTTTCATTTTCTAAAAGTAATTTTTGTGCATTATTTCTGTATATAACTATAAGCTTTTCAATATCAACCCTGCTAATAGAATCCTCAATTGTAAAATGCTTAACAAACTCTCTATCTTTTTGAATCTGAGCAAGAGCTTTTTTGAGCTCTACTTTTTCTAATGATTGTTGAACCATTTCAGCAAACGAAGAATTTTCCATTAATCCCTCAATTTTATCTGTAAGTTCTATTACTTCAGGGGTGATCTCTTCTTCTTCGTAAAATGACAATTTATGCTGTAAGTTCTCAAGAGTAAGAGCTTCCTCATCTGATAACGTAAGCTTTCCCTCTAGTGAAGAAACAAACTCTAGATCTGACATTTTTCTTGAAATACCTTTATTTACAAGGGTGGGTTCAGTTGATCCCTCTAAAGCATCAAATTGCTTTCTTACAACTGCTTCGACCTTAGCTGCTGATACTGATCCCTCTGGTTTTAAATGGGTGATCTTAGGATTATGGATAATAGTATCTGGGCTAGGAGTTTGTGCAAAACCTTCTATAGAGTTATCTAAACTTGACATGCTCACCCCTTTATTAAGGTGAACACTACATAATTAGAGTTAATTTAAAACATTTTTCTCAATAGTTTGTAGATTAGATATTTAAACCATCTGATCTTAAGACCTCTTTACTCAAAAGGCTCTTTCCACTAGTTACCTCTTTACACACATGAAAGATCGTTACCTCCCCTTTTTTTACCCCTTGATGAAAAATAAGCCCTTTTACAATGAATGAAGTGTTTTTAAACTCTATTTCAAGTTGAATTTGGAGGATATCACCTACTTTTATTGGTAAAAAAAAGGTAGCTTCGGCTTGCACAATTGGTAAAGCTATAAGCCCATCAGAAAAGTGTCTATAAACCCCTTGGTATTGCTCCCTTAGGTGATCTTCAAACGCCTCTTGTGTGAATTTTAAAAGTGATGTAAAGTACAAATTTTTAGTACAATCGGTATCTGACACCCTAACAATTCTTTGTTTGATAATCATAAAAAACCCCTATAATTTTTTTTAGTAAATTTTATATTAATAGAGATTTTCCTAACACCTTGAAAAACAAATTTACCGATTAAGAGAGCTTAAAATTTAAGTTTTCCTAAGACATTGAAACAATTTCTAAGGCTTGAAACAAAAAGATAAATCCTCTAAAGTAGGAAACTCTAAATAAAAGGATGAGCCTAGGTATATGAGCAAAAAAAAGTCTAGCACTAATTTATTCTCTAAAGAAAGATTCACTGAAGACTCAGAGCTATCTGGTAATTTCTTTTTTGAGAATACTGAGCAAGGCAGTCATGTAAAATTGCTTCAAGAGGAAGGGTTAGAAAAGCTTCAACGTGGCGAAATCGAAGGCTGCGATCTTTTTGATTTAGCTTCTGGTCTTGACCCAACTAATTATTCTATCCTTTACGAGCAAGGTTTATCTTTATTTAACCATGGAAATACGACAAAAACAAAAAAATACCTACTACTAGCAAATAAAAAGTTTAAAAAAGCTTTGGAAATAGAAAGTAAAGATTTTCTATCTCTAAAAGCCCTTGGCTCTTCTTTATATTTACTCGGCAAGACAACTGGCGATCACCATTTCGTATTAGATGCTAAAGAAACCCTTTCAAAGGCAATTACTCACTCTAAAAATGAAAGTACTGACCTTATAGCAGAGACCTATTTTGAGTATGGAAAGGTAAATTTACTTATCGCAAAAAAATCTGGTGAAGTTTCTGACTTAAATATAGCTATGAATGCTCATAAAAGTGCTTGCACATTAAATGAAAATTTAGGCCCCTCTTTTTGGAGTAGTTATAGCTCTTGTGCTTTAAATATTGGTATTCAAATCAATGATTCCAAACTTTTTTTAGAGGCTATTAAATATCAAAAAATTGCTATTTCAAAAGAAGCCTCTAATTGGCGTCACTGGTACCAACTAGCTCGTTGTCTATCTAAGCTTTTTTTCACAACTTCTGATGAGGATCATTTTCTTCAGGCAAATGAGTCTTTTATCACTGCTGCAAAGCTTAACCCAACTGGTGATGCGTTTTATCTATCTTGGGCAAAGTTGCTTTTCACCTCTGGAAAGAAAACAAAAGAGGTGAAACGATTATATTCAGCTATTGAAAAATGTGGGTTTGCTCAAACATTAAATTGTAAAAATCCAAAAACCTATTCCATTTGGTCGATAGCTTTAACAGAAATTGGCTCTTTAAAGGAAGAGCTCTCTCTTCTGTACGATGCAGAAAACAAAGCCCATGAAGGCTCAGGTTACACCAATAGTTCAACTGATTTATATTTTGCTAAAGGGTACTCTCTATTTGCTCAAGGGAACTACTTTCAAGATACTGATCTTTACCATCAAGCAATAGAAAAATTCCAGGAAGGTTTATCTATTGATAGAACTTGCCATAAGCTTTGGTATCATCTAGGTAGTACCTACTCTGTGATTGCAAAAGTGGATGGAGATCCTACCTATTATGAAAGAGCGATCAAATTCTTTACTCGAGCTATTCATTTAAACATGAAGAGCACCTATTTATTTGCTTACGCGCGCACCCTTCTTGAAATCGCAGAGATACAAGGTGATGAAGCAACATTAAACGATGCAATCACCCATTTCCAACAGGCCATTTCATTAAATAAAAATGCAATTTTCATAGAAACAGAATCTTTATATCACTACGCTAGGTCATTAGATCTTTTAGGTGATTATAAAAATGAGAAAAATTACTACGTTCAAGCAATTGATGTTTTGAAAAAGATTTTACTTGTTGACCCAGCTTTTCCTGATATTCATCATAAACTTGGTCTTGTTTACAGCCACCTAGGGGAACTGTTAGATGAGCGTGAAATTTTAGAAAAAGCGATGATTCATTTTAAAATTGCTGAAAAAACAAGTTTTGAAGATGCGGCACTATTTTCTGATCATGCCTTAACAAAAATTCATATGGCAGAAATTTCCCTTTCCTCTGAAGAAAGATATAATTTTTATAAAGAAGCAGAATATAAGTTAACTCAGGCAGCAAAACTCGGGTTTACTGAAGCTTACTATCATTTGGCGGCTTTATACTCTTTATCTTGTGAATATGAAAAATCGATTCAATTTTTAAATAAATGTATGACTTATGATGCTCTTCCGCCACTTGATGATATTTTAGAGGATGAATGGCTTGAAAATGTTCGCCACACAGAGCTATTTGCCACTTTTTTAGAGCAGATAAAAAGCTACTAGATAGTAGACATTTAATGAAAAATTCCTTATAATTTTGATTCTGATAGAAAAAAGGAAATATTTTTATGAATAAACGTTCGCTTTGGCATTTAACTCTTATCATGAGTACCTTTGTACTTCTAAATACATTTGTGTTTGACTCGAAGGTAAAGCCTATAAAAGAAACTACTTCTTTAGCTGATATTACCATAGAACATCTACCCATTTCCGTATTAAAAAACGAAGATGGACAATCTTTATGCTCTTGCATTAATCTTGGAGACACCTCTCTCACATTAAGTACAAAAAATCTCCCTTCATCCTTAAAAAAAAATCTAGATACGATTCATAAAATCAAAAGTAGTGATTCCGGTATCGTCATCTATTCTGATAGAATTTCTCCAACCTTAGATGTTGCAGAGCTTATCAAAGAGGATGAATCCTTTATCATTGTATCTAATTTAGACTCTCTTGAACCAAAGATATCTACAGCTGTGTGGAAGGAGGGAAAACCCACCTTTCTGGTTGATTCACCAGAAAGTGACGGTATTGCTTTAAAAGGGTCAAACACTGGCTTTATTTTTTCAGGGGTGTGGGATAAAAACAATCATAAACTTAAAGCAGCACTTGATGTAACTGATTTAAGTGAAATACTTGCAGCAAATACAATTGGTGGAAATCAGGGTAAGGAAACATTTTATTGCCTAGAAAATGATCAGATGCAGGTTGTCTTTTCATCTCGTGGTGGGGCCATTGCTGAAATCAATTTAAACTTACGATCAAAAACAAATCATTCCTCAGTAGTACTTCCTGTGGCTATTGATCAGAAGATGGCTCTTATATCTCCGCAAAACAACCTCTACCCTTTGCATGGTTGCGTAGGTATAGATAATAGCGGCAATAGCATCGCAATTGAGAAAAAAGAGGGTGGATACATGCCTTTAGTGAGGAGGGATGTGATTGGAAAGGAAGGGGAAACTCTATTTAAAGTGCCTTCCTCTCATTATGCAATGGCCTTTAATGGAAAGGATAATCTAAAAGTATCTGATTTTACAGTAACAAAATTTTCTGCAAATTCTATTAGCTTTAAGGGTCAAATTAATGGAAAAGATGTGACAAGAAGTTACCATTTTGTCAAAGATGCTCCCTATGTTTTAGAGATGAAAAATTCTGTAAATGGGTATGTAGAATCTTTATCCATTAACTCTGGAATTCCTGAATTTGAAATAGATTCTGGTTCTGCACCACCATCACTATTATACTATAATTTCAATGGAAAGAAAATGAAGCTTGAGGCGTTTAAGATGCCAAAAGATGTTACTACTAAAGAAAATATTACTCCAGATTGGGTTGCAAATACAAATGGCTACTTTAGCTTGATTGTAAATCCTCGTGGAGAAACTGCAAAAGGGATTACTACAGTAAAAGTTGAAGGGGTAAATTGCCCTTCAAGAGCCGCTTTTATAGGTGGTGATGGAAAACAGGTGCATAAATTTCCTGGATATATGATCCTAAGCCCATATAAAGACACCACGTTGCCTACATCCACCTATTTATATGCAGGACCTATTGATGGGCCAGTTTTATCAAAAGTCGACGCTGCATTGACAAATACAATTACAGGCTCCAACCCTGATTTCAGTAAGGTAAACACAGTTCGTGGGTGGTTAACGTTCATAGCGGATCCTTTTTCCAAGTTTATGAATGCGATCCTTGATTTTTTCTATATGATGACTAAATCTTGGGGTATTTCCATTATTTTACTTACTATCACTCTTAGATTGCTTTTATACCCATTCAATGCAAAGGCTTTTAAGTCGATGTTAAAAATGAAGAAGATTGCTCCTAAGCAAAAGGCAATAGAGAAGGAATTTAAAAATGACCCTGCAAGACTTCGAATGGAGCTTTCTATGCTATTTAGAAACGAAGGGGTAAATCCACTTGCAAGCATTTTACCATTACTTCTTCAGATACCCTTTTTCATTGGAATGTTTGACCTTCTTAAGACAAAGTTTGCTTTAAGGGGTGCTATCTTTATTCCGGGATGGATTGACAACCTAACAGCACCAGATATTTTATTTTCTTGGGGGTTCAATATCCCATTTCTAGGAGCTGATTTCCACCTCCTCCCTATTCTTGGTGCACTTTCTATGCATTTTTCACAAGTGGTAACTAAAAAAATACAAGGACCAAAGAAGAATCCTACCGATATGGAAAAACAGATGGAGGCAATGGGCCCTATCATGACACTAGTGTTTTTATTCATCTTCTATAATTTAGCCTCCGGGTTAAATATTTATCTAATACTTTCAACCCTTCTAGGAACGTTTCAACAATGGTATACTCAAAAGCGTTATAGTGAAAAAAACACAGATATAAAGGTCGTAAAAAACTAAAAAAACAAAGAAAAAATTAGAGATTTGCAATTGCGCATTTACAGATAAAGGAAAGTAGAGGAAAATAGCGATATCATTATAATAATAGGGCGGATAATAGAGTGGAAGCATGGGACAAGTTCATTGACTTCTTAGAGACTAAGTATGGGAAAGTCACCACCGATAAATGGGCAAGGACGTTAAAAGTATTACGTTTTGATGCCTGTAACATTTTCATCAAATCCAATGATTTTTTTCAGACACAGTGGATACATGAATACATTCTCCCCCTTGCAAAAGAGCATTTTTTAGACAGCAATGGTAAATTCATCCGCATACACATTGATTCAGATGAAAAGAAGAAAATCACTAAAATCCCTTCCAAGGAAGTTGCTGTCAATTTCACCTCTGACAGTATATTTCCTTCTGCAACGATTGATAAATTTTACCCAAATGAAGAAAATACTTTTTCTCATAGGGCTTTAGCTAAACTTTTTGGGTATAACATAGATAGTAAATCTCTTACAGAGATTCCAGAAGAAAACCCAAACCCTGTATATATTTATGGACCCAAAGGCTCGGGGAAAACCCACCTTCTTATGGCAGCTAAGGCTCTATTAGAGGCCCATGGAAAAAACGTCTTTTATGTAAATGCAGATACATTTACAGACCATGTGGTTCATGCTATCCGTTTTAGTAAGATGGATACTTTTAGACGAACTTATAGAAATATTGACGCACTTATTGTAGATGATATCGAGGTTTTGAGTAGGAAAAGTGCTACGCAAGAGGAATTTTTTCATACATTTAATACCCTTCAAACCTCAGGACGAATGATTATCTTAAGCTCAATGTTTAGTCCTAGAAAGCTTGAGGGGATAGAGGAGAGGTTAGTATCGCGTTTTGAGTGGGGAATTTTGTTAAGCACTCATCAAACCAATCAAAAAGATATTTGTAAAAAGATCATGGAAGATAGAGTGCTCTCTTTAGGGCTACTCATCGATTCTGCAACCAAAGAATATCTATTAACCAATTTTCCATCCGCAGATTTACTTACCGGAGCTATCGAAGCTCTCTCCAAAAGCTCAATATCTGATACAGTATCCCTATCAGGGGTAAAACCTGTGCTGGATAAATTAGTCAAACAGCGCCTTCTTGATGGACTAAATTCTGATAAGGTGTTGGAAGAAATCGCTAAAGTCTTTGGAATACGTGTGATAGATATGCAAAGTAAAGCTCAAACAAGAGACTGCGTTCTTCCACGTCAATTTGCTATGTTCTTTCTTCGCCATGAGCTAAAAATGCCATTTATGAAAATTGGGTTCATTTTTAAAAAAGACCACTCTACAGTAATGACAAGCATCAAACAAATAGAAACACTTATTGAAAAAAACCATGAAGAGACGCTTTATTACATAAATGCCATAGTAAGGTCTCTTACGAAACTTCGCAATGGGTTAGAAGCCGCTCACATATAAAAAAAAAGAACATTTTTTCAAATGTTCTTTTTATATCTACCTTACAATTAAGATGTTAGATTTTGATGTAGGAATCACCAGGTTTACCACCACTAGATGGGCCAGGGCCACCTTTAGGGGAATTAGGAGCTCTTCCAGTAGATCCACCAGGACGACCAGGTGCATTAGGAAGTTTTGGTGCATCACGATCTTTATCATAGGTTCCTTCGAAGATTTTTTTAGAGCGCGCTCTCCAATCCTCTACACATTCAACAAAAGCGGGTGCAAATTTCTTCAGCGCATCAGCTGATGCATGAGACATTTCTAACACAGCGTGCATTAGAATTAATTCTTCTTTTGTAGCAACCCCAACACCACCACCTGCCATCAAACCACCCAGCATCGATCCTTCTAACAGTGTTTCATATAAAAGCAATTTAGATTTCACATCACCTGGAAGTCCATCTAAGATTGGTGAGTACAAATATAATCGATCTGAATGCGGTTCATAAGTCAAATGCAAGGAAAAGGTATTATCTATACCTAGGATACAAGTTAGATTTTCATCAAAAGCAAGACCCTCTAAATTTAATTCCTTACCAAATTCCAGTAAATTTTGTTCGGCATTTTCTAATGACATCTATCCTCCTTACGAGATTGTATCTTTTGTGTTCTATGTTCATCAATTTTAACAAACTTTTGAACCACTATATCATCTCTATTGATTTTTTCCTATACATTTCTAAATAATTCACTAAGTTTTAACAAAGAAAGAGCAAAAAAGCAATCAAAATCCTTGTAAAAACACTATTACTAATGTTTATTCCACTCAAAAAGAGATTAAATTCAAGTAAAACCTCGATTATTTCCAAGATTTATATATCCACAAGTAGTTCATATAGTTATATAATTCCTTGATAATCGATTTCAGTTGTGGTATGATGATTAGCATTTGATCTTTGAGGTTCCTATGAAAAACTCCCTGCCACTATTGTTCTTATTATTAACAGGATGTGTAAAACAAAGTTCAACGAGTGAACAAGTGCTTTTTCATGATGATGGAGTTGTAAAACCAAAGCTTGCGGTTGTTAAAGTGATTGATTCAAGCACACATACGTTAGACTGGGACCTTGGAGATGAATTCACAGACCTGTTACTTGAAACCATTTATTCTAGGTCTAAATTTTACCTTACCGATGACTTTCACATGCTTGGAAATAAGCAACTAAGGAATCTAGAGCTCTCTCCTTATTCAGATGATATGAGCTGGTTACAGGAAATAAATAGTACTTCTGATTTTATTCTTTTCACAGAAATTTTAGAACATAAAGAGACCTTGCCTATGCATACAAGTTACAACCCCTTAACACATATAAAGACCCTCCATATCTCGGTTCGAATTTGTGTTCTAGATATCAGAAAGAAAACGCCAAAAATTGTCCTTCAAGAGATTATAAAAAAGGAAAGCTCTATCCCTTTTAACTTTGGTAGCTACAAAGATCAAAAAAACAACCTTGCAAAAGGTGCGTTTGCACTTTCTCCCCTTGGTCTTGCACATAAAAAAATTCTATCTGAGGTAAATGAGCAGATTGAAGATTATATTTTAATTGCCCAATCTAATATATATGATTAAGCAGCAGATAGATCCTTCAATTCCACCCCTACTCCTATCAGGGGGATTATTTCTTCTAGGCTTTATCGTATCAACCTACTATGCACGGATCAAGGGGTTTTTATCTCTTCCATTTAAAACGTATGCAGGTATCTGTTGTAATGGGGGAGATGTTGTCTTGATTCTATTTTTCTTCCTTCTATCTAATACATTCCTTGGAACGGCAATTTATATGCTTCTTTCAAAACTCTCTCTTTCTTCCATACTTATGATGACACTTGCTCCTGCTCTTTCATTCTTTATAAACATAATTTTTCTTGTAAGTTTTGCCCTCTTACAAAAAAAACCTTACCTTTTTAACTTAATAAAAGATCAAAGATTTCCTGGAACACAAAGCGTGAAAGAAGATATCTTTTCTGGGATAAAAGCTCTAATTCTTTCGCTCTTTGCCTTATATACTGTCATTTGCATGTTAGAGGCTATAACTATTTGGTTAGGAGGTAATACAACTTCTGAACAAACAGCGGTGCGTTTTTTAATGCAAGTTAAAGAAACTCCTCTATCTTTGCTCCTTGCTCTTTTTACGATAGTAATTGCAGCACCTTTAATTGAAGAGTATCTCTTTCGTGGAGTGTTTCAATCCTTCCTTCGAAAACATCTAGGATCGATCAAAGCAATCATCCTTACCTCAGCAATATTTAGCCTCTTTCATTTTTCTCCCTCTCAAGGGGTTCAAAATATCGCAATTTTACTAAGTCTTTTTGTACTTAGTCTTTACCTTGGTTTTGTTTTTGAAAAAACTAGATCTCTTCTTTCAAGTATTACACTTCATTTGATTTTCAACCTCGCAAGCGCCCTGAAAATTATCTTCTATGGGATCAATTAGTAATAGACATTCAAATTTTATAATGTTATAAAAAGTTTTTTATATTAAATACTGTTAGGTTGTTTTTGCACTCACTATTTCATATTGAAAGTTATTCCTCCTCAGATGTTGGACTTGTTCGAAGTACGAATGAAGATGTGGTTAAAACATTAGATAAACTCCATTTTTATATCCTTGCCGATGGAATGGGTGGTCATAATGCAGGAGAAATTGCTGCTGAAAAGGCTTGTGAATATATGTGCCACTTAATAGAAAGTATGCCACTTGAAAGTCTGACCACAAAAGATACAGCGATGCTCGGGGATAAAATCGTGGATCTTATGCACCAAACAAATCTTTGGGTCCATCATTTGAGCAAACAAAATTCCGATTTAAGTGGGATGGGTACAACTCTTTGTACTTTGCTATTTTTTAAGGGATCTATGATATCTTCTCATGTAGGTGATAGTAGAATATACCGATTACGAGATGGAAAATTACAAAGGTTAACAACAGATCACTTAACCTATCATAAACAATTGGTAGCAAGTGGGGATCAAAACCAAAAGAAAAGAGCTCTTACCCAAGCTATTGGAACAAATCTTACCATTAACCCTTCTCTTTGTGTTTCAGAAGTTATTTCAGAAGATCTATTTTTAATGTGTAGCGATGGTCTTTCCGATTTAGTAAATGATCACGAAATTGAAAAAATTTTATGCGCCCAAACAAGTCTTAAGGGTTGTAGTAGCTTTTTAATAGCCCTTGCAAAAAGTAGGGGTGGCCACGATAATATTTCCCTCCTTCTTACAAAACTTCAAAAAAAACTTATTTAGCAGTCAATATCGTATCTCACTGATCTTAAGACGGTTAAAAAATCTTTATATAATTATTTAAAATAATTAATATGTGTGATATAATTAATATATAATTAAAATGTAGATATATATAATGGAAGCAATGGACCCAGCCCTGGACAAATTCATTGATGTGATTGTTCACTATAGAAAATTTATTAATACAAAGTCTACTGATGGAAATCAAAAATTTCAAGAGAACCTGAATAATCAATTGGTTTCCTATTTTGAAATCTTGAAAAGATTTTTACCTGAACCTTCCTATCAGGAAGCATTCACAGGATTAAATGGACGAGTAACGAATTTGCACACTTCAATTAATGAAATTAAAACCACTCTTATCGATCAATTTCAACCAATTGCTAAAGGGGTTATATTAGAAAATGAAGAGACGCCTACTTCCTGGTATACAAATTTTAGGAACTTAACTCGGCCCCTTGTAGAAAACGCTCTTACAGCAATTTCTACGCAAGTAAAGGATATGATAGACACTCTAAATACTGCAATTGCACAAGGGAAACAGAAGATTAAGCCTGAAGATGATAAAAAAATAACCGAAATTCTATTAAGTATATTTACAAGTCAATCTGACGCTAAGGCGGGAATCCAAGAGTATTTAACGCATATTACCCCCAAAAAAAAAGCACCAAAACGTAAACTACCTACCGCCCTTCAAATGGGGGCAATTCTTGCTCAACCTAATCAAACAGCCGAACCGCCTAAAAGACAAAGAAATACTAAAATAACCTTTTCAGATAGCGTGACAGTAAGGCAATTTTCATTCGATAGGAAACCAAATGAATTAGAAGCAGCTTTAATAAATGAAGCTCTTGTTGATGAGGGTGATAGCAGAAACAATCAACAATCGTTTCTAAAGCATCCGCATGCAAAAATAACCTATAACGAAGGGATGACAGCTCTTTTTGCGTTACCTCCCAAACCTGTTACAACTGAGGGTATTGTTCTAAAACCTAATAGTGGATTAAAGGATCTTTTAGCAAAATACAGGAAAGATAGCCCAGCTCCGGCTCCTGCTACATTTGCTTCAGCTGAAGGTAAAGCTACTTAATACCTACCATTTTGTCATTGCTTATTTGCTAGAAGCTGATTCTAATTATTATTAGTATTGAATAAAATCAAAAGTCGGTAGATAATTTATCCATCCGACTATGACTAAAGAAAATATAAATATATATTTTGATAACAATGCTACTACATTTATTTCTAGTAGAGCTTTATCCACCATGATTGAAACACTCCAATCTGTTCAAGGTAATCCATCAAGTATTACAAAAGATGGTAGATTTGCAAAAAATTTATTAATAAAAGCTAAAAAAGAACTTGCCGAAGTACTTAACTGTAATTTTGAAGAACTCACTTTTACCTCCGGTGGAACTGAATCGATACACACCCTTATTCATGGAATTTGCCCCCACCGAAAAGGGAAAATTCTTACCACCAAAATTGAACATAAATCAGTGTTAGAATCGATAAAAAAACTGAATAAAGATATTGTTTATATAGCGGTTGATGAGCAAGGCTCTCCCCTCCCCTCTTTTGTCTGTGAAGCCATCGATGATTCAGTTGCAGCAATTATCCTATCTTTAGTAAATGGAGAAACTGGCGCTGTATTAGCTGTAAAAGAGATTGCTGAACTTGCCTTTACACATAACATACCTCTTATTCTTGATGGGGTAGCTGGCTTAGGAAGAGCCCCCATTGAATTAATGAGAGGCATCACAGCAATTGCCTTTTCAGGTCATAAATGTCATGGACCAAAAGGGACGGGTTTTTTTTACCTCAAAGAAAAAACCCCCTTTCACCCCCTTTTTAAAGGAGGAATGCAAGAAAGTGGTTTTCGCGCCGGCACAGAAAACCTTCCAGGTATTTTAGCCCTTGTAGAAGCAATCAAAGAAATAAATGAAAGTTCACAAACATATATGCTAACACTGCGCAATACTTTTGAAAAAAAAATCAAAGAGCTGTTTACAGAGGCAACAATAAATGGCGGCACTAACAGAGTGTGCAATGTCTCAAATGTTCATTTTAAAGATATAGATGGAGATCATCTTCTTATATACTTAGATCAGCATCATATCACCGCCTCTTTAGGTTCAGCTTGCTCCTCAGGTACATTAGAAGCTTCCCATGTATTACTAGGCATGGGATTTTCCAATCAGCATGCCAGATCCTCGATCCGTTTTTCATTCTCAAAAATGAACACCCTTCAGGAAATTGATAAGGTGTGTGAAATTCTAAAAGAATACAAACAAATGTTTGCAAATTTCAAGTAACCCTATCCACAGGGGCTATCAAAGGTGCGTGTGAGCCCCATCCGAAATCCCCCGGCTTTAGCCGTCGAGAGGTTTAAGGATACAACCTCCCATTACCGTCCCCTATATCTTTCTCTAATCCCCTTCTAAAAAATCTACAATATCGACAATGCGATAAAAATAAGAACTAGTAGCAATAGAGGTTGCAACTCCACTTAAATGAAATAATACAGGTACTTTAGCAAACCCCTTTGGGGTCTTTAATCTTGATACCTTCTCTTCCATTTCAGATATGATATCACTCTCAATTTCACGTTTTTTAAATTTAAATTCACAAATAAATAAGCTATTTGTTTTGGTTTGCACAAGGTAATCAATTTGACAACCCCTACAAGTTGTGGTCTTTGTTTGTCTATAAGGACCACTTCGAACAATATCAATAGGTGAAATGCCTAGTTTATCTAATATCAATGGCCGATTTTGTATTAAAAGAGCCTCAAGCTGCAATCCCATATGCGCCTCAAAGCCCGGCATTGTTGAAAGTGGCACTTGATCAAACCCTCCTTCAGAGATTGCATCCAGATTGTGCTCTATAATTTTAAAATAAAATCTTATGTAGGGATCTGAAATCCTATAAAGGCTTTGCTTCAAAGGTTTGGTGGTTTTAAAAGACCATAGGGATTGTTTGACAACAAAGCCAGCAATAATAAGATGATCCATCATTTGACTTAAGGTGCCACTGCGGGCAAACTCTATACACTGTCTGATCTCTGATAAGGATTTTGCTCCATCTTTAAGACTCTCCAGGATTTTTTTATATGTAGTGCCTTTGCTATGAAAAAGATCATGAAAAATGCGATCAAATTCGGTAACTAACAACCCATTTTTCTCAAAAGCAAGCTGCTTAATATTTTCATCGGCAGTTATGCTAGGATTAAATTGTTCCAAATACCATGGGACACCACCAACAATACTAAGCAGCTTATAGGTGTCATAGTGAGAAAGTTGCAACCCTATAACCCTTAAAAACTCAGCGCTTTCTCGAATAGATAATGGCTCTAGACTAATTGTTAAATTAACACGGCCAAAAAAGGCGGTGCTTTTTAAAATATTTTCTTCTATCCAGGGTGAAACTGATCCACAAAACACAAGCAACATAGGGAGAGTTTGCTTATCCCACCATGCTTTGAGCTTAGGAATAAAAGTAGGGTCTTTTGACCCCATCCAAGAAATCTCATCAAGTAAGATGATATCAAAAGGCTTAATATGTAAGCTTAAATGGTTAAGAGCATCACTCCAATCAAGAAATGTCATAGGGGGGATTTTTAAAAGCATCGCTAACGTGCGGGCAAAATTATCTCTTTGTTCTTGTGCAGACATACCCTCTTCTGGGGCAAGCCCTGCAAAACTCCAAAATGTCTGGGCACTAGATATGTGAGCAAACTCCCTTATAAGCCTGCTTTTTCCAACCCGTCTTCGCCCTTTAACAACCACAAGGCTGGGTGTTTTCTTTTTATACAAGGCCCCTAAACGCTCTATCTCAGACTTACGACCAATAAATATAGATTTAGATATAACAACCTTCCTTTATGCTTAAAATCAACTATATCTTATCTTGGGCATTTAATTGAGTCAACAAAAAATGCGCAAGATGATGTTTTTGTAAGATTGAGAATCCCCCACTACTGATCAAAGGGCCGCGTGTTTACCCCCCCCCATCATTAGCTCGGCAGACTTTTACGCACAAGGTGCGGTAAGTACAGCAACTAAAGACATTTCATATTCGGTCCGAAAGTAGAAAATGGAACACTTTGAGGAAATCGATAAGGTGTGTGAAATTCTAAAAGAATATAAACAAATGTTTGCAAATTCTAAGTAACCCTATCCACAGGGGTTGTTGGTCAACCTATTTCAAAGAATAAATTATGTGTTGCATCTAAAAAATTCTTATGATAAACTTTTAAACTCAGTCGGCAGGGGTGTTCGATAAAGATGCTTACAAAGTGTATCGTAAGTTAAACCCCCAATTCGTCCGACCATTTTTTAGGAGAATTCATTGAACACTAACTGTCTACCACCTAGTTTCATTTTATATTATCCCCCTTTTGAAGATCCTCCTAAATGGGATTATCCATTAGGAGAGAATGTTAGAAAGTTAAAACGATTAACCCTTCCTATTAGGGCTTGTTTACCCTCTGGAGAAAGGATTAATCTTTCATTGGCAATTAATATAAAAATATCAGATGGTTTACAAAATGAACCAAATTTTGTTGCCGTTGAAAGAAACTTATTACCTATTTTTAAAAATAATATTCCAATAGTAACTGAATCACGATATAGTCAACAAAATTATATTTTTTCTAGACTGTACCAAGATTCGATAGAAAAAGTTTTACAACCTTACAGTCTTCACCTTGTCTCTTTAAGGGCATTTTTACTATAACTCGGAAAATATAGACTTAAATTACATTTTGTAACCTCTAAGTAACCCTATCCACAGGGGTTATTAGTCGAATTTTTTATAGAAAATAAATTATGTATTGCAACTGAAAAACTCTTATGCTAAACTTTTAGACTCATTTGGAGGAGTGTCCGAGTGGCCGATGGAGCACGCTTGGAAAGCGTGTATATGTGAAAGCGTATCGTGGGTTCGAATCCCACTTCCTCCGTTTAACATTTACTTATTTCCACCCCAAATCTTGTTCAAAAAATCGACAATGTCGACGATGGGATAAAAATAAGAATTTGTAAGCATCACTTATGTGAATTATGTTCTGCGTAAGATGATGTTTCTATCTATTTGGCATATTCCACTATTGATCTAAGGGGATAGATCTTTTCACCCTAGCCATTATTCCAGCTGACCCCTCTAACTCATCTTGATAGTCCTTTACAAGCTCTACCCAATTTGTATTCTTTACCTTGCGCAACCAATCTAATAATTCATCTAACTGGTCTTGATCATTCTCTACAAGCTTTACTAAAAAATCATAGTGCTGTAAAAAGGCAGGGTCAGTTACATACCAACACAGATTATCGGTCTCAAAATACTCCCATGCTTTCATTGAGTCTATATAGTTATAAGCCTTTGTTAAAATCAAACAATATAATGGATCTAAGTGAAAACTAAAATCTCCAGGTGTAAACTCCATGGGTAAACGGGCAAGGATTGATTTTTTTCTATCGAAACGTTGTTTTTCTAAACTGATTTTTTTTTCTATCTCACTCTTCTTTTCTGGGTAAAACTGCATGTTGCTTTGTAACCTACTAATCTTTAAGCCCTCATTACCAAGAAAATGATATCGTGACAGTAGGGATGCAATTTTTTCTCCCCTAAGGAGTTCTATTAACTCTGAAGATCTCGATGGATGTAGTAAGTGCCCCTTACTTGAGGCAATAAAGTTATTAAGATAGACAAAATCTTCTTTCTCTCTGAAATTTTTAAACGCAAGCAAAGTATTTATATCTAATCTTCTATAAGAGGGTAATTTTGAAAGGAGCGCAAAACTGATCGCCTGTACCACAACATCTGGGGTTTCTTGTTTATACAATAAGGTTTTACAAGCATCTTGAAATTCTTCTTTGGTTGCCGCAAGCTTGCTACCGCAAAAAAATTGCCGTAATATACTCCTCATTTTTTTGCATTCTTTATTTTCTGGGAAATTTAGTTCCCTAAGCCTTGAAGGCTCCACCCCATAAAACCTTTCCTTTTCCGTTAAAAAAGTAAAATCATTTCCTTGCATTACTAATCCATCCAAACTATCACCGCTATTTTTTTAAGAAAAATAATTTATAGATAAATGCATTTTAAGCATAGAAGTATTTGAATTGTATTCAGAAAATATATAGTATTGTTTTTCGCAAAAGGAGTTTTTATGAATCGTATGGGCTCAAAGAATAGGAAGACATATACCCCCTTAGAAGATTTATGTTTATTTGATTTTCCATTAGGGGAAAAAGTTAAACTTCTTAGATTTTCATTCAATACGTTCGCAAAAAACCGTGATGGTAGCTTATATTCCATCCAATTAATGGTAAATCTAAGATTCAATACCCTTGATAAATTAGACAAACAAGCCTTATCAAGTAACGTAAAAAAGATATTTTATATGAAAGTTCTCGTTCTAAATCTATCAAAACCTGAATATAATGAATATATAATCACAAAAGAGGATAAAACTGCATTAGATACCCTTCTAACCACTCAAAGCCTTGTCTTTAATTCACTACAAGGTAAAAGGATTTCACTTCCTTCCATTCATAATGGATAGTATTTTAAAAATTTGCAATATTTTATCAAATGATGCACAATGACCTTCTTTAAAAAATTGGAGATATACAATGCTTATTGCTAAGCACAAAGAAAGAACCACAGTACCAAAAACCGCTATATGGGCTATTTACACAGATGTCAACAGCTGGGCTGAATGGGATAAAGATCTTGATTTTGTAAAGCTTGATGGTCATGCATTTGTTGATGGGGCAACAGGGATTTTAAAACCCAAATCTGGACCCTTAGTAAAGTTCATCCTCTCTAATGTGGTAGAAAATAGATCTTTTACCTGCACTTCATTGATGCCTTTAACAAAGATGGTCTTTTCCCACCGATTTGAAGATAATATCGATGGAACCACTGATATGATCAGCCGTATTGACATGTACGGCACCCTTTCTTTCTTCTTTTCAATAGTTGTGGGTCGAAAGATCAAGGCAGGACTTCCTACTGCTATGCAAAATCTCCTTGAGCTCTCAAAAGCTTTGATTATCTAAATGATTATCTATAGTATTTTAAGCATAAATAGTCTATTCTCGATCTCATGGTAGGTTTGCTAAAAGCTAAGATCTTTATATCCCCTATAGGAGAAATCCTTCTTGTAGCAGATAGCATGGGATTACACATCCTCTCCTTTTTGAGTAGAAACAAACTAGAAAGTCAAATCCATCAATTGGAAAAGCGCTTTGGTGAAGCTGTATCTTTAGAATCAAACTCAATCTTAGAAATGATTGAAGAAGAATTAACAAAATATTTTACCAAAGGACTTACACAATTTAAAACCCCCTTCCATGTTGTTGGTACCCCATTTCAAAAAAAGGTGTGGGAAGATCTTATTAAAATACCATTTGGGGAGACAAAAAGTTACTTTGATCAAGCTGTCGCCTTTGGGAATCCAAAAGCTTTCCGAGCAGTAGCTAATGCAAATGGAAGAAATCGCCTCGCGGTTATCATCCCTTGCCATAGAGTGATCAATAAAAATGGCAATTTAGGTGGCTATCAGGAAGGGGTTGAAAGGAAGAGGTGGCTGCTTGATCACGAAAATCTTACTAGATCTCTCTTAACCTAAATTTCTGAAATTTTATCCATTTGTTGATTACACTCTTCAAATACCTTTGATGTTCTAAGCAAATAATTTCTTTTATCTTGAAATCATGAACGTGGGCATAACCAATAATATCAACCCCCTTGTACAAAATAAAATGTTTATGATGAACATCTAAAATATCATGATCAATTCGATGACCAATTAATGTTTCTGCCTCTTTGTATTCTTGATCATGGCAGCAAAAATTCACGTTAAGATCATCAAAACCTGCATCTTTTAATGTTTTTTTTATAAAAGGGTTTTTCCTTCTAGCGTAGTTTGAAAATGGGCTATTTTCTTTACATCCAGCATCATCGGATTGCAAAATTTCATATTTCAACGCACTATAGGCATCTTTCACCTCAGCGTGCGTTCTTAGATAGTCTCGGAAAGTAATCTGTAGGGGAATAAATCCATGATCCTTTTCACAAACATGTAGGTTAACTTTAGATTCACTTGTGTTTTTTGAACAAAACGACCTTAATGGTACGTTAAACTCCCCTTTCAACCTATATCCTATCTGCTCTAAGCGCTTAACTTCTCTTAGATCGTTAATGACTAATAAAATATCTAAATCCTCTTTTGCTGAAAGGCCAGGTACAGAGGTGGATCCAATATGATGGATAGCTAAACATTCATCTTCTAAACAGTTGTTAATTTTTTTTGCCTCTATTTCGAACTGAATAGGCCAGTGTGGGTTGTATGGATAAACTTTAATTTCTTTTTTACTAAGGGACATTAGAATTCAGATATTCATTTAGGGTTTTATATTTAAAAATATAGCTTGAAGAAGCCAATTTGGAAGAGTGTACCATTTGATCTGATAAAAGTAAAATTTTTCCCTTTTTTCCGAATATAGCTCTTGCTAACCACTCCGGCATCGAAAAAAATGCTTTTTTATGAAGTTTTTGATATAATGTTGTAACAAATTCCTCATTAGTAAAATCATTAGGTGTTGTAAAATTAATAGGACCTTGCAGCCGTGAATGTTCGATTAGAAATAAGATGATAGATGCAACATCTTCTACGGCGATCCAAGAGGTGCGCTTTTTCCCATCACCAATTGCAGAAAGTATATGGTAATTTGCAAGGTTTTCCATTTTCTTTAAAAATCCACCTTCTTTTGAAAGCACAATTCCAAGTCTTGGAATAATCAATCTTCCTTTTCTATACTCACCGGCAGCTTTCTCCCAATCTTTACAAACAGTTGCTAAAAAATCATTCCCAGCAGGGGCATCCTCACTTGTAATTTTCCCGCACTTATAGCCGTAATACCCGATTGCTGAAATGGAAATAAATGTTTTTGGAGGCATAGCCTCCTCATTTAGAACTCTAACGATTTGTTTGGTTGTGTTTATTCTACTTTCATAGATCCTTTTCTTCTTAACATAACTCCACCGCCCAGATCCTATATTTTCTCCAGCTAAATTAATAATTACATCCGAAAGAAGAAGAATTTTTTTCAAACTCTCTGTGTCAGTCAAAACCTCTTTAGAAATTGGGTAGACACTATATCCAAACTGTTCAAAATAGCTTTTCAAAAATGTTCCAATCATCCCTGAAGAGCCTGTCATTGCAATGCTTTTACTCATCGTTTATCCTCTAGATTTTACACGGATCTTACGATCGCTAGAAAACGTTGCCCCTTCAAATATAAGCTCATAATCTCCAATATAAGCAACTTCTTTATCTTTAGGGGTCGCCCCTAGTTTTTTTGTCATTAATTCTTCTAAGGTGATATTTTTATCATTTGATAGAAAAATTTTAAGTTTTTCAGAAATTTCTGAATTTTTCATAGATACAGGAAAGGCTTTATTTATATATACTTTTACTTTCTTCTCTACTTCATCACTATGAAGTAAAATACCGGAAAAAATTTCATCTACAATAGCTGAAAGCGATAAAATACCTATCACTAGCCCATTTGTATCTAATACAATAGCAATTGTTTGATTGTTTTTTCTAAATTGATTGATCACTTGAAAAATTGTGTTTGTTTCAATGATAAACCATGGAGATCTAGCTACATTTTTTATTAATGCTTCATCTGATAAATTTAACAAATCTTGAGCGTAGGCAATTCCATAAATATTATCCCTTTTTTCATGATAAAGGGGGACATACTTAGTTTGAACCTGTTTTAAATGATTTCGAACCTCTCCTACATGGCTATGATAGGAAACGCATAGAATTTCTTCAATAGGGGTCATCATGTCTCTAGGAGTTTTTGTTTTTAGTAGGAAGATATTTTCTATCAAGGGCTCTAGATCTTCCTTGTCACTTTCCTTAGGATTTGTTTCTGAATCTTTTAATAGATTTTTTAACTCATCACGAGAAACTGTATTATTGATCTTTAGAGGGCTTTTTAGAAAAAATATCACTATTTTAGAAAATGCATCAATAATAAATATTAGTGGGGTAAACAGTTTTGAAAGCAGCTTAATAGGTCTTATGGCAAACATGGCTAAATGCTCTGAGTGATCTCGTGCAGCAAGCATAGGGATGAGCTCTGCAAATAAGAGAACGATAATCACTTGGGGGATATAGGCATAATCTGGATCAAAACCTAAGCTAAAAAAAAGCCCCCTTCCACACTCTGAGCCTAGTTGGAGAAAAAAATTCAAACCAATTAAAGTAGTACCAAATAAGGCTGTGGGCCGTTCAAGCAGCTTTGATAAAGCAAGAGCTCCTTTTTGCCCTTTTTCCACAAAGTAGGCAAGTCTGACTCTATTGAATGTTACAAAGGCCATTTCAGACATGGTAAAAAAACCTTGGCAAAGGACTGAAAGAATTAAAAGAATGGAAAATACCTTTGTCTCACTCATGCTTTTTCCCTGCTTTATGCAGATTTTTTATGTAGACTCTACTTACTTTTGTCTCTGTTGCTAAAAGGACATGGAACATTAACTGCCCTTTAGTCACTTTATAGCCACTTTTAGGAATATCTCCTAATATTTCAAGCAAATATCCACCAACTGTAGTTTCTTGCCCTAGCCGATCAATCTCAATATCAAAAAGTTGCTCTAAATCAGAGAGATCATATTTACCACTACAAATAATGACATCATCGCCTTGCCTTGTAAATAGCGTTTTTTCCTCTCTAACATCTTTAATCTGTCCTAGGACAATTTCTACTAAATCCTCTTTAGTAATGAGTCCTGAAATACTTCCATATTCATCCACAAGCATCGCTATTTCTAAGTCATTTTCATCAAATTGAGCAAGTAGCGTTCTTGCAAGCATGCTCTCTGGAACAAAAAACGGCTTTTCTATTAAATGATCTAAATCCCTAGGCTCAAGAATTTTATCATTTGAAGAAAAAAACCTTGAAGCATACACAATACCAACCACATTATCTAAATCCCTGTCAACAATTGGAATTTTACTCAGCCGCTTTTCTCCGAATAGATCCCGTAGTTTTTGAGGGGAATCATTTCTATCGTGAAAGAAGATATTTTGACGGGGGCATTTTACATCATTTACCTGAAGTTCAGATAATTTCAAACTTCCCAACAGTAGCTTTACCTCATCTTTTGTCATCATCCCTGAATGTTTAGAAGAAATGATGGCGTGTTTAATCTCTTCTTTTGTAATCTCATTATCCTTTTTCAAAAAAATTGAAAGTATTTGTGAACCTAATGTTGTGATCTTCAAAATGATGTATCTTATAGGAAATAAAAGATAGTTAAGCATGAGAATAAACGGTGCTACCGTTGAAGCAATTTTTTCATCTTTTGTAACAGCCACCGTCTTTGGAATAATTTCTCCAAATACAAGGGTTAAAACAAATGGCAAAAACACAGTAAGAAGAAGTCCTGATAAAGTACCAAAAATCGAAGAGGTAACGTTTTGAACCCCAAGATTTATCGCAATATTCATAATCAGTGTGGTAATTAATAGTGATCTTGGATGTTCAAGTAAGGTAGCTGCTGCTTTTTTCCCTTTATGAGAGCTTGTTTTGAATAAAGCACGTTTTGAGGAAGAAAGGGAAAAAAGGGCTGTTTCTGACGCAGAAAAAAAAGCACTTAATATAAGGAGACTAATTAAAAGTAAACTTAATAAAATAAGTGACATAGAGTCAATCTACCCTATCGAAAATTACTTTTTTCTGACCCTTAGGTGTAACCCCTATCACCTTAATTAGTGTCATCATAATAAAGTCAGGGTCATTTCTACTTTCTATTTTTTGCTTAAGATATTCCTGCTCTTCTTTAGCAAGGTTTTTTTGGTACTGAAGATCTTGAATTTTAGTTTGTATTTCTAACACAAGTCTTTTTTGTGAAGAAGTTGCATACATAAAACCACTAAAAGTGAATGATATAAAAAGCAATACCCACCAATATTCCCTTAATACATAGAATAGATCTGATCGCCTGCCTTCCTCTCTTAACAAAATACTAACATTTCCTATTAAAACTATTTATCTTATTATCTTCTCTATAATAGAGAAGACAATAATAGTAACCTTTTTTTTTCTTACTTACCAGAGTTTTATGAAAAAATTGTTACTTAGGTTCCAATAAGCTGAGTGTAAATCCATGACCCTTTAAGACTTCATTCAAATCTTCAATAGATTGCTGTAGCCTTTTTTTATTTTCAATCACTTGATTTAAAGCATCTTTGAGTAGATCTTCTGATTTTACAGGAGTTAAAGGAGCGCTCTTTTCCACTTTTTTTGTTTCTTCTACTACTACATCCATCTTTACCACTTCCTGTATTGGGGCTGTTTGAATTTCTACTTTAGGTTTTACTTTAACAGGCTCTTGATGCGCCATCACTTTATTCATAAGCATAATTGCTTGATAAAGATTTAATTTCTCATCCTTAATACCTTCTAAGACATCAAAAGAGTTGTTGATCATCACTTCTAAATTAATCTTAGCGTTATCGCCCATTCCGTCTTCATCATCGATCACATAGTACTCAGATACAACCCTAGAGATCTCAGATTTTGCCTCATCATAATCTAAACGCTTATTTGCAAGCTTGTGCAAAAGATCAATTGCTTTATTAATCATTTGTCTTTTCTGTTCTTCTCTTCCGGCAGATTTTCTTATCTTTGAAAAAGTATCCATAATTACTCCTTAGCTTCCGAAGGGTACATAATAGAGCCCCTCTTTGATTCCTTCAATAAAAGACATGTTTTTAAAACTCATACATATCTTTAGATTACTATTCTTTCCTCTTCTCCCCCATTAAGATATTGATTCATTTTTTCCTCCATGATTAATAGCGATTCATCTATATCAATTTCCCTACTAGATAATCTTGCTATCAACCAATTCATTTCATTCATCAACATCTCATATCTTTCAATCTTCTCTTTTCCCATTTCAGAGATTAATAAAGAAGATAATGGCTCATAAACTGCCGGGTTTAATCCTGCTTCACCAAAAAACATGTGGATCACCTTTTGTGCCTCAATAGGTCTTATTTCTGATGTATACACACCTTCTAATAACTGAACTAATGTACCCTTAAACAAAATATCACCCCTATTGTTTTGCCATATTTTGTCACACTACCATTCCTCTTTTTTGAGGTAAATAATTTTTTTAAAAAAAAATTATCTAGTTTTTCAACCTATAAAAGCTCTGCTCTTTGGAACATTTTTTATTTTTTGATTACCTTAATGTTTTATTTTTTAAGAAAGAAAAATGCATAAAAAAGTGCCGCTTTTCTTGACATTTGATGAAAAAAAATACTACAATGTTCCCTTTGATCCTATAATTCCAAGGAAATTAATTTATGAAGTTCATCATCTCTCGAGAAAAGCTCGTTGTTTTAATTAGTAAAGTGCAAAGTGTAGTCCCTTCAAAAGCTGTCGTCCCTATCCTTTCTAATATTCTTCTTGAAGCGAAAAATGGGGTGATTACTCTTTTTGCTACAGATTTAACCGTGAGCGTTAAGGTAAGTGTTGATGTTGATATTATTCAAGAAGGGGCTATAACTCTTCCTGCTAAAAGATTTTTTCAGCTAATAAGAGAACTTACTGCCCCTGAAATCACCTTAGAAACCTCTGAAACAGGAATTGCTAGAATTACTGCTGGTTCTTCTCATTTTAGACTCCATGGGATGGATAAAGAAGAGTATCCAGCTTTTCCTTCTGCCGATGATGGAAAAACCTTCACTATGAAAGGAAGTGATTTTAAAGATATGCTTACAAGAACCTCTTTTGCTGCTGCCAAAGATGATACACGCCAAGTATTAAACGGTGTGTTTATGGAAATTCGGGGTAATAAAATGGTACTTGTGGGGACAGATGGAAAAAGACTTGCAAAAGTGCATAAACATTTAGATCTATTTGAACCAATTGATTGTTCAAACATTATCCCTTTAAAAGCTGTTGATGAATTAATCCGTGTGATTGTGGAAGAAGATGAAGTGGAAATTTCGATAATGGATGATAAGATATCAATTAAAATGGGAAATTTTTGCTTAATAACAAAACTTATTTCTGGTCAGTTCCCAGATTATGAACGGGTGATCCCTGATCATTCAGAGTTAAAAGAAATAAAACTTCATAGAGAAGAATTAATGACTTTATTAAAACAAGTTTCTCTTTTTACCTCTGATATGAGCCATTCTGTAAAACTTACTTTTTCAAAAGGTGAGCTGCGCCTGCAGGCGACCAATAGCGATATTGGGGAAGGAAAGGTGAATATGCCAGTAGATCATAGGGGTGAGGATAAGGAAATTGCTTTTAATCCACATTATTTTCTAGATGTTTTGAGACATTGTAAAGATGAGACGGTAAATTTTTGCATGACAGATTCATTTAACCCAGGATCTATTACTGACACTTCAGACGCTCATTACGTGATTATGCCAATGCGTCTTGGTTAATCTATGGGGTTGATTGAAAAGATTACTCTTAGCTCATTCAGAAATTATTCTGAAAAGCAGTTTTCATTCAAAAACGGTATCAATTTAATTTTCGGCGACAATGGTATTGGAAAGTCAAATCTTTTAGAAGCTTTGTTAATTTCAAGCATTGGTAGATCTAATCGGACAAAAAACTTAAAAGAGGCCATTGCACATAACTGTGATCGTTTTTATATCGATATTGTTTATAAAAAAGAGGGGCTTTTGGAAAACATCCATATTAATTTTGATGGGAAAGAAAAAAATATCCTTCATAATAAAACAAAGCATGGAAGTTTTTCTTCTTTATTAGGGTTGTTACCCTCTGTGATCTATTCTCCTAATGATGTTGAAATTATCACCGGTGAGCCAAAATCCCGTCGAAAATTCATGGATATCCACCTTTCTCAATCAGATCCTACCTACCTTTTTCACCTCTCAAGATATAGCAGAGCTCTTACTCATAGAAATGCTCTTCTTAAGACAAATGAGACTACATCTATGGATGTTTGGGAACATCAACTAATGCTTTCTGCTACAGTGATTCAAAAAAAGCGTGCTGCATTTATTGAAGAGTTGCAAAAAGTTTTCGAAGATGAATTTTCCTACTTTCACCATAAATCAAAAGTGCCAAAAGTTCTTTACCACCCCTCCCCTAAAGAATTCATCAACGAAGAATCTTTTTATAAAAGTAGAGAAAAAGACTATCTACTAGGATTTACAAGCCTTGGACCTCACCGGGATGATCTTATATTCTCACTAGATGCAGAAAAAGCAAAGCTTTTTTCTAGTGAAGGAGAAAAAAGACTCCTTGTCATTGCGTTAAAACTTGCCTCTTATAAAATGATGAATGCTCTTATCTTTGCCATGGATGATTACTACTCTTTTTTAGATGAATATAAGCAAAAGCACCTTCTTGAAAGATTAAAAGATCTACCTCAAGTATTTCTAACATCTCCTGCAAATCAAAGCACCCTACCTATTCATAGCATATGTTTATGAGAAATACTTTCGATCTCTTGAATAAAAGCCATTTCCACTAAGAGCTCAGGATTATTTGAAAAATCACCTGTTTCATGCCTTTTTTTATATTCCTCAACAATAGTATTAGCAATCAATTTACCAAGCTGAACCCCCTCTTGGTCAAATGAATTGATCCCCCAAATAAACCCTTGAAATACTGCAACTGCCTCATAGTACGCAAGCAATGCTCCCATAGAATAGGCTGATAATGAATCGGCTAATAACATATGAGAAGGTCTATTGCCTGAAAACACTTGATTATTATTTTTAGCCCCCCTCCCCCTTGCAAGAGAAATGGCCTGCGCAAAAAGATTTGCGAGCAATTTTTCCTGATTTAAACTCCCCTCAATTACCTCATCTACCTTTCCCTGTGGATGGTAAAAGCCTATGTATTCAATAGGAACTTTTACTGACCCTTGATGGATCGCTTGAAAATAAGAGTGCTGACCTTCTGTTCCACAAGTACCAAAAATAATGGGGCAAGAGCCAAAATCAATAAATGAACCATCTTCTTTAGAAACACTTTTTCCATTAGATTCCATATAGAGCTGTTGAATATGGCCTGCCCATAAATCAAGGGGACTTGAATAGGGAACAATACACAAGGTATCCATATGTAAAAAGTTACGATTCCAAACCCCGAGTAATGCCCCCATTAAAGGTAAATTATTTCTCACATCTGTTTGGTTTAAGGCATGGGCATCCATGTCACTACACCCTGTAAGAAACTCTTTCCAAACCTTCATCCCACAAATAAATGAAACAGGAACAGCGCCAACCATGGATGATACAGAATATCTACCACCAATATAGTCCCAAATATAGAATATTTCTTTATAATTAAGGGGGCTATCCATAGGGCTCCCCTTCCCAGTTACCATGACAAAATGCTCTTTAGGATTTAACCCTTTTGCTAAAAAATGATTCTTTAACAAAATTTCTTGTGCCATGATCTCCATGGTGCCACCTGATTTAGAAATCACAGCAACTAATGTGCTTTTTAAATCTACTTCTTCTAAAATAGATCCAATTTTATCAGGATCAATGTTAGAGGCAAAATGTAGTGTTCTATTTGTCTTATGAAGACCTTTGAGCGCTTTTGAAATAGCTAGCGCTCCAAGATAAGATCCCCCTATACCACAAACAATCATATGTTTAAACATCGCTGTCTTTGATAAAAATGACTCAAGTTTTTCAAGCTCTGCTCTGTACTCTCTATTTGCTTTACGTGCTTCAGCAGAGGCATCCTCAGACAAGCTTTCAGCACGCATTGCAGTATGACCCACCATCCGCTCTTCAGATTTACAACCCCTTACAAAGTTCATAATCTCCATGTCCTGCATGCTTTGCATCTTCATAAAGACATTTGCTTCTTTGGCTAAAGCACTTAAACTGTTTAATGTCTCATCATCTACACGTTCTGTACCATAAAGCATCTTCCAACCACAGCTAGATAACTTCATCTGATGAATTCGCTGTGGGGTAAGTCTATCTTTCTCAGTTAGATCGATAGGGTTTTTGGCTAATTTTTCTAACTGACTATAGGAATTATATTTCTTAAACATGATTAAACCTTTTATTCTCTAAGACTAGTTATGACATAAGGAGCTTAGAGAATGCAAGATCTTTATAACTTATTGAACTTCAATGCTATCTGATGGTATATCTAAGAAGCTTTTGAGTTGAGCATCAGCAACTTTTGGATTAAAAGAGTTTACCCACTCATCTAAAAATCCATATCTAAGCCCTGTAAATGGCATATTACGCTCTAAACAAGTTTCTTCCACCTCAGCTAAGTTTTGATGCTTATCATTGATAAACACAACTTTCGAAGGATTAACATGTAACATGTCTAAAAACTTAAACAAAGCCTTTCCCTTGTGGGTTCCAGCGGTAAAAAGGACCCCTTTTCTAAAAATGACTCCCTGTCCATTATCAAAGAAAAGCTCTTCTTTACTAGGAGCTGTTTTAGATAAATCAAACCCTAAGGTTGAAAGTTGCATCGTTGTACATCTTGAAAGACTTAAACCACGTGTGGTAAACCCAATAAGCATCACCCCCTCCCTTTGTTGAGAGGCGATAATATCCTTTCCTATAGCTTCCACTTCTTGTGGCTTTGAAATATATTGAATGCTTGTCCACTCTGCTAAAGCCTTATCTAAGGCTTCCTGCCGGTTATCCATTTGCTTTTGCAATTGATTAAATCTGTATTGAAACCATTGATCACAGCCAAAACTTCTTTCAAGCCTTACCAAAGTGTTATCGATATCATAAAGAAACAATACCCCTTCCCCTTTGTGTTTGTCCATTTCAGCAATTGTGCTTACTTCATAAATTTCTCCAAAACAAAAGGCAACAACCATTGATAGAAGTAGCAAAACATTCATCTTCAAACTCCATATATAAAAGTCTTATCTTAACATAGATAAGACTTTTATGAGAAGATATTTTTTAATTTTTCTTAGAACGAACCTCTGCAAGCACTACAGAATTAAACAACTGACCAAACAGTGTTTGAGAACCATCTTTCATAGTCACCTTAAGCTCTAGAGCTCGATTCAAAATACCTGGAAATTCAGCAACTAATTGTTTTCTGTTATGTTCCCCAGCGTTAATAGCACAGCCTAGACGGCATAGAACTATATCGCTGTATCCCCCCTTAGCTGCAGCTAACAATTGACCTACTAAAGCGTAAAAAATTGTTTCTTTATAGTAACCATAATTTCTTGCAGCAAAATCATTGTACGTTCTTGCCATAGAACCGGTTGGATTACTGCCTTTTGATGCATTAGCTGAAGCTGCAAAAACAAACCCATAATCATTGTTCAAGCTAAATTCGAAAGCTCTAGATGAATCACTTGGATTATTCTGAGTATGATCTACTTTATAAGGTCCAAAAAATAAATCCTTGGATTGAGAATTTCTACTTTGATCAACTAATCCCCATCTATCCTTAATAGTTGCAGCAAACCAAAGTTTTTTTAATGCTAATTGATCTTGACTGTCAAATTCCTGTATTCCCGTTCCCTTAATAAAGTTTTCGATGATTCGATGACTATATCCACAATGTTTTTGTGGATTTTTGTTGTAAAAATCTTGCGCACGCTCATGTAGTGCTTTTACAAAAGCTTGTTTTCCCTGAAGGTTTTTTTTATTAAAATCGGCACGCACTCTTGTAATTTCTTCAAATAAACAAGCTTCCTCTTGTCCCCCAGGTACTACCTTCCCTATATCAGTATGACGGATAGTTCTTCCATTAATAGTAAAACCATCTTGAATATTATGAAGTATATGACTCAAAGCACCGCCTGGCAATCCTGCATTTGCTGCAATCGCACATGCAACTTTACATTTTCTTCCTTTAGATTTAGCATCCCGCAAAATATGATCTACTGCTTCCATAGAACCAGAGGTGCCTTGTGGTGATGGAATAAAGTGGGCATCTTTACGTCTTATAGGCACTTCAAAACTAAGTCGAATCTGAGGAGGTTGATTCTGAGGAGGTTGATTCTGAGGAGGTTGATTCTGAGGAGGTTGATTCTGAGGAGGTTGATTCTGAGGAGGATCATTTTGAGGAGGTTGATTCTGACGAGGTTGATTCTGACGAGGTTGATTCTGACGAGGTTTAATTTGAGGAGGATCATTCTGAGAAGGTTTAATTTGAGGAGGTTGACTCTGAGGAGGATCATTTTGAGGAGGTTGATTCTGACGAGGTTGATTCTGAGGAGGTTGATTCTGAGGAGGATGATTTTGAGAATAAACCCTCCCCTCTAATTGCTTAAGTTGATTCTTTAATGATCCTAAAACAATTGCCTGTATTATATTTCCGATTCCTGCGGTAAAAATGAATAAAATTATCTGTAGGGCTACATTTTTCTGTGATGCTTCTATTCTTTCGATTTTTCCTTTAATCACTCCTATCTGGGATTGTTGTAAAAGAGGATTAGAAACTATTGATAGTTGATGGGTCATATTACTCCTATATTTATTATTATTTACTTATAGCATACTAGAAACGATCATAATTTAACATGTTTTTTAAGGCTTTTGATACATTGAAATAAAAAATATTTGTTTTTTATAAAGATTAAAAATAGTGCACGAAGTGTTTGACGTAAAATGAAAGGATTTCTTATACTCATACATCAACCTGATGCCCAGGTGGTGAAATTGGTAGACACGCTAGACTTAGGATCTAGTGCTTTACGGCGTGGAAGTTCGAGTCTTCTCCTGGGCAATATTTCAAAAGCTTATGAAACCAACAGATTTACCGTATACTATTAAGAGCTTTGACGCTCGTAATCCATCCTATTCTTCGGGTGTTTTCACTATCCCCTCTTTTTATAGCAATCATGATAAAAATAATTTTCCTGAAATTTTATCTAGAATACACTGTGCAAAGACCATTCATCTAGAAATTTGTTCAGGCAATGGTGAATGGATCACTGATCGAGCTTATAAAAATCCACATATTTTTTACATTGCGATTGAAAAAAAATTTATGCGTGTAAGGAAAATCTGGTCTAAAATGAATAATAAAAAACTAGAAAATCTACTAGTTGTATGTGGAATGGGTGAGGATTTTTTTAACCATTATTTAGAAGAGGAAACGATTGATGAAGTATTTATCAACTTTCCAGACCCTTGGCCAAAAGCGCGTCATGCAAAACATCGAATTATTAAAGATTCTTTTTTAACCCCTATTTATTCTAAATTAAAAAAAGAAGGTAACATCACAATAACAACTGATAGTAACGACTACAGTGATGAAATCATTAAAGTATTTGCTGAATCCAAAGATTTTACCAATCTTTACCCAGAGCATGGATATACCATCCTCGATGAAGAGTATGGTGGCTCCTATTTTAGACGATTATGGAGTGATTTGGGTAGAGTTAATAAATTAATGAGTTTTCAAAAATTGAGTCTACATTATGAGAATTGCTGAAAACATCACTGCTTACAAAAATTTTCCCTCTTCTTATGATTGTATAAACATAGTGGTAGATGGATCTCCTAACTCTGATCTAACATTTCCTGAGCTTGAAAAGCAAATAGAAGAGATTCGATTGTTAGAAAAAGATTTCTGCATAGAGATATTTTTTGATTTACATACTGAAGGTTTCTCTTTTTTAAACCCCCTTGATTTTTCGATAAGAAAACGCGCTTTAGAGGTGCTTATTGAAAAACTTCCCGAAGAAAACATTCATCATATTATCTTATATCGGGGGCCGATCGATTTTTGTAACCAGATAAAAAGTCATGCTGCTACCAAAGAAGCTTATGAAGCTTGGAAGATAGATTTTACAAACACCCCTATCGATGAAGAGCATTTACTCCACCTTTATTCAGCAACCCTTCTATCCAATTTTTTCCATTCTTTTATAGTTGCACTCCCTGACCACATAAAAGGAGCCTTACTCTTCACCCTCCCTGCTTTTTTAGAAACTGCAAAAGTATGTGAGCTCATCTCTGAGGAAACATTTTCCCATTTAGATATCGGAATCAAGTATCCAAAATTCTTCCATGAAGGGATTTGTTGGGGAAAGGGATCGGCAAGACACACCCTCTCTTATACAGGAGAAAATTCAAAGGTTTGCGAAGAAGAGGTGAAAACCGCGATTGTCCTGCCCTTTATAGGATCTTGTAACTATAGTAGATTTGAAGAAATAGTAAATTATCTTTTAGAAAAAAACATTTCCTTTAAAGTTATAGAGGAAAATCTGATTAATGAAAAATGGTATGGAATTGACAATTTAATTTTTGATTATGAAGCCCTTTCTTTTGATGGTGGCCGAATGATTGATGGCTTTATTGCTGCTGGTGGAAAAGCCTATACCTTTCAAAATTCTGGGATTTTACATCGTGAAAATGTAACGATGAACGAAGGATTTCTGCCCTTAGAATTGTTTTAAGGTAAAGATTCGGGGTAGAGGGATTTGAACCCCCGACCTTCTGGTCCCAAACCAGACGCACTAGCCAAGCTGTGCTATACCCCGAAAAAGAATGCGTTATCATAGTATAATCTCTGGTTTTATCACAAGGATTTTATTTGGATTTTTTTTCTTACCTTCTATTTCTTCTAGTTGATAAAAATTGACATAAAAAATAGTGGAAATCGCCTAAGTACTGAATATTAATTAGTTAATTATTTACTTTAAAAACCACTGGATTTTATAACCAACTTAATATTAACGACTTAAAATTTTATTTTTAACCGGAAATCTATTTCACTTAATTATAGAACATGATAAACTATTAATGATTAATAATAAATTTAAGGAAAAAATCTATGTCAGCACCAACTTTAAGCAAGCAAGAAGTCGTAAAACCTAATTATCCACTAGGTCATATTGATTCAAGAGCTCCACAGACTTTACAATTGGAGTCAAAAAGTATAGCCGCATCTTTAGTACAAGAGCTCGAAAATAAAAGCACACTATATACTGAAAAATATTCACTAGAAGGTAAGTTGACCAAATTAAAAGACGGCTTAAAAAACGTAGCTTTGTGGATTTTGGGGATTTTTACGTTATTTATACCACAAATCATTGCTGCAATTCAAAAAGGTGTAACTGAACGCAAACTACAAAAGGTAGAAGTTGAAATACTAAAAGCGGGTGATCGCATTAAAGCTCTTCAAGATCAATTAAAAAATGCTCAAGCTGCTCTAAAAAAAGCAGAGGAAGGGTTAAAAAAATCCAAAACAACTCTAAAGAAAGCTACTGATGTAAGTAGTAATGCAAAAAGAAAAGCATCTTTTGCTGAAGATATTTATGATAATCAGCAGAAAAAAAGAGCAAGACTTGAAACTAAGCTTACAGCTGCGCAATCGAAGTTAGAAGAAGCTCAAAAAGCTAAAGATTTAGCAGATAATAGACAAATTACAATATGGAGATTTCACAAAGGATTGTCACCTATATCTGTTGCTAACAATGAATGGATAAAAGCATTTGCAAATTTTTATGCAAATCTTAGAAATCCTGAAAACAATAATCAATCGAGAAATGCTATTGAAGCGGGCCAGCAAATTGCGCAAGTTCAAAAAGAACTTATAAATGCACAAGCTGCAGTTGATAAAGCTTGCCAAGGTACTAAACGGTCATATGATGATATGGCTCATGCGCATGGAGAAGAAGCAGAAGCAGCCATAGACCAAGCTTCTGCAGAAAAAAGAGTAAAGCGTGCAAAAATCGATTTGCAAGTGGCTCAAGTAGAAGAAGAGAATCTACATAGAGCTGAGGCTATTGATCACGAAGGATCATCTGATGATTCTAATGATGATGACATGCCCGAGTTTAAAGGAGCATACTACGGTGTACCTGCAGAATCATCTGATGATTCTAATGATGATGACATGCCCGAGTTTAAAGGAGCATACTACGGTGTACCTGCAACAAATCACTCTAACTTAAATGCACTACAAGCAGCAAGAGAAGAAGCAACGGCAGGACAAGTTCAACTGGTAGCAGCTGGGGTAAATCAAGCTGCAAATGCATGTGGGGTTCTACCTCAACAGCCTATTGAAAGAGGAGGAGATTATCAGAACCAATTCCCTTCTTTGAAAGAAGCTAGTAACGCTCCAAGAGCAAGGGAAGAAAAATTATCTCATGTGCGTAGAAGGGACTGGAAGCCTCTAGACCCTAGAGCTTTCTTTTCGGGAGGTTATAAAGGAAATCATAGGAACAACGCAGACCTACAAGAAAATTTGGATAGATTAGCTTATCAGATTACGCAAGAAATTAATGAACTTAAATCAAAAATAAATTCAGATTTGAATAGACAATTACATCAAGATATTGATAGATTCACAACATCAGGTGTAGGGCCATCAGGCAATACAAATGAAACTGAAGAAGGCGAATTAGATCCACAAGAAGAAAGAGCAAGGATTAAGAGAGAATCTGCAAAAATAGTTAATCTTAATAACACTGCAAGAAGAATGAGAAAATTATTTGAAAATTTTTCAGTTAAAGAAGCCTTTAATCGCTTAAGAGAACAATCTACTCAAGTTAGTGATGATGACACGCCCGCGCTTCAAATTAATGGAAATAGAGGTGTTTTGGACGCCGAGAGCTTAACCCGAGGAGTAAATAATTCAAATTTGGGTTCTACTAGAATTATAGTTAGAATGCCAAATAAAAAAAGCCGTGAGGAGATATTAGCAGATAGAAAAGCGATCAAGGAAAAATACGACTTAGAAAGAAGTAAAAGAAGAAAAGAGCTCGAAAAAGCCGAAGCCTCTACTAAGAGGGCAGAAGCTATCATAAAAAAACTGCCTAACAAAAATGGAACCGATAAAGCATTTATAGATTCTCTTAACGCATTAATTGCAAGTGGACAATTAGATCCTAAATGTTTAGATCCTAGTAAAGTAAAATCCATTAGTAAAAATAAAAAAGAAGTTGCTAATGTAGATGGTAATCATAGACAATTCGGTAACTCAGCTGTTTCAGGCGCTCCACAAGAAGAATATTCTGATGATTCTGATGATTCTAATGATAATGACATGCCCGAGTTTAAAGGAGCATACGGTGTAACTGCAACAAATCACTCTAACTTAAATGCACTACAAACAGCAAGAGAAAAAGCAACAGGAGCAGCATTAAGAGCAGCAGAAGCAGCAAGTGCAGCAGCAGTTGCAAGAGCAGCAAGAGAAAAAGCAACAGCAGTAGCAGTAGCATTAAGAGCAGAAGCAATAGCAGCAGCAGAGGTAGCAAGAGCAGCAGCATTAAGAGCAGCAGCATTGAGAGCAGTAGGATCACGACCGCAAGCACCACAACAATTTCAAAGTGATGATAATTCTGCAGCAAATTCCCCTAACTTAGATGGAGATAGACTTGCTCTTGTACCTTATGGACTATCGAAACTTCCTGAAAATCCAATTAATAGTGGTAATTATAACTGGCAAAATACATATGATATATATAATAAATTCTTTCATAATCCACAAAAACCATTTGGATTGCCTTTTCAAGGATACCAAACTCAAAGACCGCATCTGCTAATGATAGAAGATCTGAAAAAAACTCCACAAGTTGGTATAAGCAATACCGGCCATAATGAAATTTCGAGCCAAGATGATGGTAACGAAGAAGGTTTACCGGGACTTGTAGCAACAACTCGCGGGCACGACACTCCTTCTCAACAAGATGAAACAGTGCCCCCACAACAACCAGCATCCAATCGCTTGGGAGGATTTATGGCGGCCCTTGCATCAAGAATAACTTCGACAATTGGATCTAGCACTGCAGCAGCGGCAGAGGCAATAAGAGGGGCGGCAGCGTCAGGGATCTCTAGACTTGGAAGGGAAGCGGAAGAGCTTTATCGTGTATTTAATCAGTTGAGAGATGAGGATCCAGAAGCAGCAGCGTATCTAGTCGGAGATGCGGCTGAAGTAGTACTGAGAATAGCGGGGGCTAACTCATTAGGAGATGGAGCAGCTGCAGCTGCATCGACCTATGCTGCAACTCAAGGTCCATTACTTGCAGCTGTAGCAGCAGCCACTGAAGCTTCTAGATCTCAAGTAAGACAAAATGAAGAAGCAAAAGCGGCGGAAGAAGCAGCGGCGGCACAGGCAGCGGCAGCAGCAGCCGAAAGAGATAGATACGACAGAGATGTTAGACGTGGTGCTGATATTATTACCTTTCAAACAGAACCGACTCACCAAAACGCCGGAAGAGTAGTAGCTTCTGTGGCAAATTCAGTGTTCAATGGGGATCTTAATCCTTTCAGAGGGAAATAAAGCGTTTGAAATTAAATAGCCTATTTACACAAAAAGTAAATAGGCTTTTTTTATTAAGCCTTGTTATTTTTCATTTTGATACGCTAAAAATATCTAAAATAAAAAAATCACCTCAATACCGTTGTTTCGGCTAAAAATGAGGCTTATTTTTTCTTAAAGAGCTTGGGAATATCTCTTGTAGGAAAACTGTGATTTTTTATATACTCTATCTATGTCCAAATCACACAAAACTCTTTCCCTATTTGCCATCACGATGATAAATATCATCGCTGTAGATAGCATTAGAGGATTGCCCATTTCCGCTCAATATGGTTTTTCGTTGGTTTTTTATTACCTTATTGGCGGAATATTCTTCCTTATCCCAAGTGCGTTGATATCTGCAGAGCTTGGAACCGGCTGGCCAGAGACTGGAGGGCTATATGTGTGGATAAAGGAAGCTTTTGGTAAAAAGGTGGCTGCATCTATTATTTGGATGAATTGGGTTTACAATCTTACTTGGTATCCAACGATCATGGCTGTCATTGCAGGTATTTTAGCCTACCTCTTTAATCCTGAACTTGCTTCTAATAAGTACTATATGCTCACGGTCATTCTTTCGCTCTTTTGGATATCTACTTATGTAAACTGCTATGGCATGAAAGTATCTTCCTGGATCAGCACCACAGGGGCTATTGTAGGAACTTTATTTCCTATGGCTTTTATTATCATCCTTTCCTCCTACTACTGGTATCAAGGAAAGCCGTTAGCTATTACCATGAGCCTTGATACATTTTTTCCAAGTGGCCAAAACTTAGATAGATTAGGCTATTTTAGCTGTATCTTATTTGGCTTACTTGGTTTAGAGATGTCGGCAACCCATGCTGCAGATATGATTGATCCAAAACGTGACTATTCAAAATCTCTCTTTTTCTCTGTCTTGATCATTCTAAGTTCCTCAATATTATCTTCTTTAGCCATCGCTATTGTTGTCCCTCATAAAGACCTCAGTTTATTAGTAGGTCTTTTACAAGCATTTACCGTATACTTTACGATTTTTAAGATCCCCTATTTCACCTACATCATCGCTATTTGCATTATTATAGGGGCATTAAGCGGGGTATCTGCATGGATCATAGGTCCTACTAAAGGCATTATGGTTGCCTCAAAAGATAATAGCCTACCAAAATTTCTTACTAAACAAAATGAATACGGCGTTCCGATGAATGCCCTTATGACCCAAGGGGTTATCGTTACCATACTTTCCTTTTTCTTCCTGTTTATGCCATCGGTAAATGCAAGTTTTATCTTTTTAACGATTATTACAGCCCAACTTGCGATGATTGTGTATATCACCCTTTTTGCAGCGGGTATTGTGCTTCATCATAAAAAGGGGCATGTAAAAAGAGCTTTTAAGATCCCTGGTGGAAATTTTGGTATATGGATAACAGGAATCTCTGGAATAGGAATTTGCTCCCTTGCCTTCTTAATGGGATTTATCCCCCCAAAAGCCACCTTGATCTCAAATATTTTCCTCTATGAATCTCTCCTTGTTGGGGTTATGATCTTAATTTATTTTCTCCCCCTACTTTTTTCCAAAATTAGCTCTAAATAGCTTGAAAAATATCCATCTACAACTATTCTTAGATAGATAGAAAGGAGGTTAATTTATGAAACCTACAGATATAGTGCTTGTTACCGCCATATATCACCCAAAGCCTGGTCATGAAACTCAATTTCTCTCTTTCTGGGAGTCTAAGATTAAACCCCTTGCGATTAAATATGGTGCAAACTGGGCATGCATTTATCATAACGAGGAAACAGAAGAGTTTCTTTCAAGCTCCCATTGGAATAAAAAGGAAGATGCAGACAAATTCTTCAAAGAACCCTCTTACCAAAAGGCAATTAAGGAGTTAAATAAACTCTCGCTAATTCCACCTAGTAGGGCTTTTTGTGAATACTTAAGGGAAGCTGCCTAAGCATTTTTCTATCCATTTATCTTAAGTAAGATGAATTTATAAGATGTTGCTTTTTGTGTAAGTGAGTTAATAACTTAGCTTTGCTGAATAAAACATTTCAATGAATATTCCACTAAAAATAAGGAGCATGCCTAATACAAATAAAAACCCATGGATACTTCCTGGGTGTAAGATGGCATCGATAACTGCTGCAAATACCACTGAAAGGTATATGTATGGAGCTAAACTTGCAGGCTTAGCAGTTAAATAGGCTTTTCCTCGAAGTACTTGATTACCGATTGAAGCAAAAGAGGCAACCAGCACAGAAAGGACTGGGATAAGTACTCCCTTATCGTAAAAAGAAGAGGATAATACTTGCTCAAATCCGAAAAAATATAGGCAAAAAAGGAGGATAACTACCGATAATAACGAGGTGTAAAAGAAAAAGAAATAAACATTTTGTGAAAGAGTTTCATTTTCTCTATTTACTCCATAGAGTACTTGAGAAAAAGCCACTGTAATCCCTGATAGAAAGCCAAAAATACTAAAAATGTCAAATACCCCATTGGTTGGTTTTAAAATGCAAATAACCCCTAAAAAAGCGACAAATAGCGCCATCCAAATTGGAAGCGGGGTGCGATGTTTGTAAAAAATTCTCATAATGATAGGGATGAATAAGGGAGATGTATTCCAAAGTAATATACCGTTTGTTAATGAGCCTTTGGTAAAGTAGTAAAATAGGCTGTATTGGGAAACTACAACAAAACTTGCTCGAAGAAGGTGCCCTCCTGTTTTCATTAACGAAACTTCTCTTATTTCACCAAAATTATAAAAAAAATAGGGTAAAATAATCAAAAAAGGGATAAAAAATCGAAGAAAAACCATGAGCGGTAAAAACACTGTTGCCATCGCTGATTTAATACTAAAGGCAAAAATAGTAGATACTACCATAGCAAGGATCATATAAACTGATCCCCTCTCAAAACGTCTTAACTGAAATCTTCTAAACATACCTTCTGCTTATTCTAATCAACCAATCCTGTCAAAGCTAATTTTACTATAAAATTACCTACTTTATAAACATTTGGGAAAAAAAGCCCTTAGCTGAATGTTATTTGAAACCAATTCCATGAATTTAGGATGTCTTTCCAATTCTGACTTTACTTGTTTATCTGCATTTTTCAATAAATAGATAGTACTTTCTAAATCTGAGATTTCTAAAAAAGCAATAATTCTAGCTACCTTATCCTCTGGTGCTTCTTCCCACCCTAAGGGTGAGGAAGTG
>Ga0172367_10000998_pt1 | contig 42533 bp, 43 predicted proteins | sample Lak10m_FD_114542 | JGI IMG/M metagenome (GOLD analysis project Ga0172367, IMG submission 114542) | Freshwater microbial communities from Kabuno Bay, South-Kivu, Congo - kab_022012_10m | ecosystem: Environmental > Aquatic > Freshwater > Lake | place: Democratic Republic of the Congo: South-Kivu... | reverse complement strand
TCAGCAGCGTTTTTTGCTGGAAGTCAAGAGCAGCATCCGAGAGCAGCTGCATGCGATAGACGGCAACCCCGGTAAGGGTGGCCAGCGCGAGTAACGATCCGACAAAAAGCAGCAGTATCAGATTGGTTTTATTGTTCATATAATGCCTCGATTGTTACCGCAGATTCTCGCCCTTCACCCCTAACCCACCTGTCAATCATCTCGGCCAGGGCATCCTTTTTGACCGGCTTTGACAGATAGTCATCCATGCCGGACTCCAGGTATTTTTCACGGTCGCCCTGCATGGCATTGGCGGTCATGGCGATGATCGGTACGCTGTGATTAAGTACCTTCGAGACGGCGTCCCGTATCACGGAAGTCGCTTTAAAGCCATCCATCCTCAGTATGCAATCAGCTGCCTGATACTGCTGACACATGGTACGGAAAGGGGAGGTGCATCATACGTACAGACGGCACCTTAATTGAGTTCCGCTTATCTCTTCAGGAAAAAACGGCCAATATGGTGGCATTCAGTGGGCCGTTCGTTATGACGCTACAAACCTGTTTTCTATAAAATTACATATACCGACAAAATCATTTATGTCGAAAACCGGTACATCCACATCCAGATGCTCGTCCGAAGCAAAAGCGATGAGAGTTTCATCGTATTCGTCACCACGGCAGAGAAGAGTCGCACTTCTCTCTTTTCTATGCACTTCGATTTTTGGAAGTCTGTTTTTTTTAAATCCTTCCGTCAGCACGATATCCACATCGTTAAAATATGTATCCAACAATTCCTGAAGCGACGGCTCTTCAGTGACCTGATTCTTCTTGACCATTGCCAGTTTGGCTGCTGAAGTGATCAACATAGTGTCTGCGCCCGCCTGCGTCAGACGCCATGAGTCCTTGCCTTCGTGATCTATTTCAAAGTTATGTGCGTCGTGTTTAATGACGCCGATCTGAAGCCCCCTGCGTTTCAATTCGGCGATCAGCTTCTCGAGCAGCGTTGTCTTTCCTGTTCCGCTTTTTGCCACAATCGATAGAGCGGTTGTACTCATGTATTTTTCCTTGTGAATGGATTTTTATTTGAACATCTGTTACAAGCGACGTATCACAGGCCGACACCGGCAATAGTGGCGCCGCAGTCCGGGCAGAGCCCATTGCGGATCCGGTTTGATCGGGTCGTGTGACCGTACCGTGTAATCAACAGTGATGCACAGGCGGGACAGTTTGTGTTTTCGCCATCTTCACCCGGCACATTCCCCTCATACACATAACGCAAACCAGCGGCACGTCCTATCTCACGAGCCGTGCGCAATGTTGCAAGCGGAGTGTGTGAACGATCCGTCATCAGGTAGGTTGGATAAAATTGACTGACATGCCAGGGAGTATCAACACTCAGCTTTGATGCAATAAATCCGGCAATTTCCTGCAGATCGGCATCCGAGTCATTAAGCCCCGGAATTATCAGGGTCGTGATTTCAAGCCAGATTCCCTGTCGGCGATAGTCGATAATCGTAGCGAGCACCTCTGCTAGTGAGGCATGGACTTCATTTCGATAAAACTTTTCCGAAAATGCCTTCAGGTCGATATTGGCCGCATCCAGATAAGGTGCAATTGTTGCCAGCGCCTCACTGCTGATATAGCCATTGGTTACGAAGATGTTCTTCAGGCCGGCCTGGCGGGCCAGTCGAGCGGTATCGTAGGCGAACTCGAAAAAAATCGTCGGTTCAGTATAGGTATACGATATCGAACTGCAGTTATTATCAATTGCCCGCTGCACAATATCATGCGGCGTCTGCTCCCTCAGATTAATCGGCGCACTTCCTTCCAGTTGGGAGATGGTGTAATTCTGACAGAAGCGACAATGGAAATTGCACCCGACTGTAGCAATTGAATAGGTTTGACTACCGGGCAGAACGTGGAAAAGCGGTTTTTTTTCAATCGGATCGACATGCTCGGCACAGAGTTTACCGTAAACAAGGCTGAAGAGGGTTCCGCCTCGATTCTCGCGAACAGCGCAGATACCACGGGCACCATCTTTGATCAGACAGCGAAACCGGCAGAGGCCGCAACGGACCTGTGTCGCCCCTACCCGCTCGTAAAACATCGCTTCTCTCATGTGTGCCTCCCGTAAACGCTAAAGGGTGTTTGAACAGAGGGACAGAAATATCAAATGTGGCAACAGTCATCATAAAGATGCGGCAGAAAGTTTCGTACTGTTTTACACCACGATCCTGAACTCCGCCCCGCATTCTCTATTGCACGCTGTCAGACTGCCATGCATTTTCTTTTCAATGATCATTTTGGCCATATAGAGGCCGATTCCGCTGGCGTTTTTGCGATGCCTGGTCGTGAAGTAGGGATCAAATATTTTCGGCAGAATATCTTCGCAGATACCGCCACCGTTATCACTGATTATGACGCTCGAGTGCCCGTCATCCTCAGTAATCGCTATTCTAATGATTGGATTCTGAGTCTGATGCTCTAAAAACGCATCCCTTGCATTGAGGATGATATTGAGAATAACTTGCATATATTCATTAGGATAGCCCATGATCTGCAGTGCGGGCTGTTGATCGAATTCAATCCGGATATCGCTGTTTTTCAGGGAAGGGCCAATAAATGTGAGCGAACGGGTAATAAGCTTATCGACGAAAAAAACGGAGGCTTCTTTCTCGGAACTGAAAAAATAGCGAAATTCGTCAATTGTCTTTGAAATCTGCTGAAGAATATTCATGGTATTGTTAACAGCCGAATTCATTTCATCGGCAGAAAGGTCGTTTTGTATGAACGCAATCTGCATGCTCTGGATGATCAATCCGATATTGTTGAGAGGTTGCCGCCACTGATGGGCAATTGAGCTGATCATTTCACTCATTGCTGACAGACGCCCCTGCTGGATGATGATCTCATCCTTTCGGCGCAATTCAGCCAGTGTTGATTCGATGCGGGTTTCCAGCGTGCTGTTAATCTCTTCCAGTTGTTTCTGCTGTTCAGCAAGCAACTCTTCCCGGCGTTTTTTTTCGGTAATATCGCGGGCGACATGGACATTGGCTACGACTTTTCCTTTTTCGTTTTTGAGCGGCGATATCGTGACTTCAAAGTAACCATCCAGCGAGTCGATCTGACTCTCAAAGGTCTGTTTGATTCCATTTTCAAACTGCACACCGTACGGACATCCGTCAGGAGTTGCAGCGCTGCCATGCATTACCTCGAAACATTTACGCCCCACCAGTTCCTGTGGGGTACAGCCGCAGCGATCCGACGTGGCCCGATTGACACGCACAATGTTTAAATCGGTATCAACGATAAAAATCAGGTCGGAAACTGCATCGAAGGTTTGTTCCCACTCGTTGGTTGCGCGCAGTATTTTTTTCTGTTTATCCAGGGAGAATTCAGTCGGTGCAGTCGGCATGGCAGGTTCCTGTTAAAATCAGAAAATGAATTCAGCTAAAAACTTCATCTTGGACGGGGATTTTACCATACTTTTAGCGCTATGCCAGCTTTTCAGAATTGCAAACATCTCTGTAAGTTGGTAGGGATTACATAAATAGCTTCAGCATCTGGTCTCATTTTTTAGCGGATTTACAGGAACCGGAGCCAAGGGTATGGGGGTATGGCGGGCGATAACAGGTAACATGTTGAAATAAAGTGACTGAACAGACCGTGGGATAAAGTATGTGGCATGTAATTTTGAGGACATTGGGACGGGCCAAACGTCTGGTCGTTATTGTGATGGGCTTCACGATCCTGGTGGCAGGGATCGCCATGATCGTGCTACCGGGACCGGCAGTGGTTGTTATTCCGATTGGACTGGCCTTGCTGGCAAGCGAATTTATCTGGGCCAGAAGACTCCTTGATGCCCTAAAGGAGCGTTTCGAACGTATCCGAAAAGGAAAATAATGTCTGTACAAGCGCTGATGCGGCCGGCCTTCAACATATGAACACGGAAGCTGATCCCGTGTGTATTAATAGTGAGGTGTTTGTCTTTTACGCTGTTAACCTTGTCGTGCATTTCACATAAAAATGCCGCCAGGATAGCAAACCAACACATGGCGGGGATAATCGAATACGGAGGAACTTTAAATATCAGATGCTTGACTACTGTCAGTGTGGTGATAATTGTAAAGAAGCCGGCCGCATGCTGTACCCATATTCTCACCGTTCAAGCATATGCTTTACCGCACTCCGCCCCACACGGGATCATCCATAAACTGCCGACGCAGGTTTTCTTCCGGGTTCTGAGCATAAAACTCTTCTTCTGCAAAAGAAAAACGGTACGATTCAAGATACTCGGCAATTACCTGATAGGCTGCATTAATGCGCTGAATCCCGATTCCATCGTCAGCAACATTTCCGGAGTCAGGATGATACTGCTTGACCAGTTCACGATGCCGATCCTTGATCTGCTGCATGGTCATACGGTCTTCGAGTCCAAGAATGTGCAGAGATTGTTGTAGTTCCTGAAAAGTCATAACATGGCATCCCGCTGTTATTTTTCTGTTTTCATTCCCGCCCGGCGCCAGCCGGACATGTGCCCTTCGAGCAGGGTCGTATTCTTGTACCCATACATGCTTAACAAGCCCTGCGCCATCTGAGCGCGAGGACCATGTTCACAGGTTATAACCAGTTCAGCGCCCTTATCCACGGGCAGTGCAGCTAATTTCAGCGCTATTTTCCAGTTCTGCGCGTGGATGGCACCCGTGATGTGGCCACTCTGATATTCAAAGCCGCTGCGAACATCAAGTACGATCGGTGGATTTTTTGATTTCAACCGTTGTAACAATTCTTGTGCCTGCATGTTGAACCCCTTTTTTTAACAGATGACAGTTTTCCGGCCGGTTTTTATGCGGTAACTGTTTTCTCATTTCAATCAACAATTCGGCCGTCACTGACCTGGAATATCCGGTCAAACCCTTCTACCATGCGATGGTCATGCGTGACTACCAGAATGGCAGACCGGTTTTCCACCGCCAGCTTTTTAAGAAGTGCCATGACGTTTTTACCATTATCGGTGTCGAGAGCAGCCGTGGGCTCATCGGCTAAAATCACCTTCGGCTTGTTGGCAAGCGCCCGCGCAATAGCCACCCGCTGGGCTTCTCCACCGGAAAGCGCTGAAGGAAAATTGTTCAGGCGGTGACCGAGATTGAGGGATGTAAGCAGATCAATCGCACGGTTTTTGGCTTCATTTTTCGAGAGATGGTTGATCTCCAACGCGATCATGACATTTTCCTGGGCGGTCAGAAACGGTATCAGATTGTGAGCCTGGAAGATAAAGCCTAGCTTTTCCCGGCGCAGCCGCTTCAAGTCGATTCCGTTTTTCCAGCCATCATCGGCAACCGTTATCCCGTCGATAACAACCTTCCCGCGTGTCGGCTCATTGATCAGTCCGATACAGGTCAACAGCGTGGTTTTACCTGAACCGGAGGGACCAAGCAGCGCAACCAGCTCACCGGGCTGTACCTGCAGCGTAGCATCGGCAATGGCGGTCACCTCCGTCTCGCCGTTACCGTACATTTTTGTCAACTTTTCAACGGCAATAGCATACCTGTTCTTATCCACCCAGAGCCTCCGCAGGTTCCACACCGAGCGCCTTCCGAATACCCACAAAGCTCGATATCACGCAGATCGCCATTACAATACCAAACAGCATCTGCAGGTCCGAGCTCTCCAGAACAATTCGACGCGGAAATTTTTCGTAGGTCAGTAGTATCAGTCCGTAGCCGATGCCGTAGGCAATGATCCCCATCAGTAGCGACTGCTGTAGAATCATACCGATAATAACCCGGTTCTGTGCACCGATCAGCTTCAGGGTGGCGATAACCTTAATCTTGTCGAGGGTAGATGTGTAGATGATCAGGGAGATTATGACCGCCGATATCACGAGCAGAATTACACGAAAGAGCCCCAACTGCATCCTGGCCTTTTCTATCATCCCTTTGGCCAACAGATTTGTTTGTTCTGCATCAGAAACAGGTTTGAAATGGTTCCAGCGACGGATACGCTCCTGCGCCTCGCGGAGATCGGCACCCGGTGCCAGTCGAGCTATAACGGTATTGACGGTATGTGTTGATTCTGTAATAGCGGTGATGTTCTGCCGCAGGTAGTTTTTCTGGGCAGGAGCGAGAGACTGTAGATCAGCCAGATTGGCAGCGACCCGAGCCCGCTCGTTTCTGATGGCGTCGTTATCTTTCTTGAATTGAATGTCCTGGGCATCAGCCAGACTTACGTAGGCAACCGGGTCACCACTCGAAGAAACTATCTTACCGGTTATTCCCACGACGGTATAATCATGCAGCCCCAGATGGATTTTTTCGCCAACCTGCATCCCCATCGCCCTGGCAACAACCATTTCGTAATGTTTCTGGCGAATATCGCGTCCGGAAACAATCTCCGATGGACCGCCAATGCCACGTAGTTCGTAGCCGATCAAAAAAAAGCGGAACGGCTTGCCCTGACGTTCTACCTGGATTGTCTGAAAGGAAAGCGGAGAAGCCGCCGCGACGCCCGGTACGGCCTGTATGCGATACTTGATATCTTCCGGCATACGTGAACTTTCAGCAAACGGACCGTTGCTATTCTGCTGTACGACCCAGATATCGGCCTTGCTTGCATGCAAAATTGACAGCGCGTCGGCAATCAGCCCCCGATAAATCCCCCCCATGCTCATCACCACCCCGAGCAGTAATCCCAGCCCGATTGAGGTCAGGATGAACCTGCCCCGGTGATAACGGATGTCCCGAATAGCCAGGTTCATTGCGCGATCCGCACCCGCATGCCTTCCCTGAATTTCGCCATTTCCGGAGCATCCGCCGTTGCAACACGATCGCCGGCTTCAAGACCCGCAACGATTTCGGTCAGATTGCGCCGGTCTTCGATCCCGATTTTTACCTCTCTGAATCTGAGCCGGTTATCCTTCACAACCCACACGCCACGTTTTTTATCCCTGCTAACGATAGCGGCTGCAGGTAAGGACGCCACCGTTTTTTTGGTTTCCGTGATGATATACACATCGGACTGTTCCCCCAAGCGGAACTGTGTCAGTGGTTCTTTGAAGGCCACATCCACCTCCAGCTCTTCAGTTACCCGATCGCTCTGGCGCCCCAGACGGGCTACCTGTCCGGGCAACTGTTCGCCAGGTGCGGAACGTAACGTGATAACAGCCTGTTTGCCGATCGCCACCCCTTTCAACTGTGACTCATCGACGTTGGCTTTGACCCAGATGGTAGCGGGGTCCGCCAGCGTAAAAATCGAGCTGCCCGGGGTCACGGTGGCACCTTTTTCCAGGTCCCGTGTAATAATTATCCCATCGTTCGGGGCATAGATGCGTGTATCAGCAACCTTACTCCGGGCGAAGCCGAGGCCGGCCTGATCGGCCTGCTGCTCCATCTGCACCGCTTCAAGAGCAGCCTGACACCGGGCTACTTCTTCCCGGGCCACCTGCCAGGCGTTCTGGTACTGCTCGGCCTCCTGTCGGGATACCGTCCCCCACTCCAATAAGGAAGTAAACCGTCGGGCGTTGCTCTCAGCCAGAACCAGATTTGCGCGCGCCTTCTGTAGATTGGCCGTTTCGACGCTTAGATTTGCGCCACTTCTTTTGACTCCCGCTTCGGATTGCTGCTGCTGTTGCTGCAGATCATCGTTTTCCAATCGGGCCAACAACTGACCGCGTTTCACGTGATCGCCCTGATCGGCGTACAGCGCCATGATCCGACCGGTAATCTTACTGGAGACACCCACCACGACCTTAGCCTCAACGGTGCCGTTGCCATAGACATGCGACGACAGATCGCGCTTCTCCGGCATGACGACCTGCACCCGGACCGGTGCCAGAACGGTTAGTTTGACAACAGTTGCAACAGCCACAATGATCAATGCCCACAACAGATATTTTTTCTTTCGTATCAGCATTTCTATGAGTGACATGTGTCGTTCCTTACATTTTCCCAAAATAGCTGGTTAATTAATCACGTATTCCCATTGCTGATACCTGTCAAATAATTTCTCTACAAAAAGGTAATGACCGTATCTCTCTTTTATACTATTGTCGAGACCGCCGCGTAAGTTTTTGTGGCATATTTGCTTTTATTCCAGCGTCCCGGAAATATAATGACCCAGACAGAGACACGTGAATATGACGACGTAACCATAGAACAGGATCGGAACGACAATGCCGAAGATGGCGTCGATGTACCGCTGGAGCGCATCAACCCCGATACGCTCCAGAAGCTGGTTGAAGAGTTCGTCACGCGGGAGTGGAGCGATCTGGCCGATTCCGATTATACTTTTGCGGAAAAGATAGAACAGGTCATCCAGCAGTTAAAGGATAAGAGAATCAAGGTTGTATTCGATCTGACAAGCGAGACATGTAACATCGTCCCGGCAGACAACAGGTTGAGATAAATAAGTTACACACAAACAATGAGCCCAGAGCTCACAAGGGGATACAATGAAAAAATCTGCAGGTGCAAAGACGCTGATTTTCCCGAATCCGGTTCTGATGATCGGAAGCTATGACCAGGACGGCAAACCCAACCTGATGAATGCCGCCTGGGGAGGTATCTGCTGCTCTGAGCCGCCCTGCGTTACTGTTTCTCTGCGCAAAGCGAGACACTCGTATGCCGGCATTATTGAGCACAAAGCCTTTACCGTCGGAATAGCCAGCGAAGAAACCATAGCTGAGGCGGATTATGTCGGCATTGTATCCGGGCGCGATGTTGACAAGTTTGCAGTTAGTGGACTGACGCCCGTTAAAAGTGACCTGGTAGACGCCCCCTATGCAGCCGAGTTTCCGGTTGTCCTGGAGTGCCGCCTGCTGCATACCCTGGAAATCGGGATTCATACCCAGTTCATCGGTGAGATTATCGATGTGAAGGCAGACGGAGAGGTTTTTGGTGATGACGGGCTTCTCGATATTAATAAAATAAAGCCGCTTGTCTATGACTCCTCCCACAAGGGTTACCATGGCGTCGGCCCGCTCCTGGGGAAAGCCTTTTCTATTGGAAAAAAAGTGTCTGCATGAACCAAAAACGGTACCGTAACTGTTGACATCCACAACACACCTCCCTATAGTTGACGTACGTAAACGTATTACGATTGATAACTACAGGGAGGCTTTGTGTCCTTACTGACCGTACGCCAACAGCAGGTGCTCGACTTTATCCAGTCCCATATTGACAATGATGGCTACCCGCCAACCATACGGGAGATATGCTCTCATCTTGGTGTATCCGGAACGCTCTCAGCTGTGCGCCATCTGGATGCCCTTGAAAAGAAGGGTTTTGTCAAGCGTGACTCCAGCTCCAGAGGCATCGCACTCACTTCACCGACTACCGATTCCGCTTCACTCCCCATCGTCGGAACCGTCAGAGCCGGCGCACTCTCTCCGGCGGTCGAAGATATTACCGGCTACGTCTCCGTTGACCGTGCTTTTCTGCATGGAGGTCGCTTCTTTCTGAGGGTACAGGGGGAGTCCATGATCAATGCCTGCATCTGCGACAAGGACCTGGTCCTCGTGCGCCCGCAGCCTGTCGCGGACAACCAGGATATCGTCGTTGCGATGGTGGAGGGGGAAACAACTCTGAAGCGTTTCTTCCGCGAAAATGGCACGATCCGCCTGCAGCCTGAAAATTTTACCATGGCCGCACTTGTCATTCCGGAAGGATCTCGCGATGTGACCATCATTGGCAAGGTGGTCGGCGTTTTTCGCGACCTGAGTTAATCCGTGCGAGTAAAGGAGCCCATACGGGTGGCTGTGGTCTTTGGGCCGGGGCACTCCATCAAACCGGTCTGGTTCGACTGGCACAACCGCAAACACGCCATCCTCGAGACGACCTACACCTGGACAGATGTGAAAGGAAGCGCCAAACGTCTGCATTTCGCTGTTCGGGATGAAGGTGGCCTGTACCAACTGACCTACGACACAGCCGACCAGATCTGGAGCCTGGAAGGCTTGGAATCATGATCACTATTCTGGTTACCATATGACCGATCACCGGACCATACTTCATATCGACATGAATGCGTTTTTTGCCTCCGTTGAGCAATCTGCCAATCCGGAGTTGCGCGGCAAACCTGTTGCGGTGGTGGGAGGTCATGGCAGGACCGTGATAACAACCAGTTCGTATGAGGCCAGAGCCAAAGGGGTCAAGACCGGCATGGCCATCTGGGAAGGTAAACGCGCCTGCCCGGAGCTGATCATTGTCGTTGGTGACAACAGGAAGTACACCTACACCTCCACCAAAATCAACGATATATTCCATACATATACCCCCACAGTGGAGGCTTTCTCAATTGATGAGTCCTGGCTGGACGTCACTCACTCGCTCTCAATCTTCGGCAGTGCGGAGAATATTGCATACCTGATCAAGGCCCGCATCCGGCACCTCTTCGGTATCACCTGTTCAATCGGGGTCGCCCCCAACAAGCTTCTTGCCAAGCTCGCTTCTGACATGCAGAAACCTGACGGTCTGACCGTGATACGCCCCGAGAACGTGTCGCGCATCCTGGAACAGATGCCGATCAAGGAGCTCTGCGGCATCGGAAAAAAGATGCAGCGCCACCTCAATATGATGTCGATCTACACCTGCGGGGAGCTGGGACGTTGTGATGCAGCACGATTAACCAGGAAGTTCGGGATAATAGGTACACGACTGAAGGAGATGGGCCGGGGGATCGACAATGTACCGGTAGTCAGCTTTGGTAAAGAGGATGATGTCAAAAGTGTCGGGCATTCGAGTACCCTGGAGCGTGACATCGACAATCCAGCGGAGATCAGACGATTTATCTTACAACTCTCTGAGATGGTCGGCAATCGCGCCAGACGCTACAACGTCAGTGGCAAAACGATTCACCTCTACGTTCGATACGCAGATTTTTTCTCCTCATGGGGCAAGCAAACAACCCTCAAGAACTACATTAACCTCAGCGATGAGATCTACCTCGCCGCACTCGGTATCCTCGCAACCGTCGAGTTGGAACAGCCGGTCAGACTCCTTGGGATCAGCCTGAGTAATCTCAAACATCAGGCTGAACAGTTGCCGCTTTTTGAAGATGAGCGTAAGAAGCGCTTTGCCACTCAGGCGATGGATCGTATTAACGACCGCTTCGGCAGGATGTCGGTTACCTTTGGGAGTCTGCTACCGGGGAAAGAAAAAGCCGGCTCACACGTAATTCCACCCAGCTGGCGGCCGGATGGGGTTAAAAACATTGATGTTCAATAGCATGAGCCGCTTTATTCACACGCGACTGTTCCGGTAACGATAAACAGCTCAACACTGATCAGATCGTTCACCAGATGCATACCAAGCCGTTCGTACAGCTTGCCTGATCCATAACAGACATTAAAGAGGGTACGGTCGAAATCAAGTGCCGCCTGGGCCTTGACAGTCCCATCCTCCTGTGCTGCAACCATGGCCGGGAAGCGGATCGCACGGGTCGTGCCTTTAATAGTCAGTGAACCGGCAATTTCCATGTTCGCTGTCCCGGGAGTGGCATCTGCAATCGGGGTACCGCCGCTCAACGCAAATGTTGCCGTCGGAAACGTGTCTACGTCAAAAAAATCATCTGATTTCAGGTGCCGGAGCAACATGCTGCGCCACCCCTCATCCTGAATATCACTATTACTGATGGTGGTCATATCAAGCACGAAGCTGCCGGAGAACAGACGACCATTCGCTATAACGACTTTGCCTTCTGATAAGGCAATACGGCCAAAGTGGCGGTTATTGATATTGCGCCCAGTCCATTCGACGACACTCTTGTGGGTATCAATCCGATAGACACCATCACGAAGTACGGCCGGCAATTGCACCGGAACGCTTGACTCGACCGCAAACCCTGCCGTCTGCCACGCCAGCAAGCCCCCCTCCAGAATAGCGACCGAACGGTACCCGGCCCGTTCCAGTTTTTCCTTGGCTGTTCCGGCAGTCATACTCGTCCCGCTCTGATCATAGACAACAATGGTCTGTTCACGATCCGGTACGCACTCGGCAATCCTGTCCAAAAAGACCATCTCGTACACGCAGGCATTTTCGGCCCCGGAAATATGTCGACAGGCGTAATCTTCCGGCAGCAGGACATCTATGACGAAGACAGAACCGCCGGCTTTCAATTGCTCCAACTCAACTGCAGTTATCGTTGTGTACATATGAAGATCACATCCTTTCCACGTCACATACTCTCTACTCCTCAACAATACTCTTTTAGTCTTATATGATCAATGCGCTATCAACTCATTTCAGTCGATAACCGACACCCGGCTCAGTAATAATATGCTGCGGCCGTGACGGGTCACACTCCAGCTTGCGTCGCAAATTGCTGATGTTGACTCGCAAAACATGCGGCTGTTCCAGGTTGGTCGCCCCCCATACCTGCTTCAGGATCTGGCGATGCGTGAGAACTTTGCCGGCATGCGAGACCAGCAACCGCAGGATGTCATATTCTGTCGGCGTCAGTGAAATTTCTGCATCTGCAACGGTTACGAGCCGGTTGCCGAGATCCACCTGCAGATCGTTGCTAATAAACAGCGGTTCAGGCACCTCGTGCAGTGAGCGCCGCAGAGCGGCCCGAATGCGGGCCAGCAGTTCGCCGACACCGAACGGCTTGGTGAGGTAATCATCCGCTCCGGCATCCAGTGCGCCGACCTTGTCATCCTCGCGGTCGCGTACCGAGAGGATAATAATCGGCACCTGGGACCACTCGCGAATTCGAAGGATAACTTCAATACCGTCGAGATCAGGAAGCCCCAGGTCGAGCAGAATGACATCCGGTCGAAACGCTGCAGCCGCAGCCAAGCCCGCATGCCCGTTTTCGGCTTCGTGAAGAGTAAATTCCTCAGCCGACAAGACCGTATGCAGAAAACGCCTGATTGCCAGTTCATCATCAACAACCAGAATTCGCGGCAGGTTATCCTTGATTCGTTCAACTGACATGATCGCTTCCCTCAATCGGCAGACGTATCAGTACTTTCAGCCCCCCACCGGTACGGTTTTTGGCACTAATCCTGCCTCCGTGTGCCTCAACGATCCCCTTGCAGATGGACAATCCCAATCCGGTGCCTCCGGCACCTTCAGGTATTGGTATGCGATAAAATTTGTCGAAGATCCGTTTCAGATCTTTTTCCGGTACACCGGGACCACGGTCGGTCACCTCCAGCAGCAATCTGCCCCCATCTTCCAAAGCGCAGACTTCAATGACGCTTTCAGCGGGAGCATATTTATGAGCATTATCCAGAAGGTTGACCAGAACCTGAGTCATGAGTACCAGATCGACCGGAACCGGTGACAGCTCTTCTGGAAGCACGACGTTTATCCTGCGATTCCCTATGCGCTGCTCTATGGCGGCCAGAGCACATCCGACCAGATCCTGCACATCGCAGAGCTCGGTTTTCAGTTTGATTGCGCCCGCTTCGATACGGGTCATATTCAGCAGGTTACCGACAAAACGGTTCAGTCGTTCCGCCTCGCTGCAGGCGGAATCCAGCAGATTCCGCCGTGCCTCATCGCTCAGATGCGCCCCCTCCTCTTTCAAGCTAAAGAGAACACCGGTTACCGAAACCAGCGGTGTCCGCAGGTCGTGTGAAATTGAGTTCAGCAGAGCACGTTCCAGATTTTCCCGGGCCTGAATAATCTGAGCCTGCTCCGCCTGACGGGCGAAAAGAATGCGTTCCATAGCCATGGCTGCCTGAGTAGCAAATGCATCCAGCAGCCGGCGATTTTCCTGTGAATGGTAGTCATGCTGATGTTCCAATTTCACCCCCATAACCCCCAGAACAGTGGAAGGAGTCTGCAATGGAAGGTAAATCAGCTCAGCAGATACCAGTGTATCCGTAGCTCGCCCGGCCGGATGACTGTTACGGAACGCCCAATCAGCCACAGCCTGTTCCTTGACATCCAGAATGAGTCCATCGCTGATAGCCATAATGTCAAGCCGTTCTCCTTCCGGCAGCAGTATCACCACCTGGGCATTGAGCGCCTCTTCTACATTTTTGAGCGCAGCCTTCAAAACGGCATCACTATTTACCGAAGCGGCCAGATCGCGACTCAGGTAATAGAGGCTGGCGGTCTGGACCTCACGGGCACGCATTACTTCTGCCCTTTCGCGGGCACGGGCGACAAGGGTACTGATAACAACCCCCACCACGAACAGCCCCAGAAAGGTCATAAGATACTGGGTGTCAGCCACCACAAAGGTCATCCGGGGAGGAACGAAGAAGAAGTCAAAGGCCAGCACGCCACATAAAGCGCAGGCAATCGCCGGTTTGCGACCAAGCCGCACGGAAGCGATAACGACGGCCAGCAGATAGAACATGACCATGTTCGTCGGTTCCAGAAACGGGCGCAACAGTTCGCACAAAACAGTGGCGGCTGAAACAAGAGCAACACTGGCCGCATAACCACTCAGTTCAAACGGGGTACGATGTTTGTGTGCTGTGGCAGCAGACTTCTCCGGTTCGAAACTGACGATAACGATATCAATTGCCCCGCTTCTGCGGATGATACGATCCACGATCGGTGTTTGCAGGATTTTGCGCCAGCGGCGCCTGGTTGGTTTGCCCATCACGATCTTGGTGATATTGTGCCGCGTGGCGTATTCCATAACCGCATCGGTTATATCGGTGGCGGTAACGGTCGCTACCTGGCCTCCCAGACTCTCAGCCAGACGCAGGTCGCGCCAGATATGCTCCCGGTTCTCCCGAACATGACGACTATCGGTCGGTGTTTCGATGTAGACCGTAAACCATTGCCCCTTCAGCTCTTCGGCCAGGCGGCAGGTGGCGCGGATCAGCTTTTCGCTGTACGGACTCCCGCTGACGCAGACCAGCAGCCGTTCCATCGTCGGCCACGGCCCTGCGATGGACTGAGTCTCCATGTAGGCCCGCATCTGATCATCCACCCGTGCAGCGGTGCGGCGCAGAGACAGCTCCCGCAGCGCCATCAGGTTACCGGGACGGAAGAACTTTTCAATCGCCCTGGCGGCCTGGTCGGGGATGTATATTTTACCTTCATTGAGGCGTAGAATCAGGTCTTCCGGTGGGATATCAATCAGTTTGATCTCGAAGGCAATATCCAGCAACCGGTCAGGTATCGTCTCACGCACGGTTATGCCGGTGATCTGAGCCACCACGTCATTCAGACTCTCAAAATGCTGGATATTGACCGTGGTATAGACATCAATCCCGGCCGCCAGAATCTCTTCAACGTCCTGCCAGCGCTTCTCGTGTCTCGAACCAGGGGCGTTGCTGTGAGCCAGTTCATCCACCAGAACGATCTGTGGCTTACGGGCCAGGATCGCGTCAATGTCCATCTCGGGGAGTGCGACCCCCAGGTAATGGACCTGCTTGCGCGGCAAAACCTCCAGCCCTTCAAGGAGAGCATCGGTTTCGGAACGGCCATGAGACTCAACGTAGCCGATCACCACCTCCCGGCCATCCTTCTTACGCTTGCGGGCCGCTTCTAGCATGGCGTAGGTCTTGCCGACGCCGGCAGCGTAGCCAAGGAAGATTTTCAGCTTACCTAACTCTGCGGTAACCTCTTCGGCCTGTGCCAGTTTCAGCATCGCCTCCGGTGAGGGGCGTATGTCGTCGTTATCGGTCATGAGGTTTCTCGTTTAACGGCCATGAGTCTTTTCCGATGTTTTTGCATCATGGGCAAAGTGAGTGGCCGTAATGAATCGTCGAGAATTCAAAGAGCCCCCATTGGCAAGGCGGTATCCCCATGCATATTGATCCCCCGGGCGACTCAATGGCTGAAGTCCAACAATTGACGAAAAAGATTCCTGCTCTTCGGACATATCAAAAGCTGTGTTCAGCGTGTAAAAAACACCTTCGTATCTTGCTTTTTCAATTGGTTGGTAGCCTGCACCACTGCAACGTGATCCGTTTCCTGCCAGTGCGCCTTGATCTGCTCGTAGGTCGTGCGGTTGTGGGCAAAAAGTTCGATAGAAGGTTCAATACAGGATTCTGGATCGTAGCCGCTTACTAGCTTATCTATATGCTCCCAGCCATCCAATAGCAGGTTGAATTCGCCAAGTTTTTGAGCTTCACTAACAAAACCATTTACTGCAACAAGTCGGAAGTTCTGGCATTTATGGAGTGGAGCACTTTGCTCCTCAAACTTGATAAGCTCAATTCTGGTCTGATCTAAGGTCAGTGGTAGTGCGTGATTTTTTGCCTGAATGATAAGGGAAACAGTAGATGGGGTTTTGGGATGGTAAAGGAGAATGTCGGCACCTGCGTCACCTCGTCCGCCTTGGTGTTGTACTAGCCAGCCATTGCCTCTATACAGCTCCGCGAGGAGAAATTCAAAAACAGAGCCCTTTTCTCGGACTGGTAATGAATCCAGGAATAACTTGAGGCCATCGACATCATGTTCATGTAGTAGATTTTGAAATATCACGTCTCAATCACACATATCTGAGTAAATCACTCAGATCAACCTCAATAGTTAGCTGCGAAATGAACAACAAGTTTGACGTAATCGAATGTATTACCACCAACCCCATTATTGACCGGTTCAAGCGCGCGTGCGCGTGAACCGGTGATCTGCCCACATGGAACATTTATCCTGAAAGCTGCTCTCCACCCAGCAGAAATTCATCCATTGACTCCGGCGTGACATAACCGGTGACACAGCCAGGATAGGCATCGAGGAAGCTTTTTGGTATCCGTGGCGGTCTGGATGCCTTCCACTTAAACTCCCAGGCGGAAATGACACCGCCCTGCTCCTCAACATAGTCGATCTCCTGCTGCGTATGGGTTCGCCAGAACCAGTAATTCGCCGGTTGCCCGCCATAGTGATTGGCTTTCAAGCGTTCGGCTACCAGGAAATTTTCCCACAAACCTCCGATATCCTGACGGAGATGTATGGGATTGAAATTCTTGATGACTGCGTTGCGCACACCGGTGTCCCAGAAATATATCTTCCTGCTTTTCTTCAGCTCGTTGCGCAGATTCCGGCTGAACGAAGACAGCCGGAACACCACGTAACACTTTTCCAGCATGTGAATGTAGCGTTCTACCGTTTCCTTGTCCGCTCCCACCAGTTGCCCCAGCTCGTTATATGAAACCTCCGAACCGATTTGCAGTGCCAGCGCCTGAACAATCCGCTCCAGAAGCGCCGGTTTCTTGGTCAATCCCAGGCTGAAGACATCCTTGTACAGGTAGCTGTCGGCAAGCAGGGAAAGCAGCTCCAGCTCTTCGCCGGGGGATGTCACGACTTCGGGATAACAGCCGTAAATCAGCCTCTGTTCCAAGAGTCGCTTTTCAACCATCACACCATGATGGGTCACCATTTCGCAAAACGATAATGGAAACAGGTGGAACTCATATTTCCTGCCGGTCAGCGGTTCGCTGGTTGCATCGGCCAATTCAAAGGCTGATGAACCGGTGGCGATAACCTGGACTTCCGGAATCATGTCGGCACACAGCTTGAGGGTAAGGCCGATGTTGGTGATCCGTTGGGCTTCGTCGATGATCACCAGCTTTTTCGAGCCAAACAGAGCTTTCAGGCGTGTGGAGGTCGTATTGGCAAGCAGGGTTCTGGTATCGGCTTCGTCTCCGCTCAGCCAGAGCGTATCGAGTCCGGAATCCGCCGCAATTTCCCTGACGAGCGTGGTCTTGCCCGATTGGCGCGGGCCGAACAGCAGGATGATCTTGCTTTTGCCGATCCTGGCTCGCAGCTGGTCCGCAATACTTCTTTTGATTGAATTTGTCGTATTCATACGAACAATTTATATTAAATTTTCGGTTTTGACTACTAAATTTATTAAACTGTGATAGCTATTTCACCCCATCCAACGCCAGGTTCAATACAAGCACATTCAACCTTGGTGCTCCCAAAAAGCCAAACTGACGCTCTTCAATATGTTTACTGACAACCATGCGCAGCCGGTCTTCACTGATCCCACGCACCCTGGCGATGCGCGTCACCTGCAGCAGAGCTGATTCAGGTGTGATGTGCGGATCAAGTCCGCTGGCCGAGGCTTGTACCAGATCTGCCGTGATAGTGCCGGTAACACCGCTGTCACGGAGCGTTTTGACCCGGTCTGCTGCCGTTTTGAGGTAATCCGGGTTGGTGGGGCCGGCGTTGGAGCCGCCGGAGCCGAGCGGATTGTAGCCAAATTCACCGGCAGAAGATGGGCGCGGCCAGAAGTATTTCGCATCGGAGAAAGGCTGGCCGATCAGTGAGGAGCCGATCTCTTTACCGGTTTTATCGCTGATGAAGCTTCCCGTAGACTGTTTGGGGAAGAGAGCGTGGGCAACGCCGGTGACAATGGCTGGATAGATGCCGCCGCAGATTATGGTGAAAATTATGAATAATAGAATTGCAGGTCTAATGTCTTTCATTGGTTTGTTCTCCTTTTAAATAATTACACCATCAACCCAATCACCATATCAGTAATCTTGATCCCGACAAACGGAGCAATGATCCCGCCTACCCCGTAAATCAGCAGGTTATGGATCAGCAGCTTCTCAGCAGGCATCGGACGGAATTTTGTCCCCTTGAGAGCCAGCGGTACCAGCATCGGGATGATGATAGCGTTGAAAATAACCGCCGAGAGGATGGCTGTAAACGGGCTGACCAATCCCATTACGTTGAGCACGCCCAGTTGGGGATAGATCGAGAGCAATGCCGCAGGGATAATGGCGAAATATTTGGCGATATCATTGGATATGCTAAAGGTCGTCAAGTTGCCGCGCGTCATCAGGATCTGCTTACCAACTTCGACGATATCCAGTAGCTTGGTCGGGTTGCTGTCCAGGTCGATAATGTTGGCCGCCTCGCGGGCCGGCTGGGTGCCGGTGTTCATGGCAACCGCCACATCGGCCTGGGCCAGAGCCGGAGCATCGTTGGTGCCGTCGCCGGTCATGGCGACCATAGAGCCGGCCTCCTGGTACTCGCGAATCAGGCGCAGTTTTTCTTCCGGCTTGGCCTGGGCCAGAAAGTCGTCTACCTGGGCTTCTGCGGCAATGGCAGCAGCGGTGAGCGGATTGTCACCCGTAATCATCACCGTTTTAATCCCCATGCTGCGCAGTTGTAGAAAACGCTCTTGAATTCCGGCTTTAACAATGTCCTTCAGGTTAATGACCCCCAGGATTTCACTGCTTTTGCAGACCACCAGCGGTGTAGCGCCCGCGCGGGCTACGCGGTCGACAACATCGGCGAGATCAGCGGGAATAGCAGGACAACCCAGTTTTTTGACAAACGCAATCGTCGAGTCCGAAGCACCCTTACGGTACTGATTGCCAGACAGGTTAACGCCGGAGAGACGCGTGTCGGCACTGAAATCTACAACGTCGGCGTCCTGTGGTGTCTCTCTGCTCAGACCATATTTCTCTTTGGCCAACAGTACGACACTGCGTCCTTCCGGGGTTTCATCCGCCAGCGACGCCATCAGGGCCGCTTCGGCCATTTCCCGTTCGTTGTGCCCGCCTACCGGTACAAATGCGACCGCCTGACGATTGCCATGTGTGATAGTGCCGGTCTTGTCCAAAAGCAGCACGTTGACATCGCCGGCCGCTTCAATGGCTCTTCCTGAAAGAGCGATAACATTCTTCTGGAACAGCCGGTCCATGCCGGCGATGCCGATAGCCGGCAAGAGTGCCGCGATGGTCGTCAGTGCCAGACAGACGAATAAGGCCACCAGAATAGTCAACGATACCGGTGTTCCATGGCCGGCCACGGTGACGCTATAAATCGAGAGCGGACTGATGTTGGTGCAGACCAGCAGAAAGACCAGCGTCAGTGCGATCAGCAAAACCTCCAGAGCAACTTCGTTGGGGGTCTTACGCCGTTTGGCACCCTCAATCAGACCGATCATCTTATCCAGAAAGGTTTCGCCTGGATTAGCGGTAATCCTGATGATAATGGCGCTGGAAATAACCGTAGTGCCGCCGGTGACGGCACTGCGATCGCCACCCGACTCACGAATCACCGGGGCTGACTCTCCGGTCACTGCCGACTCGTTGATCAACGCTGCTCCGGCTACTATGTCACCATCCCCGGCGATCGTTTCATTCGCTTCCACCAGAATCAAATCACCCTTGCGGAGCTGACTGGCACCGATAGTTGTGACGTTACCTCCAAATTCCGGCTTCTCAACCTTTTTGGCAGTTACATCGGTGCGGCTTTTGCGCAAACTGGCGGCCCGGGCCTTGCCACGCCCCTCGGCCAGTGCCTCGGCAAAGGTCGAGAAAATAACGGTCAGCCAGAGCCAGATGGAAACACTGCCGGTAAACCAGGCCGGTTCTTTGTTGGCGCCCGTAAGTGACATGACAAAGGTGACCAGGGTGATGAGGCTGGCAAACTCGACACAGAGCATGACTGGATTGCGCCAGAGAGTGCGGGGATCAAGCTTTTTAAGAGAGTCAAGCAAGGCCCCCTTCATGAGTTCAGCATCAAAGGCCGATTTTGGTTGGTGTGTGTTTTTCGTCATTTTGTATTCTCCGTAGGGGCGAGTCGGTGACTCGCCCAGTAAATTCTCTGGTAATGGCAGCCAGGGCGACCGACCCGGTCGCCCCTACACGCCAATCATCTGTAGCTGTTCAACGATCGGCCCCAGGGCCAGAGCAGGGAAGAAGGTCAGTGCTCCGACGATCAGAATAACCAGCGTCAGCCAGAGGGCAAAGGGTGCCTTGTCGGTCGGCAGGGTCCCCAGGCTGGGTGGGATGTACTTCTTCTCCGCCAGGGAACCGGCCATGGCCAGCACCGCAACGGCTGGTATATAGCGGCCGATAGTCATCGCCAGAGCGCCAGACAGATTGTAGAAGTTGACGTTGGCATTCAGCCCGGCAAAGGCGCTGCCGTTGTTGTTGGCCATGGATGCCAGGCCATAGAGCACCTCCGACAGGCCGTGTGCACCGGGATTTGACATGGAAGCCACTGCCTGCGGCGTGATCATGGCAATGCCAGACAGGATCAAAACGGTAACGCCGGCGGTCAGGATGACGATTATCGACATCCACATCTCACGCACCTCGATCTTTTTGCCCAGGTATTCAGGTGTTCTGCCGATCATCAGGCCGGAGACGAAAACCGCAATAATGGCAAAGGCCAGAATAGTGTAGAGACCGGAACCGACTCCGCCGAAGATGATTTCGCCCAACAGAATCAGGCTCAGGGGCATCATACCGCCGATGGGGGTCAGGGATTCGTGCATGCTGTTGACCGCGCCGCAGGAGGTGCCGGTGGTGGCTACGGTGAAGAGGTTGCTGCCAGCCAAGCCAAAGCGCACCTCTTTGCCTTCCATGTTGATGCTCTGTACACCCAGTTTGGCCACCAGTGGATTACCGTTGCTCTCAACACCTTGCAGTACGCCAAAACAGCCAACCAGTATCAGTATCATTACACCCAGCAGCATCCACCCATGGCGGGTGTTGCCCACCATGACACCGAAGGTATACGTCAATGCGCCGGGAATCAGCAGGATCAGCAGGATCTCCAGCATATTGGAAAATGGCGTGGGGTTCTCATACGGATGGGCTGAGTTGGCATTAAAGAAGCCACCACCGTTGGTGCCAAGCTCCTTGATAGCTTCCTGGGAGGCCACTGGCCCCATAGGGATCTGGACTTCTTTAACAATGATGTTCTCAGTGACTGGTTTGTCGGCGGCATCCTTGACCGGGTTACCCTTGTCGTCCATCTTGGGCTTATCATAATTTGTGGACTGGACCAACGGCACGGTCTTGTACTCGCTGAAGTTCTGTATAACACCTTGAGAAACCAGCAGGGAAGCAGCGATGATGGAAATCGGCAGCAAGATGTAGAGGGTACAGCGGGTCATGTCGACCCAGAAGTTACCCAGCAGGGAGGTTTTGCGCCGTACGAAACCGCGTATAACGGCAATCGCTATCGCTATGCCGGTGGCAGCAGAGACGAAGTTATGCACAGCCAACCCCACCATCTGCGTAAAGTAGCTGACCGCCTGCTCTCCCACATAGGCCTGCCAGTTGGTATTGGTCGTAAAACTGACTGCCGTGTTGAGTGCCAACTGCCACGTGAATGCCGGAACCTTGTGAGGATTGAGCGGCAGCGGGTGCTGGGTCAAGAGCATTATGAAAAGTCCAGCGAACAGCACCAGGTTAAAAAGCAGAACGGAGCCGACATAGCGTTTCCACCCCATCTCATCATCCGGTTTTACTCCGCTGATGCTGTAGATCACTTTTTCGCAAGGGGCCAGTACCAGTGACAGAAAGGTGCTCTCACCCTGGAAGACCCTGGCCATGAAGCTGCCCAGCGGCTTGACCAGAGCCAGTAAGACGACGAAAAACAGGATTGTTTGCAACCATTCGTAGGTATTCATAGTTTACTCCCCGTTGACGTTGCCATGCTGATATTAAGCAGTTGCCTGGCAATGTTGATTGAAATCACGGCCCACTCATTCTTGCGGTGGTCGAAAACTGGAACCTGTCCATGTTCATATTCGGGAGGAGGAACAGGCGTGATGCCCTCTTCATACGGAAGCATCTCCGGATCTTCAAACGCTTCGCCCTCGAAGAGACTATTTTCGGTATTGAATAGATAGGCTTTCATGATTCGCTCCCGTACTTCGAAATTTCTTTTACGGTTTCAGGCTACCAGAAGAGATATCAATTGGGTGTCAAAAGGGAGGTGCAGAGGGTCAATTTTATATCAAGATGAGTGCCGAAATCTGACCGATCCGCTCCCGTCTTTAACCTCAGTATTTGTGCATCGTGACGAACATTCAGAGATGTATTGACAGAGATATCCGTTCCGGTATGCTTGGATCAGTTTTCAAGGCCATCTGCTGAAAGGTGTCAACCATGCAGCCACTGCCTGAACTATTCCCGCTGATTATCTATACCGCTGCAACCGTCCTGATTATCGGAGGACTGCTGTCAGCCGCCTGGTGGCTGGGTGCCAGGAGCAGCTCCCGCAACAAGGAGATGCCTTACGAGTCGGGCGTGATTCCCAGCGGAGCAGCCCGACGTCCGCTCTCAATCCCTTTTTATCTGATCGCCATATTCTTTATCGTCTTTGATGTGGAAACCGCTTTCATCTTCACCTGGGCAGTTGCCTGGGAACAGTTGGGAATGCCCGGTCTGCTGCATTGTACCTTCTTCATCGTTGCCCTGCTGCTGGGGCTGGCCTGGGTCTGGATCAAGGGGGGGCTGGAATGGGGACCTTCTGCCGGTAGAAACGCAGATTCTTTGCAAACTCTGCGTAAGTCTTCGAAATAGCTTGTGCGACGTAGCGAGTGCTACGTCTCCGCGCTCTTCCTCGACAGCCTTGATTTTGCAAAGACTTTGCGTTTCTTGAACAGCTTTATACGGGGAACAATATGCAACAGGAGATTCCTGACAACATACTGCTGACAAATCTGGACGACCTGATCAACTGGGGCAGGGCCAACTCGCTCTGGCCGATGTTCTTCGGGCTCTCCTGCTGCTTTGTCGAGATGATGACCTCGTTTACCTCGCGCTACGATGTCTCCCGTTTCGGGGCGGAAGTGCTGCGCGGCTCGCCGCGTGAGGCTGACTTGATCGTTATTGCCGGTACCCCGTTCCGCAAAATGGCTCCCAGTATCCTGCGCCTGTATGAGCAGATGGCCGAACCGCGCTGGGTGGTCTCGATGGGAAGCTGTGCCAACTCCGGCGGCATGTATGACGTCTACAGCGTGGTGCAGGGGGTCAACCAGTTCCTGCCGGTGGATATTTACATACCCGGCTGTCCACCGCGCCCTGAGGCGTTTTTGCAGGGGCTGATGCTGTTGCAGGAGAAGATCAGAAGCGGAGAGCGCCCGGCCCGGCCGGTGCTGCACCTTGCCGGCGGCAGTCAGGGAACAACGGTACCGCTGCTGGTGGACGGTATTTCCAAAACCTGTGATCCGCGCGGTCCCGGTCTGGAGCAAACCGCCATTCGCGGTGTCTCGGTCGGGCATCCGCACCAGTATCTGCCGCGCAGCGATGAACAGTGGCGTCCTCCGGCACCGAAACATGATTACCCCGATTTCGGCATGGCCAGCGAGCTGGAAAAGATCTTCGGCGATCAGGTCCGCCGGGACGACTCCGCCACCGACATGCTCACCTATCGGGTTGCGCCGGAGCTGCTGCCCGGCGTGCTGCGCACCCTGAAAAACCGCAGCAGTGCCCCCTTCAGACGTCTGGAAGATATTGCCTGCGTTGATGAATCCTGCCGCTGTGCTCCGGAACAGTTCGGTGCATTTACCGTCAACTACCACCTGCTCAATTTTGATATTCCCGGCCACATCCGCATCAAAACCGAGCTGCCGGATGAATCAGCACCGCTGCCGACGGTCAGTACTATTTTTGCCAATGCCAACTGGTACGAGCGTGAGGTCTACGACATGTACGGTCTCCGCTTCGACGGTCACTCCAATCTGCGCAGGATCCTGATGCCGCACGACTGGCAGGGACATCCGCTGCGCAAGACGCACCCCTCCCGTGGCACCGAGATGCCGGCCTATACACTCGAAGATGCCCGCAGACTCCAGTCCCTGCCGGCAGACCAGTTTTTCGATGAGTCTGATCCGGACACATTGATTCTCAACCTGGGGCCGCAGCACCCCGGTACTCACGGCATCATCCGCTGCATGCTGAAATTGGACGGTGAAGAGATTGTTGCGATGGAGAGCGACATTGGCTATCACCATCGCGGAGCGGAAAAGATCGCTGAACGCCAGCACTGGAATCAGTTCATCCCCTACACCGACCGCATCGACTACCTTTCCGGAGTACAAAATAATCTGGCCTACTGCCATTCTGTCGAACGGTTGTGCGGCATCACCGTGCCGGAGCGGGCCGAAGTCATCCGGGTCATGCTGGCCGAACTGTTCCGCATCGCCAACCACCTGGTATGGCTGGGCACTTTTACCGCCGACGTGGGAGCGATGACGCCGGTGTTCTACACCTTTACCGATCGGGAGAAAATTTTTGATATCGTCGAGATGATTACCGGCGGACGGATGCATCCGGCCTGGTTCCGTATCGGTGGCGTGGCTGAAGATCTGCCGGATGGCTGGCAGGAACCGGTCAAGGCTTTTCTGGCCTGGATGCCATCCCGTTTGAAAGAGTACCACGCTTTGCTGGACCGGAATCCGATCTTCCTGGCCCGTTTGAAGGGGGTCGGAGCTATTTCGAAAGACGATGCCCTTGAATGGGGGCTGTCCGGCCCAAACCTGCGGGCCTGTGGTTTTGAGTGGGATCTGCGCAAAAAAATCCCCTACGGTGGCTATGAACGCTTTGATTTTGATATCCCGACCGCAGAAGGGGGCGATTGCTGGGCTCGGTATCTGGTACGCATGGGCGAGATTGAGCAGTCGCTGCGCATCGTGCAGCAATGCTGTGAACGTATGCCGACCGGACGCTGGATGACCGATGATTATCGCTATGTACTGCCGCAGAAAGCGGATACGCTCAAGGATATCGAATCCCTGATCCATCACTTCGTCAACAGCACCCGTGGCATGTCCGCCCCCACAGGTGAAAACTACAGCGCCATCGAGGCGCCCAAAGGTGAGAACGGCTATTTTGTCGTCTCGGATGGTCTCAACATCCCCTATCGGGTACGAATCAAGACCCCCAGTTTTCCGCATATCCAGGCCTTGCCGACTATGAGCAAAGGGTGGCTGGTGGCCGATTTTCTGGCAATACTGGGGTCGATCGATTTTGTGCTGGCTGATCTGGACAGGTAAGCTATGATTCCCGAGACTATGAGACAAGAGCTTCAAGACCGCATCAGCTCTGCCATAACCAACCGTGAAGCGGCGGTGGATGTGATGAAGGCGCTTCAGACCCATTACGGATGGCTGACCGACGAGGCGGTCGTTGAAGCGGCCGGGCTGCTGGGGCTCTCGCCGCTGCAGGTGGAGGAACTGGCCACCTTTTACGAGATGATCTACCGCCGACCGGTCGGGCGGTACGTAATCCACGTGTGCGATTCGATTTCATGCTGGAGTATGGGTGGTGAGAGTCTGCTGCGGCAGATTGCCGGGCTGCTGAAAGTTACGGTGGGCGCAACAACCCCGGACGGTCTTTTTACGCTGCTCCCCTGCTGCTGCCTGGGGAATTGCGGCCAGGCACCGGCGATGATGATCGGTAACAGCATTTACGGCGGGGTTACTTCGTTAGAAAAGGCTACTGATATATTACATCAGCACCGTCGGAATACCTGAATGGAACAGATCCTCTTTCAACATAACAAGCCGGGCCGCTGTGTCACCTTTGCCGAGTATCAGACAGAAGGTGGCTTCACTGCATTGAAAAAGGCGCTTGCCGCTATGACACCAGACGAAGTGCAGCAGGTGGTGATTGATTCCGGCTTGCGCGGACGCGGCGGGGCCGGTTTTCCGACCGGCAAGAAGTGGTCGTTCGTGCCGCGCAATCTGCCCGGTCCGCGCTGGTTGATCTGTAATTGCGATGAGATGGAGCCGGGTACCTACAAAGACCGCATTCTGCTCGAGGCCAATCCTTATTCACTTATAGAAGGGATCACTCTGGCCTGCTATGCCATCGGGGTGCGGCACGCTTTTATCTTCATCCGGCGCGGCTATGAACAGGCCGCTGCCAATCTGCAACGGGCCATCAGTGAAGCCGCTGCTGCCGGCCTGCTGGGCGAGAATATTCTGGGGAGCGGATTTGACTGCGCTATCGATGTGCATGTTTCGGCCGGGCGTTACATCTGCGGCGAAGAGACCGCCCTGATGAACGCCCTGGAGGGGAAACGGGCCAATCCGCGCGCCAAGCCACCTTTTCCGGCCATCAAAGGTCTCTGGGGCGGACCGACCGTCGTCAACAATGTCGAGAGTCTGGCCAATATTCCGTATATTATTGCCAACGGTCCCGCCTGGTTCAAAGCGACAGCCGCCACACCCGAGGCGGCTGGCATGAAGCTGTTCTGTATCAGCGGGCATGTGACACATCCGGCCTGTTTTGAGTTGCCGCTGGGGATGAAACTGGGCGACATTATCGGCGGCCCCTGCGGCGGCATGCGACCGGGAAGCAGCTTCAAGGCCTGTCTGCCGGGAGGCGCCTCGACCCCCTACTTCACGGCAGATCACTGGAATATTCCGATGGATTTTGATCCGGTAGCCAAGGCCGGTTCGCGGCTAGGAACCGGCGGTATCGTCGTGTTCGACCACAAAACGTGCATGGTGGCAGCCACTCTCAACCTGGTGCGCTTCTACGCCCGAGAATCGTGCGGCTGGTGTACCCCCTGTCGTGAAGGGCTCCCTTTCGTAGTCAATCTGCTGGAAACCATCGAATCCGGACAGGGGAGTGACGAGCATATCGAAATACTGCGGGAACATATCAAGTATCTGAACTACGCATTCTGTGCCCTGGCGCCCGGTGCCATGGGGCCGGTGGATGGCCTGCTCAGGCACTTTGAGGATGAAATCAGGGAGCATAATCGTAACGGGAAATGTCCATGCCGAAGCTGATCATCGATGACATAACGGTTGAGGTTGCCGAGGGAACTACCCTGCTGGAAGCTGCGCAGTCGGTGGATATCCCGATTCCGCACTTCTGCTGGCATCCGGCGCTGGGCAGGGCGGGGGCCTGCCGGGTCTGCGCCGTCAAACTGCTGGATGGCCCGGTCAAGGGGATTCAGATGTCCTGCATGCTGCCGGCCCAGGAGGGCATGGTGGTTTCAACGACCGATCCCGAAGCCGTAGCCATGCGGCGGCACGTTATCGAGTGGCTGATGATCAATCATCCCCACGACTGCCCGGTCTGTGATGAAGGGGGCGAATGTCAATTACAGGATTATACGATTGCCGGCGGGCATGGTATCCGGCGCTACAGCGGCAAAAAGCGGACTCATGTCAACCAATATCTCGGCCCATACATCGAACACGAAATGAACCGCTGCATCCAGTGCTACCGCTGTGTCCGCTACTATCAGGAGTATGCCGGTGGCACGGACTTCGGTGTCATGGGGAGCGCCGGGCGGGTCTATTTCGGTCGTTTTCAGGAGGGGCAATTAGAATCTCCTTTCTCAGGCAATCTGGTCGATATCTGCCCGACCGGAGTTTTTACCGATAAAACCGCCCGATTTCGTGCCCGCTACTGGGACTACGATATGGCGCCATCGGTCTGTCCCGGCTGTTCACTGGGTTGCAACACGACGCCGGTAGCCCGCTATCGTGAACTGCTCAAGACCGTTGCCCGCCGGAATGATGCCGTTAACGGCTGGTTCATCTGTGATCGGGGTCGTTTTGCGAACAGCGCCGTGAATGCTCCGCTGCGACCGCGCCATGCAGTCGTAGACAGCAGAGAAAGCTGCGTTGAAGATGCGCTGGATACTCTCCTGCTACGCATACACGCACTCGGAGAACTCCATGGCCCCGGCAGCATCGCCGTCGTCGGTTCATCGCGCATGGCTCAGGAAGCTGCAGAGCTGCTGCCACAGCTGGCGCTCCGCATCGCAGCCGGCGCACTCTGCTACCGTACGACGCGAAAAGAATCTACCGAAACCAGCTCATTCGTTGAGCTGGTGCACACCGGAAGTAGCGCATCACAGCAGGACGTTCGGAAGTCCGATTGTATCGTTGTCTACGGTTGCGATCCGCTGAACGAAGCCCCGATGATGGCCATGGCGATTCGACAGGCCTGGAGAAGCGGTGCCACAGTGTATGTGATCGAGCATAAAATCACCCTACCGTGTGAATTCACCCTACGTGCGACCCTGGATGATGTACCGCTGGCAGAGGCTGAAAGGCCGGTTATCATCTGTAATCTGTCTGCCGAAACTGACCAGCTCGACAAGCTTCTGGAAGGACACAGCCGACTCAAAATCGCCCCCCTGTTTCCCGCCGCCAACAGCTTTGGAACAGCGCTGTTGATGCGTGAGCATGGTGCAATCAGCCTGGAAGAGGCTCTGGCGGATGGGGAGATCAAAGGAATAATCTCGATAGAGGCCGACATCCCGGCAGCTTTGCTTGGAAAAATTCCGTTTGTTGCCGCTCTTGATTGGCAGGCAACAGCAACGGTTCAGGCAGCGCAGATCGTTATCCCGACAACCGCCTGGGTTGAGATGAATGGCAGCTACATAAATTATGAAGGCAGAGCGCAACATTTTTCAAAGGTCATGAACCCGGGAGTCCCGGTCAAAGGACTTGATCCGGCCGGTCACCCACCCCACATCCATCGCAGCACCGCAACGGGTGGTGAGGCTCTGCCCGCCCGGCAACTGCTGGCCAGGCTGATTAAACTGCTGGATGACGGCAACAGAGGGCTGTCATGAGTTATGATCCGATCGACATAACCCTGATAGGAGCCAAAATAGCTCTGGTCTTCTTCGTAATCCTGACCCTGGCGGCCTACCTGGTTTTTGCCGAGCGTAAAGTGCTGGCCTGGATTCAGGATCGTAAAGGGCCCAACCGCGTCGGCCCGTTTGGACTTTTGCAGCCGCTGGCCGATCTGATCAAGCTGTTGACCAAGGAGGATTTCCGGCCGATCGGCGCGGACAAGTGGTTGTTTTATCTGGCACCGGCCATGGCGGCCATCCCGGCCATCATGATTTTTGCCGTCATCCCCTTTGGTGCGCCGCTGACGGTTTTCGGCCATAGCGTGGAGTTACAGATCTCCGACCTGAACGTGGGGCTGCTTCTCTTTTTGGCGCTCTCCTCGATTGCGGTCTACGGAGTTGCCCTGGGTGGCTGGGCTTCGAATTCAAAATATGCCCTGTTGGGGAGTATTCGCGGGCTGGCGCAGCTGATATCGTACGAGCTCTCCATGGGCTTGTCGCTGGTGCCGGTCGTCATGCTGGCCCGTTCCTTCCGGCTGTCAGATATCGTCGCCGCCCAGTCCGGCTGCTGGTTTATCGTCTATCAGCCGCTGGCTTTTATCATTTTTCTGATCAGCATCGCCGCTGAATGCAAACGGATCCCCTTCGATCTGCCTGAAGCGGAGGGGGAACTCGTAGCCGGTTTCCACACCGAATACTCCGGCATGCGTTTCGGTCTGTTTTTCGTGGGGGAATACATCAACATCATCGTGCTGGGGGGGCTGGCGGCCACGTTTTTCCTGGGGGGCTGGCACGGCCCCTGGCTGCCGCCGGTGATCTGGTTTTCAGGCAAGGTACTGGCGTTTGCCTTTCTGTTTATCTGGATGCGCGGCACCCTGCCCCGCCTGCGCTACGATCAATTGATGCATTTCGGCTGGAAGATCCTGACGCCACTGGCACTGGTCAATATTCTTGTGACCGGCTGGTGGCTCGTTTTGAGGGGCTGAATGAAGATATTTTCCGACATGACAGCGCTTATGACCGGCATGTGGATTACCTGGAAGCACATCTTCCGCAGGCCGGTGACGATCCAGTATCCAGAGCAGCGGCGCCAGCCCTACCCCCGCTACCGGGCCCGGATTGTGCTGACGCGCGACCCGGAGGGGGGCGAGCGCTGTGTGGCCTGCCAGCTCTGCTCGGCGGCCTGTCCGGTGGATTGCATATCGATGCAGCCGGCCGAAGGAGATGGCGGCAGACGGTATGCCGAATGGTTCCGGATCAACTTTGCACGCTGCATCTTCTGCGGGCTTTGCGCCGAGGCCTGCCCTACCCTGGCCATCCAGATGACCCCCGACTATGAAATCTGCACCCGGGATATCATGAACCTGATCTACGAGAAGGAAGATCTGCTGATCGACGGCTGCGGCAAATCAGCCGATTACAACTTCTACCGGCATGCCGGTATCGCGGTGACCCAGCCACGCGGCAACGGAGCAGAGGAACTGCCGCCGGTGGATGTACGGGGTTTGATGCCTTGATATGGAAACCTACCTCTTCTACATACTGGCGGTCGTGACCGTCATCGGCACCATCCTGGCGATTACCGAAAAACATCCGGTGCATGCCATCGTGCATCTGGTGACCTCTTTCTTCAGCCTGGCGGCGATCTTCTTCCTGCTGGCTGCGCCGCTGATTGCCATGTTTGAGGTCATCATCTATGCCGGCGCAGTTATGGTGCTGTTTATGTTCGTGATCATGATGCTCGACCCGGGGCGTACCGATCAAGCCGGTCGCCCTGGACTGCGGCAGTGGCTCCTGCCGGCCATCCTGGGGGTCATCATTCTGGTATCGATCGGAGTGCTGGCAGCAGGTTATGTCACTGCTCCCCATACCTCCAGCGCAATCACCGTTCGGGAGTTCGCCGTGACCCTGTTCCGGAAATACGGCGTCGCCATCGAGATCATCTCGATGCAGCTGCTGTTTGCAGTTGTCGGCGCACTCTACCTTGGCAGGAGGCGGGCACCATGATCGTTCCTCTGGCGCATGTCCTGGTCCTGGCTGTCATACTGTTCTGTCTGGGGCTGATCTGCACGCTGGTCTGGCGCAGTAACGTGATCATGATGCTGATCGGTATTGAAATCATGCTCAACGCCGCCATGCTGGTATTCGTCGGGGGGGCCTGCCACTGGGGGACGGCCGACGGCCAGGTGTTTGCCTTGATGATCATGGCCATGACATCGGCAGAGGTTTCACTGGCCCTGGCGCTGGTGGTCTATCTGCACCGCCGCCGGAACACCGTAGACACGGATGAATTCAGGGAGCTACAGGACCAATGAAACTCTACCTCGAACTCATAATTCTGCTTCCGCTGCTGGGCGGAATCTCCAATGCACTGCTGGGGGGCAGACTGTTTTCCCGCCGTTCAAGCGAGTTCGTTGCCTGCGCCGTTATCTGGGGCAGTTGTGCTGCTGCGCTGACCGCTGCTTATTCCTACCGGTCACCTGAAGTCGTGGAAATCGCCACCTGGTTGTCCGATTTCGACTTCAAAGCCCCACTTACCCTGTATCTTGACCCGCTTTCGCTTTCGCTCTGCCTGATGATCACCTTTGTCTGCGGATTGATCCATCTCTATGCCGTGGGATACATGCGCGACGATCACTGCTACGTACGTTTTTTTGCCCTGTTGAACCTGTTCGTGGCAGCCATGCTGACGTTAGTGCTGGCTGAGAACCTGCCACTTTTGTATCTGGGGTGGGAAGGGGTCGGCTTCTGCTCTTACGCCCTGATTGGATTCTGGTACTCCGATCCGAAGAACGCGACTGCCGGTCGCAAGGCCTTCATCGTTACGCGTATTGGAGATATCGGCCTGGGGATCGCCATCGTCTGGATGTTTGAACTGTTCGGCACCGAATCGATCACCCGTTTGAACCAGATGGGCAATCTTCTGCCGGTCGGCATTGTCACCGCCCTTGGTCTTTTGATGCTGCTGGCAGCCATGGGCAAATCGGCCCAGGTGCCGCTGATGGTCTGGCTGCCGGATGCCATGGCTGGTCCGACCCCGGTTTCGGCTCAGATTCATGCCGCCACCATGGTAACTGCCGGGGTTTACCTGTTGATGCGCATGTTCCCGCTGATCGGCTCCTCTACTACCGTTAGCGCTGCAATCGCCATCACCGGTGCGCTGACCGCCTTTTACGGCGCGACCTGCGCAGTAGCACAACGCGATTTGAAACGAATCCTGGCTTTTTCCACCATCAGCCAGATCGGCTACATGATGCTGGGGGTCGGGTCTGGAGCGATCACGGCCGCCACCTTCCATCTTCTGGTACACGCCTTCTTCAAGGCGCTACTGTTTCTGGGGGCCGGCTGCGTTATTACCACCCTGCACCACGAACAGGACATCTTCCGCATGGGGGGCTTGCGTCACAAACTCCCTGGCACCTACTGGCCGTTTCTGGCCGGGGCACTCTGTCTGGCCGGCCTGCCACTGACAGGAGGCTTTTTCAGCAAGGACGGTATCCTGAGTGCGGTCTGGCGCACGGGTGGTATGCTGTACGGCGGGCTGTATCTCGTGGGTCTGATGACGGCGTTTATTACGGCTGTCTATACCATGCGCATGCTGCTGGTGGTGTTTGGCGGGCCTTCGACTCCGCTCAGCCACCAGGCAGTAGATGGGGCGGATCTTACTGAGAATAAGGATAAGCGGATGGTGAGCGGAGTCGGACCGCTGCCGCGCATCATGGAGTGGCCTTTAATCCCGCTGGCACTTCTGGGGCTTGGCGGTGGCCTGCTTAACCTGCCGGAATATCTGGGGGGCGGCTTATTGCACTCGTTTCTGGCGCCACTTACCGGTCACGAGCCGACTCTGCCTCACGCAACCGAACTGCTGTTGCAGGGGAGCGCCGCCATTGTTGCCCTGGCAGGAACGGCAACCGCCTGGCTACGCTACGGCGGACAGCGGCGCTCCTTGCGCCTGAGCGAAGCGCAGCAGCCGGCGCGGGGTCTACAGGCTTTTTTACGTGAAGGGTGGCGGGTGGATCAGTTGTATGACCTGCTGTTTGTGCGCCCGTATGTCCGGCTGGCAACGCTCCTGTGGCAACGGGTTGACGAAGGGTGTATCGATGACAATCTGGATCGTACGTCAACTCAGCTGGGTCGGTTCGGAAACATGTTGGGCGGACTGGGACAGGGACGTGTTTCCCTGTCGCTGACCGGCATGGCGATCGCTGCCGCGCTGATGATCGCCTGGCTGGCGTGGATGACAGCATGAACACTTCGCTACTGCTGACAAGTCTGGTGTTTCTCCCGCTGGCCGGAGGTTTTCTGCTACTCTTTATGGGTGGGCGGGCACAGACAGCCAAAATTACCGCCCTTGCCATCGCCCTGCTTGAAGCGGCGCTGGCCTGCAGCACGTGGTTCTGCCAGGGTGCAATCCCGTCTGCGGGCGCTCCAGCGGGATTTTTCCTCTATGAAGATTTCCCCTGGATCGAACAGCTCGGCATCCGCTACATACTCGGCATGGACGGTATCAGCCTGCTGCTGGTAATCCTGGCGACCGTTGTCACGGTCATCGCCATGCTGGTCTCCTGGCGCTCGATCACGGAAAAAATTACCCTGCACTACCTGCTCCTCTTGGCAATGGAGTCCGGCATCATCGGTGTATTTCTCTCGCTGGATCTGTTCCTGTTTTACCTCTTCTGGGAGCTGATGCTGATTCCGATGTTCTTTCTGATCGGTATATGGGGGCATGGCCGCAACATTTATTCGGCGGTCAAGTTTTTCCTGTACACACTTGTCGGTTCACTGCTGATGCTGCTGGCCATCATCGCACTCTACCTGATTCACGGAGCTCAGAGCGGCATGTACAGCTTCAGTCTGGCCGCACTGCTCGGCACCCACTTCTCTCCGGCTACCGGCCTCTGGCTGTACGCTGCGTTCCTGCTGGCCTTTGCGGTCAAGTTTCCGATTGTGCCACTGCACACCTGGCTTCCGGATGCACATACCGACGCTCCGACCGCCGGCAGCGTGATTCTGGCCGGTCTGCTGCTCAAAACCGGCGCCTACGGGCTGATCCGTTTCGGCTACCCGCTCTTTCCGGAAGCGGCCCGCACACTGACACCGCTCCTGATCGGCCTGGCGGTAACCGGTATTATCTACGCCTCCTGGATCGCCTTCGCCCAGAAAGATATGAAACGGCTGGTGGCCTACTCCAGTGTCGGACATATGGGCTTTGTCGCCCTGGGTATTGCGGTCTGGACACCGGTGGCGCTCTCGGGCGCGCTCTTGCAGATGCTCAATCATGGCCTGACAACAACGGCTCTGTTTGCGCTGGTGGGGATGCTGGATGAACGCGCTCACACGCGCCAGATCGAGGATTACGGGGGATTGTGGGGCAAGATTCCGCTCTTCTCAGTTTTCTTCGTACTGTTTGCCATGGCATCAGCCGGACTGCCCGGCCTGAACAATTTTGTCGGCGAATTCCTCGTTCTGACCGGTTCGTTCAAAGCGGCCCATCTCGCGACAATCCTGGCGTTTATCGGCGTGATCCTGCCGCTGGTCTACACAGTGCGGCTGATACAGGAGCTTATTTTTCAAAAAGAGCGCCGCACGCTGCCGCTCTCAGACCTGACGCTGCGTGAGATGTCGGTTCTGGCTTTTCTGGCGCTGTGCGATATCTACATCGGTATGCATCCGGCGCCACTTTTGGACATTTTGAAACAGCCGGTTGCGCTTTTGACGGGAGGGGTGCCGTGACAGCTACGGATCTCTTCATAGCGCTACCAATCATACTGCTGGCTGTCGGAGCGCTGGTGACGTTGCTGGTCGGTGCAATTACCCGCACCACCAACATCGGAATCGTGATCGCACTGGCGGCAACTCTGGGCGCCGCGTTCTGGCTTATGCAGTCACCACCAACTCTTCCGGCACCGACACTGGGGCTTTCAGCCGGAGGATTGTCACGCCTGTTCGGGGTATTCTTCTGCCTGCTGGCAGCCGGAGTGCTCTGCCTTTCAGTGGCCTACAATCGTGAGCGCGGCATCAGCGGTGAGGAGTATCCGTCGGTACTACTTTTTACAACCTTCGGTATGCTGGCCCTGGCATCGGCGACAAATCTGCTGACGCTGTTTCTGGGGTTGGAAGCAATGAGTTTCGGTTTCTATATTCTGGTGGCAATCGATCTGCAGCGGGGGGTCTCCGGGGAAACCGGATTAAAATATCTGCTTCCGGGGGCGCTCAGCACCGCTTTCCTGGCTTTCGGCATTGCCCTTTTATACACCGTTTCCGGGACACTTTCTCTTCACGAGCTGATGCAGTTCACCTTGACGAGCGGCACGCCGGACCCGATTGCCCTGGCCGGCTGGGGCTGCCTGCTGGCCGGCCTTGCATTCAAGCTGTCACTGGCTCCGGCCCATCTCTGGACACCGGATGTGTATCAAGGGGCTCCGGCACCAGTGGTCGCGTTTCTCTCCGGCGGTTCCAAGGCAGCCACGATCCTCTTTTTGCTTCTGCTTCTTCCCCAGGCTGTTGATGTCAGCGCCCTGCGGATACCACTCTGTGCGTTGTCACTCTTCTCGATGATGATCGGAAATTGTGCCGCCCTGCGACAGAATCATGTCCGGCGCCTGATGGCGTACTCTTCCATCGCCCAGATGGGGTATGTCGTACTGGCCCTGCTTTCCGGTAAAAGCGGCGGTTATCAGGCGGCGGCCTTTTATGCCATCGCCTATGGAACGATCAGTCTGGCGGCCTTTGGCGCCATAACCGTTATCGAACGGAATGGTGGCGGAGAAACCTTGGATGATTATCGAGGAGTTGGCTCACGGCAACCGTTTGCAGCCGGCGTGCTGGCTCTCTCCCTGTTTGCCCTGGCCGGTATTCCACCTACGGCCGGCTTTACCGGCAAATTTCTGATTTTCAGCGCCGCCATCCGCTCCGGCGAAATAACCCTGGCCGTGACAGGTATCCTCCTGACCGCCGTCTCGGTCTATTACTACCTGAGAGTGGTGGTCGCCCTCTATTTCAACCATGCCGACAATACTGAAGACACGCAGCCCAGAAGCATCCCTACTGCCCCCGAATACGCCGTTCTGATAGCTGCAGCGACAACAATACTCATACTGGGACTCTGGCCAGGCAAGCTCATTGAACTACTGTCACGAGCTTAATTCGATCTGAAAGAAACGGGAATCAGGGTTTCATTGCGGAGATAACCTGTCTGATCATCCTAAATACGGCAGTTCATGAACCACAGAGCAACTGAGAAACAGATAAATCAGGCAGTTACATCAACAACTGACATAACCAAAATGGTGAGTGACTTTTTCTCGTTTTATTCTGAAATTTTCTTTGTTTTTGCTCAGTCGCTCAGTTGCTCTGTGTTTCAAATGCTTTTTCCAGGATAAATTCAGACAATATCTTCACTCCTAAATCTCTTGAAAAGCAGTGCACCAAGAATAAGGCAGTAAAAAAGGACATTGATGAACGGGTAAATTGAGCCGAGTTCATGGGATGATCCGCTCTCAATCAACGATGATGCCAACTGTTGAACGCCCAAGAGCTTCGGCCAGCAGAAATAAACGGCTTTCCACCAGGTCACGTCTGAGTGTGGCTGGGCGCCCGGTTGCTGTAGTATCGCCTGCGCTATCTGACTGTGGCTGGCAGCTGCTATGCCGTCTGCGACAAAGCCAATGGCACCAACAGCCAGAAGACACAGAAAAGCGACAATGTCGGACATCAGGAGAGACAAAAGCAGAACCGCAATAATCACAAAGAGCAGGTTAATTGAACAGAGAATCGAGGCGACGAGGTACCCCGGCATAAAAACCTTCAGATTGATGGATGTAATGAAGAACACAATGCCATGCAGGGTGAACATGAAAAGTACTGATAAGGCCCATAATCCGAGGATCTTGCCGGTAACATACTGCCAGCGGGCTATCGGCTTGGACAAAATGCACGCTTGCATGCCTTCGTTCCGGTCGCGTCTGAATATCCGCATCGAAAGCAGAGCCGTTATGACCATCACGCCAGCACCAATGACGTGAAAGGTCGCTTTCGATAACGTTCTGACAATGGTTGCGGCATCAAGAGACTGTCCGTTCACCATGTAGTTGCCTTGATAACATCCGCGAACAAGAAATACGCAGATTGCGCAGGTAACGAACATGACGACAAAACTTCTCTGCTGTACTTCGTCAATAAGCGTATATTTTGTAACCCTTGTAATGGGGGAAAGTGCTTTTGAAGTTTCCATATCAACCTTTTACGAGTCTTACGAACACATCTTCCAGCGTCTCACCGTCTTTGACAATGGCGGAAATGGTGTCTTTTACCAAGAGCTTGCCACGGTTGATTATTGCTGCGGTATCGCAGATTTTTTCGACTTCCGACAGCAGGTGTGAGTTTAAGAAGATGGTCATGCCTTGATCTTTAAGCGACTCAAGGAGCAGGCGGATTTCCCGGATACCGATGGGATCTAATCCTGAAGTTGGTTCATCCAGAATCAACAGTTTTGGATTTCCCATGAGAGCAGCGCCTAATCCGAAGCGCTGCACCATGCCTTTGGAATATGTGCCGACCTTCGTATTCTCCCGACCCTGCATTCCAATCAGCTCGACAATGCGCTTACAGTGATCTGTAGCCTCGGACCGGTCCATATCCAATAGTTCAGCACAGCGTAACAGGTAGTGCCACCCGGAAAGAGAAGCCGGGATATGGTGGTTTTCTGCAAGGTAACCAACTGATTTTCGGCATTCTGCTTGTAAACTTGAGATGCCGCTTAACGATAAGCTTCCCGAAGACGGCCTGGTAAAGTCGAGCAGCATCTTAACGATTGTCGTCTTTCCGGCTCCATTGGGTCCAAGCAGAGCAAAATACTCGCCTGGCGTGACAGAGAAGGATACATCGTCAACAGCAGTAAGAGAGTCATATAGTTTGGTAACGTTTTTTAATTTAATCATATGATGGGCGCTTATGAAATTTCGGCCAATTTGAGGACGGACTTGTCAGTAATCAAATCGCCAACCGCAGTGACGTAAGCTTGGAAGTGTCCGGAATTCAAGTGTTGTTCCAGACAGGTCAGGCTCTTCCAGTTCTCATAGAATACAAAGACAGCCGGATTGTCGTTGTCCTGATGCAGCCGGTACTCAATGCAACCTTCTTCCTGACGCGTAGGAGCAATCATTTTAAGAAGTTCAATCTTAACCGCTTCAATCTGGTCACTTTTTGCCGTTACCTTTGCCACAATGGTTATTTTTAACATAGTATCCTCGTTTTTCGTGGGATTGTTTTCGATGGACCTGTTCAACCTGTTCGGCGATTTCTCCGACGTGCTCATTTCATAGGAACATCCTCAGAGATGCACGACCATTCAGTAACAGTATACTGGAAGTAATACGGAAATCCTGCTTTGTCCAGTTCAGGAAGGTATGGCATGAGGGGAGCCGGGTGGCGGGTCCAAAAGACAAACCCGGAAACGTCTTCCTTCAAAAGGCTTACCCGGTGGAGTTTGGCCGGAAAGATCGGATTGGGATAGTAGCAGTATCCTGCTCGTATTCTGTTCATCAACCAAGTTGCATAAAAAGCCGGAATGTCTGTCCGGCGACTGGCGGATATGATCCGGCTCTGTCCAATCACTCTCATGCACTCCGCTTTATTGGAACGGCCTTTCCAAGAGTGGTTTGAGGAATTTATCAAAAACTACCAGCTGTTTTGCGGAGAGCAGGTCGACGTTCCCTTCGTTATCAAGTAAAAAGGTGCCGACACCGATGACAGTCCGTGCCAGATACCCGGTACCTTCAACAGCTCGTTCAATCTCGTCCCGCTGCTTGCTTAACAAGTTGCGCAGCTTTTTCAGATTAATTACCATAGCTTTTACTCCTGTTACCTTTGTTGCTGGTGATTAAAATTTTGTCGGCTGTCCGGTAGACGATACAACGCTGCTCCATAGCCGACCAGAGGGATCAATCTTCTTCCGGCTGCTTGTCGCCAGGGCAATAGGTACATGGACAAATTGATGATTCCAGAATCCAACGACCATATTCGTTCGGCCAGCCATACCGGCATGAGCAGCGTTGTGACCTAGTGATAAACAGAATGTTGCATCATGCGGGTTTGCCGGTTGGCTTCGGATTGTATAGCTTGGATCAATGTATTTCAGCGTCATTTCCATACCGATCTCTTTGAAGTGTGCATTAATTTTCTCTTTGAGGAAAAGCCCGATATCGGTAAGTTTTGTATTCCCGGAAGCGTCAAATTCACCGGATGCCGTCATTAACTCTTGTCCAGCGCCTTCCGCAACAACGATAACCGCATGACCACGCTGCCTGATTCTCTGCTCTAAATCAGTAAGTAATCCGGGTAATGTGAACGGCGCTTCAGGAATCAAACAATAATTAACCTGGCAATCTGCCATCGCGGTATATGCGGCAATAAACCCGGAATCACGCCCCATCAGCTTTACCAGACCGATGCCGTTACGCGCTCCGAGTGCTTCGGTATGTGCAGCATAGGTTGACCTTCGTGCTTCGGAAACAGCCGTTTCAAAGCCGAATGTGTTTTGCAAATATGAAATGTCATTGTCGATAGTTTTCGGGATTCCGATGACGCTGATCGATTTTCCTTGACGGACAATTTCTTCTGATATTTTGGCCGCCCCCTTCAGTGTTCCGTCGCCTCCGATAGTAAACAAAATGCCAATGCCAAGTTCCGAGAGTGTTGCTACCATCTCCGCTGGATCTTGATGACCTCGCGATGAACCGAGAATCGTTCCGCCGGATTCTCCTATCCGGCTCACAAGCTCCGTAGTCAGTTTGAGGGGTGTATGGCCGTAACTGTGTACAAGCCCTTCATAGCCATAGCGAAACCCATAAATATTCTGAACACCGTAATGGTGATGCAGACTCATTACTATGGCGCGGATAACGTCATTGGTTCCAGGACAGAGGCCACCACAGGTGACAATTCCACAGGAGATTGCGGCGGGATCAAAGAAAATCTTCTGCCGAGGGCCTGCAACTTCAAATGATAACGGTGCAAGATTGTCGGCAATGCGCCGTTGAATTTCGTCAAAACTTGAATGATAGAGAAGACGCTCATAGCTATCACAGAAGCACTGAGCCGACATCGGTGACGAATACCGGTTTTTACCAAGACACGGGACTTCAAAGTCATTTCTGGACAGGCTTTTATGTGACATCTTGATCCTCGTTTACATAGCCAGAAGAGATAATTAAAAGGGCTACAGTGCAAAGACGTAACCCATTGTTTTTACTGGAGGCAGTCGTTATAACTACTGTTATAACCATATAATTTACTTATGCTTTGAATGTTTATATTTTTATACATACCCCTAAAGCTACCCCTAAACATTTTTGCGTACCGTATTTACGCCTCAATTCTTTTGAGTGAATATGACAGGAATACCGGATTCTTTCCAACAAATAATTGCATCCTGATTATCACTTTACGACCAGCACAATAATCAAGATTTTCAATAGCTCGGATCTTGAGAGAGTGGTTTGCGGCCTTTTGCAAATCACTCTTGAAAGTCCGAACCATAAGGAATCTTTTGAATGACTCTGGCATACCAATTGAAATTCTTTCCTAATTACCGATTCAACTCCCTAACTCAACAATAGCAAACCAGCGAGATTAAACGAACGTGATACTGAACCGGCGTGAGATTAAACGAACGTGATACTGAACCGGCGTGAGATTAAACAGACGTAATAAAATCTAGAGCTATCGAGGTTACAGCTGAAGGCTGGATTTCTGAAGTCAAGAAAGAGATAAAGTCACCTAAAAAAGGGCTCATCCTTTCTGAGGGCGAGATACTACAGGAATATGCAGAAGTCGGACTGCGCAGACAGATAGAGGATTTCCTTGCCGTTTACAACGGCATCAGAAGTGGAGAAATAAAAATTCCTGGAATTTCAATTGCGTGCGGAGCAACAAAATACCTCGGCTTCATTCAAACTGAAGACGCATATACAAGCGCCAGCCTATATATAACTCCTGAGCGTATTCCTCAAATTGATGTATGGACAGTAAAAGACAAGGAATCCTCTGTGGCTATGGCATTGAATGAGCTTGGCATTGAACCGATCCCGATGAAGAAATCCTCCGGGAAAGTAGGAAAGATTCCACTCCAGAAATTTGATCGTTTAGCATTTGTGGCATTCCTTAATGCGTTAGGTCAGTCTTGAAACATAACTTTAAGTTCAACCAGGCTTACGACCTGCCCGAAAACCCGGCAGGTCAAAGCCATGCCCGTTGTGTGAGGGAAAATGGAATAAAAAAGTAGTGACAATTAATAATGATACCGTGCCTGAAGAAAATCAATTCTGTCATCACGAACAAGATAGACTATTCTGTGTTCTTGTGTGAGGCGTCTCGACCAAGTGCCAGATGAAAGGTATTTTAGCGGTTCTGGCTTTCCGATGCCAGTAAATGGGTCGCGCATGATTGCTTCAATCAAATCAAAAGCCCGCAACGCGACTTTTCGATCAGTCTGCACCCAGTGACGCAAATCTTCACGGAACTCCGGCTGAAAAACAGTGTCCCGCTGTTTACTCTTCAAGACCAACCTCGGAACGAAGGGATTTCACTGAAGATGCTGCGCCAGTCCCCTTCAGTGCACGCTCCAGTGCAGAAAGAAGCCTTTCGGCATTTTTGGGGGAACGCAGCAGGTGAGAACTTTCCACCAGGCTTTGCAGTTCATCAGCAGCAATCATAGCCACATTGTTACCCTTGCGACGACGAATAAGAACTATCTCTCGATTTTCTATTACCTCGTCACAAAGTCCGGCTAAATTGGCTCTAGCATTGGTATAGGTTGTTTGTAGCATATCAGCGCCTCCTTTTTACGTACAGGAATACTGTACAGCATGATTTGTGGCCAGTCAAGAAGTCAAATTCGAAGGACAAATATCCAACTTGCGGAACGACCAGACCGCCCGGAAAGGCTGGGCGGACTGGTCAGCCTTATGACGTTGAAAGGAATTAAAATGAATATCCTATATTATCCGTATTTATAGCATTAGTGCTGTTGGCAAGATTTACTCCAGTACATGCTGGAAATTATGAGGTCAGCGTCACTCGGAAAGGATCAAATACTGCTATGAGTATGCGTACTCTGAGGAAGCAATTCTTAAGTCCACTGGTTATTCAGGCAAGTTGATTTTTTTAAATAATGGTACAAGTTGTGACGTTAAATCAGTTTATCCTGCATTCCCGGTTTAATGTAACGAGGTTGGAGATTCAATATCCATAGCCTCATAAAGTTCTATTTGTCGCTTCGTTACTTCACCCATGCGTGGATCACGCCCGGGATACTCGAAACAT
>Ga0172367_10000997_pt1 | contig 42546 bp, 66 predicted proteins | sample Lak10m_FD_114542 | JGI IMG/M metagenome (GOLD analysis project Ga0172367, IMG submission 114542) | Freshwater microbial communities from Kabuno Bay, South-Kivu, Congo - kab_022012_10m | ecosystem: Environmental > Aquatic > Freshwater > Lake | place: Democratic Republic of the Congo: South-Kivu... | reverse complement strand
AGTTAAGGTAATCGATGAAAACGAACTTGGGGAATTAAAATCAAAATTGGAAAGTTTTGAAAAAGAAAATGAAGAGTTGAAAGGACAACTCAAAAACCATCAAGAAGATTTGACACACAATGTGAAGATGAATTCACAAGAGATGCAAAATCTTCAAGATAAAGTGAATAACCTCAAAAGAGAATCTGTATTAAAAGACAGAGAACTTGAAAGGTTAAACGAAAAAATAAACGACCTTGAAGATTTAGCAAGAACAAAAGTTAAGTTTTTAAGATCATCAAATTTAAATAACGATTTATAATGGAAATTTTGTTGTTGTTTTTTATCGCGGCTTACGGTATGTCAAATATCTTGGTTTATGGATCAATCTTTGAAAGTACCCGTAATTTTATAACCGATTTGGGAGCTCTTCCGTATGTTGGATTCATCTTCAAATTTGTATCAGATCTTTTGAGTTGCATGATGTGCACCTCTACTTGGGTAGGATTTTTCTTTGGTCTTTTTGTAATGTCACCGTTTATGATCTTGGTCGGTGTTAATCCATCATATTCATGGTTTTTTGATGGGATGTTGGCCTCAGGTGCGGTATGGGCGATTAATTCGATAGTAGAATGGTTTGAAGAAAATAGATAAAACTAATAAATAAAAATATTATGCCAAAATCAAGAAAAAGGGGTGGGGATAAAGCTCACCGTGCAAGAGTTAAACTTCGTAATACTAAGTTGCAAACAGAACAAACAAGATTTAATCAACTTCTCCGAGAAAATATGATGAAACAAATGGAGGAGATGAAACAAAATCAAACTGAAACAGAAGAAGTACAGACAGAAACATACAGTTTAGGTAATATCAAAAAAGAGGAACAGGATATTTATTGAAAAATAGATTGAATGTTTGAAAATATATCATACTATATTCTTGATATATCTGAAAAAGATAAAATTAATTTTTCGGAAATTATTCACAAACAATTTGAAAGTTTAAGAAAAAGTATTGATGGAACAAAATGTATAATTAAAATAGAGGGTCCCCCAAAGTCATTTTTGAATACCATAAATACTTTGGATGGACCCTATTCTCATTCACAAATGAGGAGTATCATTGAAGATAAAAATTGGACTAACAGTTAATGCCAAATCCAAATAAAATTCAGTTTTCGGCAACAACGCCAAGTATTTCCTCTTTGAGGTATCAAAACTTCTATTTAGGGGTGCAAGACCAAGATTATGGACCTACTAGTAAAACAGGTTATTGGAATGGAATTTCGGTTCCGAACGGAGGATATGTTATATACTTTGACAAGGCGAGTCAAGGACCATCAATTTATGTCCCCAATAACGACGAAGAAGCTTTAAGTATTTTGAAACAATTCTATGGTGATATTGTTCCTTTGGGGCAACAAGGAAGTCTTAGTTCCATGATCACAGCACTATATGGTAATGGTAGTCGAAATGATTCAATCATTATTAACAAAAATTATGAAAATATTATAACTGAAAATTTATATTTGAGTTTCGATCCGTCGATTTATATTTGTCAAAATCTTTCAGCGGGGACACCTAGTTTTATTAAAAATATATCATATCGAACTTTGACAGGTCTAACTAATAATATGTTTGGCAATTCCGCATCAATTAACAGTCAGAACGGAAACATACTGGAGCTAGATGGAGTTACTGATGACTATCGTTATTTTGATTTGGGGTTTGTAACTGATTTGAGATTTACTGGTGATGTTACATACGAATTTTTTATAAAGATAAAAGATTTAACAGGGGGAACACCATCTCCATTATATTATAAATCCCCCACGGGTGAAGGTTCTTTATCTGCAGACACATCCAACAAATTGGTTTATTCTTATGGTAATGGTACGAATGCTCAAACTTTTCAATCCACCAGTGCTCTAACCAATAATACTTGGTATCATATTGTTATGGTTAGAGATTTAACAAATACAAATAAATTATATTTTTATTTGAACGGAGTTGAGGACTCAAATACCACCGCAACTTACTCAACGGCGACAGTATCAACAGATTCGACGGCATTTTTTGTAAACGGATTCCCAAGTGGTACAAGATATACTTTTGCGGATTTGGGTGTTTTGCGGCTATATAATTCAGCACTCACCGCCGCACAAGTTTCACAAAATTTTAATGCTCAAAAAAGTAGATTTGGACTCTGAAATTGATTATAATTGGTCATGTACGACCTATTTAATCAACCAAGATCGTTCGAATTGAATATGATAGAGCAATTAAAAGACAAAAATTTAGACAACCCAACCGTTCAAGTGGTTTGGGAGGACGAAGGTGATAATTTTTCACAAGAAAGGGTTAAGAGGATTAAGACCTATTTTCAACAAAAATACAACACCAAGAATGTCAATGTAATCACCAAGATCAAAACAACCGAAAATATTGTTCAGGATGTTGAATTTTCATTCAATATTACGGATGAAAACTATCAGAGAAAGTTAATCACAGAATTTCTTGGTGAAGAGGATAAAGAATTTGTGGAAAAAATCCTTAATTTTGACAAGTCTGTCAATAATGAAATTTCCACTCAAGATAGAGAATATATTCCATTTAAGAAGTGGTATTTGAAAAAGATCTCATTTTCGAACTTTTTATCTTATGGAGAAAATCAGGTTTTGGATTATTCGAATCTCGGAGGTATTACAGTTGTGGAATCCAACCCACCCAACTTCGGAGGTAAGACAATCTTGAGTGTTGATTTGTTGCTCTTTTTGTTTTTCAATACCACAACCAAAACCTCCAAAGCTGAAGACATCTTCAATCGATTCTCAACCAGTGACAAAGTTTCTGTCACGGGTGAGATCGTAATCGATGGGGAAGAATATCTTATTTCAAGATCAATTCAAAGAAGTAAGAAAAAGATGGGGGGATACAATGTCAAGACAGAACTTGAATTTTTTAAGAAGTTCAAAGATGGATCTATGGTAAATATGACGGGAGAGCAACGCCGAGAAACCGAGGAGTTTATTAAGAAATCTATTGGGGGTATTGATGATTTTTTGATGACAATTGTAACTACAGGTGGGAACTTGGAAGATCTAATTGATTCCAAACCCACCGCTCGGGGTGAGGTTTTGACAAGGTTCTTGGGACTTGATGTCCTGAAGGAAAAAGAAGAGGTTGCAAAAGGCATGTATTCTACCTTCAGTAAGCAAATGTTAAGTAATATCTATAACATCCAAAAACTAAAAGGCGAGATTGATAATTTTGAGAATCAAATCGGAAACAACGAAACTGCAATCATAGAACTTGTAAAAAAAATATCCGATTGTGATGACAGTTTAAAAAAGGGGAGGGAATATCGTGATGACCTTGTAAAGAAGAGAAACACAAACATCAACGAAGATCTCCAAAAACTTTCTGAAAGTGAAATCCGAGAAAACATTACAAAATCTGAAACCAAACTTGTTTCCATAAAAAAACAAATGGATGAGGTGAATGTGGTTGAACCAAAGAACTTTTATGACGAAACGGTTCATGATCAATTAATTTCAGAAAACAACAATTTGTTGATTCAAAAATCTGTTTTGGAGATTGAAATTGAATCTATGGTGAAGAGAATGGATTCTTATGCTGGTGGATTCGAATGCGAACATTGTGGTTTGAAATTGATTGATACTGAAATTAGTAAAAATTTGTATGTTGATATTGATGCAAAGAAGACCGTATTGGAAAACATGACTTCTCGTATTTCGGAAATTGAGAAAAAAGAATCTGACTTAAAACAACTCAAATCCGACTTTGTTCAATATGAAAAAAACAAATTGATTCGTGACCGATTTGAGATTGATTATGAATCCGAGAAGTTAAACAAAATTAAATCCGAATCTCTTTTGGAACAATTCATCAATCAACAAAATTCAATTGACGAAAATAAAAGGATTGACTCAATGATGATCAAGGCGGATATGAGGATCGAACAACTTGATTCTGAAAAACTTGGATACAACACAAGGAAGACAACCCTTGAGAATGAAAACCAAAAATACCGAGAAGGTATTGAAAAGAATCAAGGTTTGATTGTTCGCATTGAAGAAGAATTCGAAAAAGAAAGGGTTTATAAAAAGTATTTGGAACTTTTTGGAAAGAACGGAATCTCCAAAACCATCATGAAAAAGATGATCCCCGTGATCAATTCCGAACTTACCAGACTTCTTATGGATTCTGCGTACTTCAGGCTCGAAATTATTGTTAATGATAAAAACGAGGTGGAGTTTTTAATGGTAGATAACGAGACTCAGATAAAAAAACTTATGGCTTCAGGGTCGGGATATGAGAAAACAATTGCAAGTCTTGCAATGAGATCTGTCTTGAGTAGAATTTGTTCTTTACCAAAACCTGATGTTATGGTGTTTGATGAGGTGTTTGGAAAGATCTCAAACGAAAACCTTGATATGGTTTTGGAATTCTTTACCAAGATCAAGAAGTATTTCCCCAAGATTTTTATTATCTCTCACAACGAACTTATTAATCAGTGGGCGGACAATATTATCGAGGTTGAAAAGATTGAAAACATCTCTCGTGTGAAGCGGTCACAATCTGTGAGTAGTTATGTGAGGTGATAATCTTATGGATTTTAACAACTTTTTTTGGGTTTTTTCCCTTGTTTGGTGTTTGTTGTTAATTTTCTTGGATATTTTTTTGGTTTTAAAGATAAATATTAGTAGGTTTGTAGTTGATATGAAAAATGCGACCCAATCATATATGTTAATTATTTTTGGTGATTTTCACCGAAAAGAACAAAAGATGTCCAATATCATATATGGTATTTCCCCACTCGCCAACTCCAAAGATGTGAGATTTGTTTATTCTGAATCACATATCATCATTCATTTTACTTCAGACTTCGAATTTGATGAATTAAAAAGATTGTTGGATCTTGCAATTCATAGTGAATGTGACTTATATTTGTTTTTCAATTACAACGAGAAGTTTTCCGTAAAGATGCAACCCCCCATCTTCACACACCTTTTTGATTGGAATGTAAATTCCGAGTCGGTTAATTTAGATTTGAGGGACAACGACCTTTCAAAGGTGGGGGTTGCTCCCAACCAAGACGACATTAAGATCATGATGATGGGGTTTGACCCCTTTGCTGAGTTACAAGAAACTTTGTTTAAAAAGCCAAGATCCAAGAAAATCGACTTACCTTTGGATGTTGATAGTATATTGGAGAAGATCACCAAAAAAGGGATTGAATCCCTAACCAAACGAGAAAAAGAATTCCTAAAAAACATTTCCGATAATAATGAAGAAAGTTGAAACTAAAACAACTGGCATTTCCATCAACCAAGAGGAAATCCAAACTTACTTGAAGGATCTTCGCAAAATTGATGTGATGACCCCTCAACGAGAAAAAGAACTTGCTCAGAAAATCTTGAGTGGGACTTGTTCCCCTAAAGAAGTCAAACAAATTGAAGAAGAACTTATCCAAGGTAATCTTCGATTTGTAATCACCGTTGCAAAACAATATCAAAATCAAGGTCTTGATATGTCTGATTTGATTGCCGAGGGTAATATCGGACTGATCAAAGCCATCAAAAATTTTGATTGGAGTAAAAACCTTCGGTTTATCTCCTATGCGGTATGGTGGATTCGTCAATCGATCCTTGCATCTTTGAATGAAAATGCTCGTACCATCCGTCTCCCTGTGAATGTTGTCCAAGACTTGCATCGGGCAAAAAAAGAAGCGGAGAATGGGATCAAAGAACTTGAAGATAAATTCACCAGCCTTCCTTCTACCATCTCCTTAAGTGACCATATCAATGATGAAGGGGACGGTCTTATCGACTTGATTGAAAACCATGATTCTCTTCGTCCTGATGAGTTTTTCGATGAGAAAGGAACCCTCCGTTCAAAGATGCTCGGGATGATGTCTATTCTTGATGAACGGGAAAAACAAATCGTTGAAGACTATTTTGGTCTTTATGGAACACCAAGAACTTTGGAAGACATTGGAAATGATTTTTCCCTCACCAAAGAGCGTGTTCGTCAAATCAAAGAGAAAGCTTTGAGGAAACTTCGTAATGAGTCTTCTGTTCTTTTTGATTATTTGTAATATTATCTATTTATATAAAAATAATTGTCATGAGCAAATTCAAAAACTACATTGATTATGTAATTCTTTTCTTCGTGTTTGTCACATTCATCCGTACTTGCGGTATTTCAAGTAAGGTAAAAGACAACTCTGAAGAAATCGAACAAATCAAAACCACCCTTTCAGAAGTAAAAGATCAAAATGTAACCCAAGAAGAACTAACTTCTATTTTGGAAACAACCACCTTTTGGCAGACCTTGAGGGTGGAGGAAATCTCTGATAAAGAAAAGATTTCCATAAACGCTCTTCAAGCGAAGGACAAATAAAATCAGGAATGACATCTTGGATCAGGAATAATTTAAAAACAATAATCACAACAACCTTTATTATTCCGATATTATTGGTTGCGTTTGTTTCGATTTCTCACGTAACCACATTTTATGAGTTATCCAACCCACTTACATGGGCGATTTATTTATCTGTGGCGATTGAAATCGCAGCGTTAAGTGCTCTCGCTGCGGTTTCTGTTCGTCTCGGAAATTTTGTGTATGTACCTTTCGGTATTGTAACTCTAATTCAGTTGGTAGGTAATATATTCTTTTCTTATAGTTTCATCGACGAAACTTCTCAGTTTTTTCAGGACTGGATTGGACTTGTCGGTCCGATTATCGAACCGATGGGAATTGAAAACGATGATATAATTGGTCACAAAAGATTCTTATCGATAATTTCAGGAGGACTCTTACCACTCATATCTCTGACATTTATTCATATGTTGGTCAAATATACCAATGAAAATAGGTCAGAGAAAAATAATGGTCCGATTGCTGTTAAAGAAATTGACGTTGATGAACTTTCAAGATCGGCAGGAAAACAAGAACAAAATGATAACGAATTGGCTTACAAACCATCCGAAGATGATTTGAAAAAACTCGAGGAAGTTTTAAGTAAATTCGAACCCCCCGTTGAAAAAGAAATGGAGGTGATCATTGAACAAGTTGAACCTCAAAACGATCCTGAAGTTGGAAAAAGATTAGTGTATTCAAAAGAATGAAAATTAACAAAAGAAATAAGATCAAACGAAACTTTCAAGAAAGTGAAAAGATTCAGATCGTTCTGACTGACACTTCAAGAAATTTCCAAGATTATCTGAGTTCATTGAATACGAGATTCAATGGGAATTACTTGAGACTGCCTCATTATATAATCGAGAAAGGTGGAATGATCCATCAGATTCTTGAGGATAAGGAGGTCTCCGCTTTTTTTGCGGATAACAAAATCAATTCTAAAGTAATTGTTATTAGTTTGGAAAATTATGGGTGGATGAGAAAAAACCCATTATCCAACGAATATTCGAATTGGATTGGAGATTCTGTTTCTGAAGTTAAAGAAAGGAAATGGAGGAATCACCATTTTTGGGATATCTACACCGAAAAACAAGTGAAATCATTAACTGAAGTAATAAGATATTTATTAAATAAACATAAAATAGACCCAAATTTTGTTGGTCACAATGTAAAAATTGAGGGCGTTGAACAATTCAAAGGAGTTACTTCCTTGAGTAACTACGAGAAGAAATCAACCAAACTCAATCCTTCATTTGACTTTATCAAAATGAAAAAACAATTTGAAAATGAATCAATATGACGAAATAAAGAAACTTCTCAAACTCTCAAAGAGTATGCTTGTTGAACAGGTTGAGGATGATAGAATAAATATCGCAGCAGATATCGAAGATAGAATTGAAGGTGACCAAGCGAAACCTGAAAAATCTATGAACTATGAACAAGACTACAGAGTTTCAGGAGGTCTGATTCGTATGTATGGTGACACAAAACAACAAACCGAAATTACCACTTTGGAAAAGGAAACTTTCCAAGAGACAATGGAAGAGTTTGTAAGTGAAGTTACTGAACTCGTGGATTTTGACACATTGATCGTTTATCCAAACACTGTTACATGGTCAGGAAAAATTATTGAATCAAATATCGAATTTAATTTCACAATTGGTGAAGAAAACGGTGTTTATATAAACGGAGATATGATGAAACTCGATGATGAACTTCTTGAACTTATTCAAAAACTTAAGCAGTTTTATGTCAAATTTAAAACTAAGTGGGGTAAAGTTTTGGGATCTAGGAAGAAAACCGATTCCGAAGGAAATGAATGAGGGGAAAACAATAAGAGTTACAGATTTAATCCTAATACTTACAATTATAGTATTGGGATTTTTTCTTATGAAGGGTTGCAATGAAGTTGGGTATTATAAAGGATTGAATGATCAAAACACCAAGGCTCTTACAGATACTGTTGAATATTACAAAGGAAATTATACCAAAGCGATTTACAAAGCACATAATGAAAGACTTGCCATGGAAATGGCCGAGAAAGATAAAGAAATCCAAATTCTCCTCAAACAAATTAAGGATCTCAAAGCTAAACCAGGAACCGTAATTTATGTTGAACCAAGATATAACAACACCACAGTTGTGAGTTCAAATTTGGAACAACTCAATGATTCAACATACCAACTTGTTTTTGCTGACACAAATTTGGTAAGAAGTATAAAAGGAAATGCCAAAATTTTCCTTAAGAAAACAACCGTTGAAGAAATATTTGGGAATGAACTTTCACTAACCAATAGGTTTTCACTTTATTTAGAAGAGGACAGTGGAGTTGTGGTTCAAGATAAATTAAACTTCGGACTTGGGATCTCTTTGATTACAACTGAAGACGGATATGAGGAGGTAATGGTCACACCTCTGTCAAGAGTTGATGGAGAATTGGTTGAAATACCACGGAGTTTATTGGATATACCTATAATCAAAGGATTGAAAATTGAAAAACCACAACAGGTCATCGAACCGGAGTGGGGACTCAGTTTTGGTATTTCAGCATCGACAGGAATTAACCCCTTCAATGGACGAGCAAGTTTTATAATTGGACCTTCCATCACATTAGGGAAAAGAATCGACCTAAAATTAAAACGATGAAAGAGGAATATATCAATTACGAGTATTACAAGAAAAAAATGGAAGAAGAAATGAAACAACCCAACTTCTTCAAGAAATATTTGGATGAACTGAATATGAACTCTAAAAATGAAAAACCCTCCCCTAAAAAGTGAGGGTTTTTTCTTTAATTGAGTATTTATAGATAAATTAAATTGTAATGGCATTTACCTCCGCAGAAAAAGAACAAATCGAAAGGATGATCCGAAAGGAGATCAAAGATTTTATGGACACAAATACCGTAAAACAATTTGAAAATAAACTTATTGATATGCTCAAGAAAGAAATCAAAAACGGTAAATTACAAAAAGATGTCAGAGCGGTTGTTGGAGATGTGATGGTTGATTTTTACCGTTTGATGTGGACACGAAGAGCATTTTGGGAACCAGATATAAGAAAATGAATTTCAACGAAAAATTTAAATCAGCATTGAGTAAAGCCTTTAATAAAGAAGTATCTCACGGATATGATCCATCCGATGCTTTCAAATCCGCAACTAAAGCAAAACAAATGATTAAAAACGGAGATGAAGACGAGATGGAAGATGAGGTTGATGGAGAAGTGGAAGAGGCAACAGGAACAGGAAGTGCTGGTGGTTATTCAGCTCCGTTATTTGGAACCATGAAAAAAGAAAGTGTTTCCGAGATGACAACCTCAAGTAATGCGGGTTCTTATATCTATGCAAATGTTGAAGAAAACAAATCCAAAAATGGTTTGTCCAAAGGGATGAGTTTAAAAGACATTAAATTTGAACAAGGAGAGGGAAAGAAAGTTGAGGCGAAAGAAGCAACAACTTCAGCGTCATCGGGTGCGTATTCGGGACCTGCTTTTTTAGCTCCGAATAAAAAGAATTGGAGAGGGGCTGCCAAACCATTATATAGTGGAGGGAAATTCGTACAAGTTAAAGGGAAGTGTAAAACTTTTCCTTATTGTAATCAAGGTGATATTAATGCTTTGAAATTAACTGAAAATAGATTGTTGGCTGAGGCGGTAAAGAATGTTAGTAACCAAACTGGTTTGAGTCAGGAGATGATTCTAAATATGATTCTGAAAGAACTAAAAGGTAACTAAATAAAATGATAAGATATTTATAATAAAAAACTCAAAATGAAAGAAACAGAATTCAATAATCTTGTTGAGAAACTCTTAAATGAGGCTTTAGACGAGAAAATAGCTGAAATTAAATCAAAACTTGAGGTCACCGAAAAAGATGAAAAGGAGACTGAAGATATCGATGTGAAAGAAAATGACGCAGATAGACTACTCAACCAAATTATGGAAGTAATCAAAGAAGAGTTAGGGGAGGAAGATATGAATGAAAGTAATGCCTTTATGGGTGCAAGATGTAAAGCAGGTTGTAAGGGTGGTAATGGAACTGAAATCGAAGGATTTGAAGGTAAGAAAGTAACAGGTTGGTCTGAAGAGGATAAAAAAGCCTGTGATTGTAAGTCAGTCAAAGAATCAAAAACAAAAAAACTTACTTTATCTGAAAACGAATTAATCGATCTTATTGAAAAAATTGTGGTTGAAGAAAAGGCAAAAGGTTTGCAAGTTTATAATAAAGTTCATAATGAAGATGGTAAAGAAAATAAAGAGGCGTTGAATGCGGTTGCAAAGAAAATGAAGGATTATACAAAGGAAGGTTCAAGTGGATCATATGAAACAAATCCTCAAACCTTTCCCAAAGGTAATGGTGAATTAAAAAAAATGAGCAAAAAGGCTTACACACCCTCAGAGGCGGTTGATGAATACATCGAAGCTTTCGCTTATCCAGGTCAAACCAACCTCACATTTGACGAAATCAAACCAAACGATGAGTTGATTGAGAAATATTTGGAAGGCGATTCTACAACAGGAAATGCTCAAGTTGATAAAGACGGAAAGGCATTAGGGAATGTAACACCTGATAAAGTAGGAAAGAGATTCAAAAAGAACTTCGATGAAAACCTATACGGTATCGAACAAGCTGAAGGTTCATACAAAAGAGTTACACAACCTGTTGATCAAGCTGGAGAAGGTAAAACCGCTGGTAAATTAAAGAAAAAAAGTGATAAGATTTTAAACACACTTGAATCGGTTGAGGAAAAAAAGAAAACAAAACTGAACGAAGAGTTGAGCAAAATCCAAAAGATTACCAACTACAATCAAAAAACACAATAATTTTAAATAGTAATTTATTTGAATATTCCCGAGAAATCGGGAATATTTTTTATGTATAATTTTTTTTTGTATATTACCTTTGCGATATGAGAGAACTGAGCAGTATAGTAAATAACATGGATGAAAGGGAAATTGAGTTATGGTTCAAAGCCAATAATATTATCCATGAGTATTGTGAATTATTTGAGGATTTTATTCTCGGACTCTACTTCATCATCAACGAAACTTATTTGGGTTCCGACACAGAAAAGGGAGGTGTTACAAATATCAGTCTAAACAAAGAGGATATAAAAAACCATTTCGATTGGTGTTGGAAAAAGAACATAGATAATTTCAGAAAGGAAAACATAATATTTCAAGAAGATGGAGATCACAAAACCTACTTCAAAGAATTTTTTTATGAAACATATTACTACCAAGATATGATTGAAATCAAGGAAAGTATTCCTGTTTTCTTTACAGAACTTTTTATGGAAAAGTCTATTGAATCACAAATTAACTTACAGATGCTGACAGAGATATATAAAAACCTTTATAAATCTTTACTTAAGTCAAATTAATTTCATCTTTAATAAAAAATAAACACAAACATTTTACAAAAATGGAAACATTAGAACAAATCAAAACTTTGGTTGAGAGTTTGAACAACGACGCAAGTAAATTCTTTACTAGTGGAAACAAAAGTGCAGGAACAAGGGCACGTAAGACCTCACAAGAGTTGAAAGCACTTCTTCAAACCCTCCGCGGTGAAATTCTTGAAGGAAGAAAAAAAGACAATGACTAATCTTCAATTCATAATTGATATAGTATTTTATTTTAGTTTGTTGTCAATCCTCAAACTCGTATTTGAGTTTGTAACTGCGTTATTAGATAGTCCTCCGAGAAGGTTGAAACTATCAAACCAAAGTCTTATATTTTACGGTGTAACAGCCAGTGTAATCCTTTCTTACTTAATATGAATCACTTTTATTTAGAACATATAGAATATTTCAGTAAGATCTCCAAGTTGGGGAATTATCTCTCTTTTGAGTTTAATTTCCCAACTTCATGGGAGATCGACGGTGGTCTTTTAACACAACACAAACATGAATTCAAAAAAGGTGAAAAATTCCACAATCTTTCCATTTGGACTGAATTCAGGGATACAGACATATTTTTGATGGAAGAGACCGTAGGTAAAATTATTTCATACAACAGAGAGTTAGAGGAGAAGGAACGACTTTTCAAGGAAAAGGTCAAAGAACTCAGAAGTTTGTTTTTGGAAAGTGACCTTAATAGTTTAAAGAAAATCAAGTTCGAAACCATTGAATCAATGAAGGAACAAGATGAAATCGTTGAATGATCCTGAAAAAGAAAAACAGGACTTTATAAATCTTTTGAAGACGATGGATAAGTCCGAAATCAAGAATACAACAATAGAAAAGAGATATTCATTATGGGAGAGGATCAGAAAGGTACTGGGGATTTAATTGAAAATCTTGCTGAGGCTTCAGAAAAAATTATTGAATCATTTGAATCCGTTGGGAAGATAGAGGTTATTATTCGATTACCTGAAGAGGAGTTAAAAAAAATCAAATCTTATTTTGGTCAGATCTACCAAGTCGGTGATAAGTATGAATTCGACTTTGGTGATACTAGTTATATTTTCGTCTTGGATAATTGATCACCTGTCGGTATAACAGATTTTTACTATACCCGTGTTCTTCCAACATCTTATAAAGTTCTTTTCTTTGAACTTTGGAATAGTCAGGAACACAAATTGAATGTTTTTTCGAACTCATAAGGTCTTCTTGTAAGACTTTGATTAACCTGTCTGCGTCTTCGATTGTTTTAAGTAAAAAAAGCTCAATGTGATCATCGGCTTGAAACAAAACTTTATTGTTTATCCCCACAAAACTCAAAACACCGGAAAACTTCTGAACATATCTTAATAAAAGATTGTAAGTGAAATTAACACCCCTATCATAACTTCGGATGACCTCCTCTTCATAATATGTCCTTTTCTCACATATCGATAGGTAATCGTCCTCTAAACCAATTTCCACATTTCTTCCGTAGTCATCAACATCGAAAATTATCTTTTCATTTTTGGGACATAACAATACGATTTCATATTTGTATTTTTCCCCATTTTCAAACTCCTTTGGGAATTTAATGTTGTTATTATCAATTAGTTTTTTAAATTTAGAAGACGCACCTTTATAAGTCCGATAGGTTCGTATTATTTTTTTTAATTTCTTATTTCTAAACAAAGCGATTTTATACATCTTATGGAAGATTTTTATCAAATACTCGGTGTTGAGGAGAACGCAGATATTTCCACTATAAAGAGAAAATACCGAGAACTATCTAAAATATACCATCCCGACAAAAATCCTGAAGGGGAAGAGATGTTTAAAAAAATATCCAATGCGTATGAGACCCTTTCTGATGAAAACAAAAGGAAAGATTATGACTTCAGAAGAAAGAATCCTTTCGCTGGTCAAGGTGGTGGTGGAGGATTTGATCCATTTATGGATTTCTTTAGACAACAAGCAAGACCCCAACAACCTCAAAAACCACAACAAAGGATTACAATCAATGTTGGAGTGTTGGATGCGTATTTGGGAAATGAAATTGAAATCAACTACCCAAGAAATATGATGTGTGGAACCTGCAATGGTGGAGGTGGTGATAAAAAACCTTGTGACCATTGTGGAGCGTCGGGATTTATTATTAGAGAGATTGGTAGTATGTTCTTTAAACAAAGGGTACAACAACCATGTCCTGTCTGCAATGGTTCTGGTAGTCAGTTAATCAACCCCTGTCATGATTGTGGTGGATCAGCAGTGAAACGAGAAGTTGCAAACTTTAGAATTAAATTACCAAACCATGTGAATGAAGGTCAGCAAATCAGGATGAACAATGCCGGTGATTTTGTTCCGAATTTGAGAATTTATTCTGAAATCTTGGGAGTTATAACTTTAACACCTCAAGATAATTTTAAACTTGAGGGAACCAATTTAATTTATACAAAAGAACTCAACCCATCTGAATTAAAAAGTGATCCTCACATTATCATACCCCACCCTGATGGTGAGATGAAAATAAGAGTTCCAAAAAATGGATCAACAAAAACCCCCTTAAGAATAAGGGGGAAAGGTTACCAACCAAACCAAAGTGATCTATTGGTAAAGATGGAATTTTTTTACAATGAATTAGTTGATTAACCAAGAAATTATATCATATGTTTCTTTAACTCCACAGTAAAGAAGATATGATGCAAAAACCAAAACCACAATTTGTGAGGGTTGTTTTATAAATTCACCGATGGTTTGTTTATTTTTATTTTTGCATTTATCACACCCTTTTTTTTGATTTGATTTTGTCATAGTATTTATTATTATGGAAGATATTATTAGAAGGGTTCTTCAGACTTGGAAAGAAGAAACCAACGAAGAAAAATATAAGAAACCTCGTAAGTACAGTAAATCTTATTGTAAATCCACTCCTTGTTCAGAGATGGGATTCACACAAAAGGCATCTTGCCGTCCATACAAAAATTGTTATAAATAATTTGCCTTTTACACTTTTTTTGTCTATATTTCTTGAAATTATTAATAAGAAAGAATGGCTGTCAGTTATATCGGAGGTAAAAGTAAAATAGGTAAATGGATTGTTCCACATTATGATAAAAATATGGAGGTTTATCTTGAAACATTCGGTGGGATGTTTTGGTGTTTCTTTAATATGAACCTTGAGGAATATCCAAACCTCAAAAAAGTGGTGTATAACGACTTCAACCCACTTAACTACAACCTCTTTCGTTGTATTCAAAATCCTGAAGAGTTATTGAAAGCGGTAAAGTCTATTGACTGTCAGAAATTTGGTGAAGAAAACACACCAACCATCTATAAGGAACAATTCAATACCTTTCAGTTGGAACTTTTTGATAAAGATTTTGTAATTAACTATCCTGACTATGAGACAGCTGCAAAATATGTATATATTCTAACACAAGTTTTTAGTGGGTCAAAACCTGAAACATCAAGTTTTATCGATTTGAAAGGAAAATATAAATCAAAATACCTTACCTTTACCGATAAATTAAGTAAACCAAATTGGATAGAACATTTTTTGAAAATTACTGACGTTGAGAATATGGATTTTCAAAAGGTCATTGAAAAATATGATTCAGAATCCACATACATTTATTTGGATCCACCTTATTGGAAAACAGAAAACTATTATTCCAATCATGATTTTGATAGGAACGACCACGAAAGACTGGCAAATGTTCTAAAAAATGTCAAAGGAAAATTTTCCCTTTCATACTATGATTTTCCTATTCTTTCAGAATGGTTCCCGAAAAATGAATACAGGTGGGAGTCAAAAGAATTTGCAAAGGCTGCCGCCGCAAAGAAGGGTGTGAAACAAAATGGGGCAACAGAACTATTGATTATGAATTATTGATATATTTATAATAAAAAATATAAAATGAAGTTTGTAAATATTTTAAAACAACTTGTTCTTGAGGCTAAGAACGTAGAAAACCTTATTGACACATTTGCTTTTGGTGAAAAGAAATCAGATAAGGGAAAGGTAAAGAAATCATTGATGACCCCTGAAGAACTTATGGTCATTATTTCAAATGATCCGACCTCAAGGATTAAAGGTTTGAGACCCGAAACAGTTGTTAATCAATTATACAATCCTTCAATTAAAGATTCAGAGGAATATATTCAGTTGGGTCTTGAATCTGTTGAAAAACCTGGTGATTATGTTGAATGGATGATTTCGCAACTTAGAAAATTACCAGTCGTCGTTGATCAAATTTCACCGTTTAAGGAAGATAAGAAAGGATTTGAACGTACTTATCGTGTTGCTAGAAACCTTTTCTTTGAGGACTTGTTCAAAACCAAACAAAATCTTATCAGGTTCCACGCAAACAAAAACACCGATAGAATCCCAAAAGAAATGAGGGATATCGGTCAATATAGTAGCTTTGATGTCTTGGATGGAGTAGTGAGTGATTTACCTCTAGAAACCGCAACCACCACCAAATCAGAGAGAAAAGAAAGTAGAGTTCACCCAGGTGCTAAAATGGTTTATCAAAGTCCCAATTGGGATGTTATCGAGATCGAAAGATCAGACGAACTTGGTAAGGAAGCGGCTTGTTTCTATGGTGGAAACCAAATGAAGTCAGGTAAAGGTGAAACCAATTGGTGCACCTCAGCACCAGGTTTGAGTTATTTCAAAAATTATATATCAAAAGGTCCTCTTTTTGTCATCATTCCGAAAGGTGAAGAGGTGGAGTTTTCCAAAGGTGTGACCAAAGGACAAGTTTCAGGTTTGCCAGCAAAAAGATATCAGTTCCATTTCGAAGACAGTCAATTTATGGATCCTGATGATAGACAAATTGACTTAATTAAGTTTTTCGGGCCAGGTGGTGAGATGGAAGAACTAAAAGAGTTCTTCAAACCTTACTTCGCAAAGAAATTCTTATCTAAGACTGAAGGTAAGGGGGGAGTGTTCAGACTTGTATATCCTGATGACCAAAATAGTAAATATGCTATGATTTATGGTATGGATAGTTTGATCAATCAATTACCAAACACAATCAATAAATTTGAGATTATGAATAAAAGTAATTCTAGTATTGATATAAAGATAGATGAAGATTTTGTAAAAAAATTCCCTGATATCTTTTCGCTTCATTTGGAGAATGTTGTTTCTGAATTACCAAAAAATATTGGTGACTTATCAAAAATGCAATTCTTGGCTGTGACGAATTCAAAGAACCTCACAGAAATTCCAGAATCAATTGATAAGTTGGTTGATAAAAACACACTTACTTTAGTTAGTTTCGCAGGATCAAATCCAAACCTCAAAATTCCACCAAAATTGAAGGAGGCTATTGATAACAACGAAATTCTTGGTTATCTTCCTGAATAAAGGATGATATGAACGTCGATTGCGAAATCTATTTAAAAAACTTCGTTACTTTTTTCAATAATAACCCCAAAGATCTGCAAAATTTGATTGGTTCAGTCCAAAAAGAGATTTTTTATCAACGGGTTCGTGAAGAAGTAAATCGAAAATGTGAAAAAGGTGATGAGTTTATATTGAGTCAACAAGAACTTATCAAGATCTTGGTTGAAATTCATAATCAATACTCTCAAAAAAACGATCCTGAACCGTACATCAAAATGACCAATTTTGGTCCCTTATTTCTTAATTGATAATGAAAAAGATCAAATCACATTACTTCAAATCTTTTGAGGAGCGACGGGATTTGCATTTAGTTTCTAAAGAAGAATTCAAAACATTCCTCAAGGAAAAAGTAGAACTCAACAAAACATCTTTAGTTTCAGAACATATTGAGGATGAAGATCAAATCAAACTAAAAATGACCGCGTTTCTTTTGACAAAAAGAATCGACTCTACATTTTTCAAAAAAGAACTCAAATCGATTGTTCTGATTTTCAAGAAAAAGAACGGAATATTTTATTACGGAAATTACACCAAACCCCCCCGAAAGAAAAAAGTAATCGGTACAATCAGGTCGTTCCCAATCAATATCAAACAAGAATTCTTCTTAACTCTTAGAGGTATGAATCAAATGATTCAAATTTCTGACTTTAAGAACTGTTTGGTTACCGATAACTACTACGAATCTGCACTGAAAGAAATTACAGAATTCCAAAACAAAGTTTTGGACTATGTTGGGTTTGAAGACAAAAATATTGATTTGACACAATTCTCATATGTCTTGAGGATGAAATCATGTAATATTAAAATACCAAACAATTGGAAATCATTTACGATTTTCCCTTTCACCAAAAAAGACTCAAAAAAAAACAATTCGAATTTGGTCGATATTTTTCTATACAGAAATGAAAAAATTAGTTTGTACTCTAAAAAATACAAGAAGTTTTTAAATACAACGAATCTTAAACCACGTCAGTTGAATTATGTGAGAAGTAACTTGGATATGTTACGGCGTCTAGTTGGTGACAGACTATTCAAAGATTATGATTTACAAGATTTGACACAGGAACAACTAAATCTACACAACTGTTTGGATTTCTACACCTATCAAAAAAGGTTTGTAAATGAAAGAGACCAACTCAATATCCATAATTTCATAAAAGCGTGTCTGAAACAATCTCCTCTTTTGATTAATACATTGAATGACCATGGGAAGTATCTAACAGAATTACATGAAAAGCTCGGTAGAAGTCCAAGATTTAATTTTACTACTATATCCAAATATTCTGCAGATCATTATGAAATGGCAAAAACCGTTATGATATTGAATACGGGTAACATAGTTCGAACTTATAACAAATATTTTATCGATGCAATCGAGAAAGATTTTATGGATTACAAAATACATTTACTTAAAGAAACTGGTGAGTATGTAGAGGAATCTGAGTTTCAAAGAAATTGTGTTAAAACATATACACAACATAAGGATAACTTCGTTGTATCAATTAGAGATGGTAAAACAAGAATCACAATTGAATATCAAAATTCCAAAAATAGACCTTTGAGATCCCAAACTTTTGGATTTGCAAATTCAAATGTTGATATGGAAAAATGGGGAGATGTGATCAAGGAATTGGACAACCGAGTTTTTGACTATTTTCACCATGTTGATGATTTCGAATTCGATATAACAAAAAATACGATCGTCAATGAATTTCATAAGTATATCAGCAGAGAAAAAATATCTTGGAAAAATTTGGAAGTAAGGGAAAATATTTATAACTTTGGAGAAGAAATCTTTAACTATCAAATCATTTAAAAACCATGAAAAAAGCAGGTTCATCTCAAGGTGGTCAGTATGTCAGTCGTCCCAAAGTCAATCGACCTGGTGTCCATGCTAAAACCAAAACTTCAAACCATAAGCGGTCAAAAAACTACCGTAAGTCCTATCGTGGTCAAGGCAAATGATTGACATAAAAGAGGTAATAGAAAAATTTAAAACAGAGTGGAAGGAAATTCCCTCTGTTTTTTATTTTCGTGAAGTTCCGAAGGAATTCATCCAAGAGTATATGGATAAATCCGAAAGGATTTTTGAAATATCCTCTTTCAATGGATTAAATAAAGAGGTGGAACAAGTTTTACTTTCAGTGAAAGATACATATAATATATTCATAGACAAATTAAACTTGGAGGATAAGTATAATATATATTATTTGAGTCCAAAATCTAAAGTTGAAGAAACTCTATTTCATATAAATTACAAACTAAGAAAAAGAAAATGATACAAGTATTAACAAGACAGGAAGTCCAATCCAAGTTGGACAACGGTGAGACATTTGTTTTGGATTTTTATGCTGATTGGTGTGGTCCTTGCAAAATGTTGGGTCAAAATTTGATGGCTTTGGTTAGTGAAGAAACCAACTTTCCTATCTATAAGTTTGATATCGAAGCTGACCGAGAGTTCGCGGTTCAACACGGAGTAAGAAGTATTCCATTTATTAAATTCTTCAAAGAAGGAAAAGATTTCAAACAGAAAGTAGGGGTGATTCCAAATCAACTCATAAAAGAAGAATATGAAAGTATGTTAAACTAATGAACGGAAACTTAATTTTTGTTTATTCTATGGAGGGATGTCCTTGGTGTAAACTCTTGAAAGAAAAACTTACAGAATCCAATATCGATTATATCGATCGAGACATTCAAAAATTCCCTTATGAGTATGAAAAGTTTAAATCAGTAACAGGGAACGACTTGGTCCCTTCGATGGTTATGATGAGACTCCCTCAGGTATTAAAAGAAAACAGTAAAGCTGAAAAGGTGGTGTATCTTTGCCCTGACAAAGACTTTAAGGATTTGGATGAAGCTCTTACAAAAATTATAGAGTTTGTAAATTACCATGAACATGATGTTATCTTGGATTCAGACCAAGATTAAATCTTTTATATAGTTTTGATTGTTCATATCTTGGGTCATTTGGAATGTCAATTCTGAATGACCTTTTTCTTTGTCAAATGTTTTTTGAAACTCCGAAAGATTGAAATCAAAATAATCCTCAATTATGTTCATCACATAACTACCTTCATAGACTAAATCATTCGAGTTACAAATTACGAGATTATTTGTTGTGGTGTTATATTGAAGTTCGATTATATCATTGATATTATAACGAATCAATTCCAAACAAATTTTATTTAAATAATATGTGCAGATTCTACCAGCATTGATAGACAGACCGTGATAACCTGTTGAAGATTTAAAGTTTGGGGTCAGTTTGATTTTGGGATTACTACTCAAAATATAAGAATCTGCATCATAAAAAGTCGCATTACCAATTGTGTAAAAGGAATAATTATTAATCCTATTATTATTCAACTCGTGTTCAACGAGTGAATCATTTTTATTTTGACCACAATAGCCACGATCACTTACACAGACATAAAAATAATATATGTTTTCAACTGAATCTTTCCCATAATTGATGTGGTCCACGACATTCAAAGGTTGTTTTAAATTAAACTCAGAACCAAACCTATCGAAAAACTTTTGAGAAACATCCCCCAAATTTAAAATAGTTTGACAATCAGTATTTCCTAAAACCAAAATCATTTTTGAAAATGAAAGACATTGGATGTTTGCCAAAACTTCTGGCTCCACTGACTCTAATTCATCTACAATAAAATCCAAAAAAGTATTTAATAAATGAACGTCAGAATATTTTGAATAAATTAAATTCATGTTTTTTTATTAAATCTATTTGATATAAAATAAACTATAAATAGAAAACGGGGGAAAGATCCCCCGTTTTAATTTTTACCTCATAAATTATTTTGACTCGTTTGATTTGTTGTAATACTTTTCAACGGTCTTCTTAATAACATCTTGGTTCGTTGACTCAGTTGTTACATTTTGAGTTTGAACAGTTTGAGCTTGGTTTTGTTTGTTTTTACATCCGCAACCCATGATAGTAGATTTTTTTGTTAATGTTTATATACTATAAATATTATTCAATTTATTTTAAACTGTAAATTCTTCATATTTATAAATAAAAAAAATGAAGTTTTCTGATTATGTAATTCTTGAACAAGGTGACGAAAAAAGAAGATCTGAGAGAGATAAAGCTAAAATATTTTATTGGGTAAAAAATTATAATGATCCCAAGGAGATACAGAAATTTTACGAAAAAGTATTACCCGAAAATTTTACAGAAAATGATCTGAATCAACTAAATTCTTTGGTGAGATCATTTAACCAAAAAAAACAATTATTGGGAGGTAAAAACTTATCAGATTACTCCTCAATCCAAGAATTGAATGATGATGTTGAGAAGATAGAATTAGATAGTGAAAGTAATTTGATTCAGGGACAATATGATCTTATTTTGAATAACGACAAATATATGGTAATTTTACCAAATACGAATCAAGCGAAAAACTTCTTTTCGAGCACTACAGGTTTGGAAAATTTAGTGGAGAATGAATTTCTTAGAAAAAATATTAGTGAGAAAATATTCATAATAATTGATAAAAGCAAAACACCTTTCGATGTTGGATATAAAACATATGGATCATTTCCCTTAAGAGGTGAAGCTAACATAATGTTAGGAAGCCCAAATAAAAAATATCAACACTTAGACTTTACAGTTGATGATTTAGGACAAGAGAAATATAATGTTTTGAAAATGATTCAAGAGTTTATACAAAAAAAATATTCAAAAGAGATTAAAATATTTGATGACCCTTACTTACGTGAGAAGTTCATAGAGTTGAATTTGAACCGTAATCAGATTATCGAAAAAAGAAATAGACAAAAGTTGAGGGAACAGGACGCTTGGTTTGGAACTGAAGAAGGAGCAAAGGCTTATGCGGTATATGAATATTTAGACAATGACTTCAAAGAGCAATTCGATATAAAAGATATGTATGATGTATATTCCGATAGTTGGGGTGATTATTATTTAACACCTGAAAGAGAAGGTCCTAACTTCCGTGTGTTAAGAGAGGATGAAATGGAAAAAGAAGTAAGAAATCACTGGGAAAGTTTCATTGTGGATAGTTTGGATAGTTTTGATGCTGAATTTTTGGAGAATTTTATTGACACATTTAAATTGAAAGAGGTAACAGAATTTCATTATCTTGGTGTTATTGAGGATGAACCAGAATCTGTTTTAGACGAGTCCGAGTTTATTTTTGATGACGACACAATTAAAAAAATCGATGAACTCAACGATAGAATATCTCTTTTAAGATCTCTTTTGGAAGATGCGGAATCAGAAGAAAATATCGACGAAATTGAAAATGAAATAATAGGATTAGAAGAAGAAATCGATAAAGTAAAAGATGATGCTGAAAAAATTCCAACTCAAGATCAAATAGATAATTTTATTTATAATGTTACAAGAGAGGTCGACACTGATCCACGTCGGGTAATTGATGACCTTGGTTTAGATATTGGGGACTACATTGACGGAGACGAATTATTAGACTTCTTAGTAAGAAATGAAGGATGGGATGTGGTTTCATCTTATGATGGTTATGTCGATACTTTTAGGATAGGAAGTTATAATTATTATGTTTATAGGTTAGAATGAAAATTTTAAGATTCATTGATGAGGGAAGGAGAGAAGAAATTTTGGGTAAAGATCCAAACCAATTTAGGATGCCAAACTCAGAGGAGGTAGATTCACCTTTTCATAAGAAAACAAATTACAAGTATTTGAGATGGGTTTTTGATCAGTTTAATAAAAACCCTGACTATTCATTTGAGGAAATTTCTAACTTTGCTGAAAGATTTGACAAATTAAGTAAGAACCTTATTAAAAAAGACATATATCAATATAAAGACCTCAATGAACTCTTGGATATATTCAAATTTTACGGATCAACGAAGGAAGAAAAAAAAGCAGGAAAAAAAGTTATATTTGATGATGAAAACTTTTTAGTAGTCAGACCATTAACACAAGATGCTTCATGTTACTACGGAGCAAATACAAAATGGTGTACATCATCCACAAAAGAGGGAAAAAACAAATTTGATCAGTATTCATCGACCGGTAAGTTATATTATATCATATCCAAGAACCCTTTGGATATGAGAAATCTCGATAAAGTCGCGGTTTATGTTGATGATTATTATGGTGGTGAGGTTTTTTATGACAACACGGATTTAACACTCAATAAAAATCAAACAGAACAATACCTTTCTTTATTGAGTCCGAATTTAATGAATAGGATTCGGGATGATTATTCTCAAGACACGAAAGAAACTTGGTCAAATTTGAAAAGTGTATTATATAACTACAATTATTTTAAATTTAAGATGAGAGATAAAGTAGTTGAAATGTGGGGAGAAAACGATAAATTAAATTTCACCATTGATGGAGAACAATTTTATGGGAATGTTGAAGGTGATAAAATTATCTTTTATTCTTTAGACCAACCAATAGTTGAAGAAATTCCAATAAAGAAATTTTTGAGATCGGATTCATTGGGACTTTCATTTAAACAATTGGTTTATTTATCTTTTACCGATTTTTTAGTATATTTTATCAGTAAATATTCTTAACAAGTTTTGAGGAACGAAATGTATCTATCATTTAATTGGATGTTCAAACCACCAATTGATTTTGAACATAAAAAATATGTTCTACTCTCTCTATTTCAAAAATATGACAACGATTTCGATGATCTTAAAATCTATCCAAGTTTTACGGAAATAAGTTTTCATTTAGCCGATTGTATGACCATCATGAAAGATGGTAAGTTTTTAGCATTCTCTAAACCAATAGAGAATCTGAATCACCATATACAGATAGAAGAATTACAAGCAGGAGATGTTCCAAAAGAGTTTTACAAAATGCCGGACTTCAATGAATACATGGAGTATTCCAAGATGAATCATATGAAGTATTTTGGACTTTTCGAATCATTATGGAAGAAACTAAATTGGAGCACACAAATATTAACCAAAGAAAATTTTGACAATTTAGCGTTGGGGGTTGGTTATGCTAATTTGAAATACAGAAATGAGGATTTGTATTATCAATATGAAAGAAAAGTAAGATCCAAAGAATCGAGACAATATTATGTTGAACTTAAGCCGATCCAAGATTTCCATAATATAAAACCAAATCTTCCTATTTTGGAATTGAGAACCGATGATTTTTTTCCATTGAATGAATCTGTTTTACCTTGTATTAAATCGAGAATCAATCATATAATAGAAGAGACCTTAAGGATTGATATATTTAGGAATGTGGTATGAGAGAATTAGATAAGGTTCCTTATGATCCTGAGACAGGTAAATTTTACAAACATTTATTAAAATACGCTTCGGAAATTGGATCAATAAAGTTTGAGGTTCAAGATGTATCTCTATGGAAAAGAACCGAAGTTGAAAAGGTAAAAAATGTATTCCAGCAAGATTTAGAAGAGATTAATCAAAAGATTCAAAAACTAATGGATGAGATTGTTTTGAACGATATGATATACTCATCCAACATGAACTTTGAACCGATTGTTGGACATACCTATCATTTATATGAAAATAATAAAGGTGAAAAATTTTTATCATTAATCGAACCGGAGTTGTGGAAAATGCCGTATCTTGGCTCTTACAAACTAACATCAGATAAAAAATGGGTTACAACAAACGAAGCCTGAGTGAATCTTATATCAAAAATATGATTGAACAAGGATATTCACTTGATAAAATTTTTAAAGCGGACTCCTTGATTTTTATGGATAACTATTCTTATAATTTGTATGAAAATTTTAAACAAAAAAACTGATATGCACTACAACAAAAAGTTGATCAAAACTTTACAACGACCGGTTCATATCACATATATAAGTGAAATTTTTTATAGTAAAGACATGGACTCAGCAATGAAAGACATTCAAGACTTAATCAATCAAGGTATAGTAGAAGAATCCAAATACGGAAAAGGATATTATGTTCTAACTTCAAAATAATAACAAAATTATGAAACATTTTTTTATGGTTTTTTTAACCATGATTGGTCTCAATGTGTTTGGCCAATTCAATCTTACCGAGAATTCATTTAGTAAAACTTATACACAACTTCGAACTTGGGAGAAACCAGATAGTGTGTGGGTATATTCCAACGGATCAAACACACAATGGACATTTCATTTTAACGTGGATTTCTTTCCTTTTTCCAAAAATTCAGGTATGTTTGGAGCGGTATTAGAAAATGAAGAAGGAAATCCTGAATTCTTTTGTAATTTCTTGGATGAGGTACAAAAGGGTGAGGATGAGTTCGGAATCTATAATTCCAACAAAGTTGATATCCTTCATTATGACGAAGAAAGTGGTGTTTGGGAATATTGGAACACTGGTGAACTCCGTCTCTATGGACCTTGGACTTATCTATACGTTGGAGAACCATCATATCTATACTTCAGTTATTTTAAACAAAAAGAATGAAAGAACATGTAAATCATCCCGATCATTATGGAGGGGAGTCGAACATTTATGAAGCAATTAAGGTGATAGATGCTTGGCAACTCGGATTTTCGTTGGGTAATACTGTGAAGTATATCTCACGAGCCGGCAAGAAAAATCCTGACAAAGAATTAGAGGATCTAAAAAAGGCAAAGTGGTATTTGGAACATCATATCAAAACCTTAGAAAATACTTTGAACAATCAATAAAACCCATATAATTATTAGTTGTAATAAACCAAAAAAAACAAGTAAAAAAAATGAAAAACCTTCTTTTGATGGCTGCTGTTCTTGGACTTGTTGCGTGTGGAACTGAAACAACTTGTGACTGTTCACCCGAATGTGCTGCAAAATGCCATGGTGACTCTGTTGCAGTTGAAACAACCCTCGATACCACCGGTATTGAGACCACCGAACAACTCTTGGACACCTTGGAAACTCTTCCAGCTGCACAACCAGAGTAATCCGAGACTTATCTGCGGAAAATAATTGAGGAGACCTTTGGTTTCCTCATTTTTTTTACATACCTTTGTCTTATCAGAAACACATCACCATGACATTTATCGAACACCTCGCTTACGAAAACCCGATGAAGTGGTCAGCAATCGAAGCTGATATTCAAACTTCACAATTCTACATCAATCGTGCTACGCGTTGGGTGTCGATGACTGAGATCGAACGTCTTTTGGACGATGAGACACCTGAAGAGTTTCAGTACATCTTCGACGAAACTGATGATGAAGACATTATCGAAACCCTTATGGACATTTGGTCAGTACTCAATTAACCAAAGTGTTGTTTGATCTTCTCGTGACTGAAATCCATGATGACCTTCCTAATAGTGGGGAGGTCATTTTCGTTTAGTTTCATAACTTCATTTATGTAATTAATCAACAAGATTGTGTCAGAATCTACAATTGCATATTCTTTGAGACCAATTGGTTTGGTTGAAAAACTATTTTTTGCATTTTCGAACCATACCAATGATAAATTTGGTGAATTAAGTTCTTCGAAAAATACACAAAATTTTCCATCCTGTTTTTCAACGTAGGTGGTAAATCTCTCATTCAGAATCCGAGTAATTGTTTTTTTCATATGAATATAATAACTCTTTTCTTATATTTATCAATAAATGAAATTTAATGAAATTAATTTCGACGTTAAAGAAAATCATATCAGAATATAATGCAAGAAATTTTGAACTTCCTCCAATCAAAAGAGGAAGAAGAGAAATCAGAGTTTTATTTTCTAGACATCAAACCCTTGAGAGATTCGGAGATGCGGATGTTGAGGACCTCACAACAATCAAAACAATCAACAGAATGTTGAATACAAAATGGAGAACAGGTATTCCCAATGTGTGGATTTATGATTCAATAGCGAAGAATTTTAATGAAGTATTCGAAACAATAGATGAGTTTTTCGATCCAACCCATGAAGACAACAGAATAATTTTTTCAGCACCTCACGATCAACTTGGAGAAATTGAATTTATTTGTGCGTTAGAAAGTTATTCTTTATATCGCAAAGGTTTAACAGTTATTACTTCAGGGACAGATACAGATAGATCAAGATTTTTTTGGAACCGACAGCAGACACCTGAAATAGAATTGACGGAAGAAAAAAATAAGAAATTTATTAGAATCCGTTTGGAGAAATAGAATAAATGATGTATATTTGTATTGTCAATGAAGATTGACTGGTTCTCAGAAGCTTACCAACTATTCGTACTGAGACGAGATGAATAAAAGTTAAATGGTTGCGGATACTGAGATAATCCGTCAAGCTCAGGGCCGAGAACTTGGTGAATCTAGTTCGGGTTAATGTACCTCAGTCCGTAAACGGAGAAACACATTAGAAGGACCTTCGGGTCCTTTTTTATTTTGAATAAACTTGAAAAAATATATATTTAATCTATTTTTATAATGTTGACGATTGTCGACTGGTCACCAGGAGTTTGCCACCGTTCGTACTGGGACGAGTTTAGAAAGACATGGTGGGTATAGGACTGTGAGTACTCCTCGAATCTCATCACGAAGCACCCCGTGGAAAAAGGGTCTAACGAAAGGACCTTCGGGTCCTTTTTTTTTTGGAAATATCTGAACTTCGATGTATATTTGTAGTATAAACCTTTTCACTCATGACTAAGAAAGATGTAAAGATGATGATCGAGATGTCCGACCCTGACCTCGTTTACACTATGTTGTTGGACATGGAACAAGATGATCTTGCCGAATGGGTTGCGGACAAATATTTCTAACATGAATTGGACAGAATACTTCCTTCAGATTGCTGAAACCGTAAAACTAAAATCTAAAGACCAACGAACTCAGATCGGTGCGGTAATTGTTGGAACTGATAATGAGATTGTTTCAACAGGATACAACTCTTTTCCGAGAGGAATCAATGATGATATTCAAGAAAGACAAGAACGACCTGAAAAATATTATTGGGTCGTTCATGCTGAGATGAATGCAATATTGAACGCCGCTCGGATTGGGGTATCCACAAAAGATTGCACGATGTATTTAACCTGTGGCGTTCCGTGTTCTGATTGTTGTAGGGGAATTATTAATTCGGGTATCAAACGAATCTATTGTAAAAAAGAAGATACCACTCGTAACCGTGATCATTGGGATGCCCATGCAGCTCGGTCACGAGTGATGTTCGAAGAAAGTGGGGTTGAAGTTTTGTTTTATAGGTGATTTTTTCTATCTTCGGGTAAATTTTCAAACTTAGTATCATGTCTTACATCAAACTGGCTTCTGAAAAGTATCAAAAGATGAAATCTCGTTCCACACAGGAACCTGAAGATCTCAGAGAGTTTTTGGGTTTTTGTTTCACCGAATACCGACCAAATGAATACGGTAAAAGGATTCAAAAGAGGTTCGAAACTTACTTTGGTTTCACCAAAATCTCACAATCAGAGGACAAAGGTGACAGTTTGTTCCGAACCACCAACAACACTAAGTTACTACTCGAACTCAAAGTCTCTTTCTTGGGTGTGAATAACCAATACACCGTTCGATATATCAGACCTTGGCAGAAATTCGATTACTACCTCATTTGTTTCATTGACCCGAACAACTGTGATCCGCAATTCATTGTTGTTACATGTGAGGATTTGGTCAACAACTTCAAATGTGGATATATGAATGGTACCAAAGAAAGTAATCTCAGTAACTCAAAGTCGGCACTTGGCACTTCTTTTCTTAATAAAGGTCAATCCTATGAAAAACTGTTGGGACTAAATCGATTGGCGGGTAATGATCCTATTCATGTTTTTGAATTTTTAGCTAGTCAAAATAAGTTCGATAAAATTTGAATATTCACTCTGAATTTCATAAATTTACACACATGGAAAAGAAGTCAACGGAAGGTTACGTCTATATTGGTGAGCACTACGATTCGATCGGTAGACCAATTATTCCGAACGATAAAAAAATTGGATTGACGATCGATCCACCGTCAAGGGAGAGCTCGTGGTCTAAAACCAAATCACCATACCTCTATCGACATATCAAATCTTACTTTGTTGATGATATGTTTCGAGTTGAAAGTCTTCTCCATGCAATTTTAAATAGTCGGAATACTAACGGAGAGTGGTTTGAGGACTCAGACGACACTTTGGTCGAAGACTTCACCAATTTTATGCAAATTTACGGAGGTGTTTTGTATGTTCCTGAATTTAAAGAAGAGTCAACTCAAGTGACTGATCAACGGTTGGTTGATCTTGCTAAAGAAATGGGTGAAACCATTTTGATCCGAACCTATATGGGTGAAGATTATGAAGTTACTTTGACAGAGAATGGTCTTCTTCTTTTTGATGGACAAACATTTGACACACCCAATAAACTTTATAATAACGGTATTGTAAAGAAGGTTAAAGGGGTTCGTGGAAACAGCGGCACGAATGGATTGTCACAGTTCAAAGTCAAAAGCACTGGTAAAGTGTTGGGTGGCGGAAATGAATTTGGTAACATCACTCTGATTGATAATGGTGAACACAAAACATTCAATTACGATTATGAATATGTGACTTATTTGGTAATGCGTATGGTTGAAAAAGTTGGTCTTGATCAGGTTGTTCAGAATAACATTTGGGTTTGTAAAAACATGGAAGATTTTCCTGATGTTTATTTGAACAACTATAAGTCCGCGATTAAAAATGTGGATGGATACTATGTTTGTACGTGGGGTAACAAGAAACAGAAATTTGAGATGATGAGAAAATCTTTGGATTTAATTCCGCAACTTTCTGATGAACTTGTTTTGAAAATGGAATAATCTTCTTATCTTTGTAGGACTATGACAGAATCCCTGAAAAAATCAATCAACGAAAAAGACGTTGAAAACATCTATCGTCATACTTTTCTGAAGAAGTTTAAGGATATGGAGATCACTTCTCCATTTGGTTGTGATGGGTTCGGTGTTTCCAAATCATCCAAACTCCGTGTTCTGATGGAGTTCAAAGATGATTTGAACCTTTCTTCGAAAATGGAACAAGCCAAAGTTTTGGCTCAGTCCGTTTTCTATATCAAGAAGTTCTACGATAAGGGGATTGTACCACCATCTACCATCTTCATCGGAGACCGTAATGAATGTCTTACTCTCCACGTGAATGACGTGATCAAATATTTGGATATGGATTTGGACTGGTCTTCTGCACCATCCGCTGCCTCCAAAAATATTGAACTGATGGGTAAATTGATTAATGATACTAATATTAATCCATTTGTCTTTGATTCAAACCATTTCGAACAATGCGTCGATAAGGTAAAAGACCTCACCGACAATGTTCAACGAAAAGTTTTGGTTACTGATAAAAACATCACCGAGGTTTTCCGTTACTTTGAAAATAAAGTGTTGGGTAAGTGTGATCTGACGACGAACCAAAGAGCTAATCTTTTTGTGCAAATTTTGGTTAACTCTGAAGAAAATTATTTACATCCCTCAAAGAAACGCAAAAGTATTGTGACAAAGTCATTTGGTGAGATTTTCGTAAAATCAAGAGAGGGTTTCGAATCTTTTTTTGCACATTTTGCCTCTTCATACTCTCCATCTCAAAAACACAAATTATCAGCAGTCGTTGATCGATTAGTGGAAGATGTAACCCGTAGAAAACAAGGCGAGTTCTTTACACCGGCAATTTGGGTCGACAAGGCTCACGAATATATTGCATCTGTATATGGTGAAGATTGGAAAGAGAAGTATGTGGTATGGGATCCGGCTTGGGGCACAGGTAATTTGACTCGTGACTACAAATTCAAGGAATTGTATGTTTCAACCTTAATCCAATCGGACATCGATACTGCGAACCAAATGAAGTATAATCCTGAGGCGGTCAAGTTTCAGTATGACTTTCTGAATGATGACTACGATAAACTTCCTAAAAGATTGAGGGATGCAATTGAATCTGGAAGGGAGATTATTGTGTTGATGAATCCACCTTACGCAACTGCTGGTGTTAGGGGTAATAATTCGGAACATAAGTCTGGAGTATCAGATACTATGATTAATCGAGAAATGAAAGAAAAAAGCTGGGGAAACTCCTCACAAAATTTGTATGCTCAATTCCTATTTCGAATATTCAAAATTAATATTTTTAATAATTTCAAAATATGTGTATTCTCACCTCCTCTATTTATGTCAGGATCTGGATATAAAAAATTCAGGATAGAATTTTTCAAAAAATTTGGATTCGAAAAAGGATTTTTATTTCAAGCATCTAACTTTTCGGATGTTTCTGATGATTGGTCTATTACCTTTTCTATTTGGGGAAATAAAAACAGTAAACTAAATAAGTTTGAACATGATATTCTTCATATTAACGATCTCAATCTATTCGATACTGAAATAAAATTTAAAGATATCAAAAAAGTTTATAATACCGATAACGTAATTAGCTCAAATGAATGGGTAAAAGATGAGTCAACCATCAAAACTAAAATTTTTACTATGAAATCCGCTCTTCAATTAGGTAATAAAGAAAAACATGTTATCCAGGATATGATTATGGAACTAATAACTCACAATAATAATTGTAAAGCTAATAATCAACAGGTTTATTTTTTGAGTCGACCCTCAAACAATGATAACGGTAGATCAGTAACTCGTAGAAATGTATTCAAATCAACAGCTTTGTTCACGGCGAGAAGAATAATTTATGGAAATTGGATCAATTGGTATGATGAATATCTAGCACCAAATGAAGAACACGAACAATATGAACAATTCAAATATGACTCCTTGGTTTACTCACTTTTCGAGTCCAAATCAAATCAATCCTCCCTCCGCCAAGTAACATACAAAGACAAACTTTGGGATATCAAAAACGAGTTCTTTTGGATGTCAGTGGATGAGATGAAGCAACTTGCAGATGACAATGGTTATGATGGTCTATACAACGACGCAAGGACTTCACCCAACCGTCATGTGTATAACCTGTTGTTTGGTGAAGAACGTATCTACGACAAACTATCTCCTGATGCCAAACTTGTTCTTGACAAGGCTTCGGAACTTGTTCGTAAGTCCATTCAGGCTCGACAACTCATGTCCGACAACGAAAACCATTTGGACTCGTGGGATGCTGGTTATGCGCAACTTAAACTTGTATGGAAGGAATATTTCTCTGAGGAGTTCAAGGAATTCCGTCAGATGTACAAGAATTTGGAAGATCGGATGCGACCTTTGGTTTATGAACTTGGATTTTTAATGAAATAAAAATGAACCACTCAAAACATCAATCGAAATTATTAGAGGTTGCATTCAAATGGTTGTACATTGAATATGAAGAGTATCACCTATACTTCGACACACCTGAAAAACGATTCGAATATACACCGAGATCTATTTGGTTAATAAATCCAAAAACAAATGAATGGTGTTTTGAATTGGAAAATGGAGGACATCTATGGTATTTTTATGAAGTTAAAAAACAATTTCTAGAGATTTTTCCGATTGAATCATCTCAATTTGAGTTAATTATAAAGATGTGGGTGGAGGATGTTCTCAAAAGAGGTGTATCAACAACCTGCAATTCGTTCGGCTCGTTCACGATGAAGGTGGAGGATGTTCTCAAAAGAGGTGTATCAACAACAAATCATTTCTACGATGACGTTACGATTGAGGTGGAGGATGTCATCAAAAGAGGTGCATCATTCACATAGTAATACCTCAAATTTTTTTGTAAATTAAATAATTTTCTTATATATTTGTATTATGGAAAATTCGTATGGGTGTTATACTTGGAATCACAGGGTGATGAGACGTAACACAAAATATGGAGTATATTACGGTGTTCACGAAGTTTATTATGACTCTAACGGAAATGTTAATGGGTATACCATTAACCCTGTTACTATTTCGGGTGATAATATTGAAGATATTAAAGAGTATTTGAAAATGATAGAAAATTGTTTGGATAAAGAAATTTTGGATTATGATGAAGAAGAAAAAAATGAAATTTTGAGACAAAAAATTGAAGAAGGTCTCAATTCTGATATTTCGGACTACGATCTCGATGATTTTTTGGAGAACCTGAAAAATAAACCCAAGTGATATTTGAAAAATCCAACCTTTATATTTAAATTCATAAAAAACAAAAAAAATGGCAAGTGAAGTAACCAATAACATCCGTGTTGTCGGAAATGAAAAAGTTCAAGAAAGATTCAAAGAGTATGTTGAATCGTTGAAGGAATTGGAATACAAAGACATTGTAGGATTTGCAAAAGTATTCTATAAAAACCCTGAAATCAGTGAAGATGGTGAAATTCTTTACCAATGGAATGAAGAGAATATGGGAACAAGATGGGCGTACTTTGAATACATTTTAGACGACACTGAGATTAAAGTAACATCGGAATCGTTTCCCGCCACAAACTTTACAACACATCTTTATAATCTTTTGGTTGATTTGGATCCCAACCTTGCGATAGAGAACAGATTTGAAGACGATGAATATGAAGCAGTTGGTGGTATGTTGGTACACAAAGGTTTTGTATATAATGACGAAGAACATTTTGAATACCCCAACTCAGATGATATGGATGATGATGAATCATTTGAAGCCAATGAGATGGATTTCTATGATGAGGTAGCAGATTTTCAAAACTCATGTATCGATGAGGGGTATGTTTCTATTGATTCAGGAGGTGCGGAACCAATTACATATACAGAAAATATTCAATAAGATGACCGAAAAAGATCTGATCAGTTTGGGGTTTCAAAGAGAGGACTCACCAGATGAGTCTTCTCCCTTCTTTTATTACATTTATGAACTCGGAGATTTCACTCTCATCACAAACACAAATGATGAAGCGGGTGAAAATAATTGGTATGTTGAAATTTTTGACTATCTCGATTTCCAATATAAAGATATTCAAGATATTAAAAACTTGCTCGATATTTTAAAAATCGGTTTAAAAACTACATAAGATGGGCATCGGATCTGTATTAATCTTGTTCTTTATCTTTGGAATGATCGTTATTTTCATTTCTGACTATTTGCTTGCTCCTTTGGATATTTGGAGAAGTATTTGGTCAAAAAATGAGGTGACACGAGGTTTCGGATTTGGGGCTGCCTATCGTCTTATCAAACTTTTCTCTTGGATTTCAATAAATTCATTTTTAATTTATTGTATCGCTGAAGTCATTCCCGACGGACATTGGACTGGTGTCTTTGCTTTGTTCTTCTTGTTCTTTTTATTTTTCTATCCATCATTGTATGACCGACCCATCTTCAAATTCTTGAATATTTTTTATTCTTTCAATGAAATGGAGTCTGGTGTTTATCTTATGGGAATCGGTGGTTCTGATAAAAAAAGAGAAAGGAGAACCAAGATTATTAACGATATGAGATCAAAGGTTTGAGTTTTCATACATTCTCATCTATATTTTAAAACATGACTGAACTTCTTAATAAAATAATCTGCTCTGATTCGATTGAATTTATGAGAGATAAGATGGATAAAAATTCAATTGACTTAATCGTTACAAGTTGTCCATATGGTGTAGGGATTGACTATGATAGTTGGGACGACGACAAACAATTTGAAGAATACAAAGACTTTTCAAGGGAATGGTTGGTTGAAGCTTTTCGTGTTTTGAAAGAGGACGGAAGAATTGCTCTTAACATTCCTTACGAAATCAACCGACAGAGTAAAGGTGGAAGGATCTTCTTCGTTTCTGAGATGTGGCAAATCATGAAAGAAATCGGATTTGGTTTCTTCGGTGTTGTAGATTTGGAAGAATCTTCACCCCACCGTTCGAAGACAACCGCATGGGGATCGTGGATGAGCCCTTCTTCACCTTATATCTATAACCCCAAAGAATGTGTTATTCTTGCATATAAATCCAAACACAAGAAGGTTGTCAAGGGAACACCACAATGGGACTTTCAAAATCAGATGGTGGAAGATCCCAAGACGGGAACTCAAAGAGAGAAAAAGGTCTATGACGAAAAAGACAAGAGGGACTTCATCGAACTTGTCTATGGTCAGTGGAACTATTTTGCTGACACCCGATCTCTAACCAAGGCCACTTTCTCTTTGGACATTCCTTGGAAGGCGATCAAGATTCTTTCCTATAAGGAAGACATCATCTTTGATCCCTTCAATGGGTCGGGAACTACATGTTTGGCTGCTGAAAAACTTGGAAGAAAATGGATTGGATGTGACATCAGTGAAAACTATTGTGAAGTTGCAAGAAAAAGAATCAAAGAATACCAAATCGAAAGGGATTCAAGCCTGAATCTCTTTTGTGAAGAAATTAAATCAGGAAGATTTTTAGACATATGATTAAACGATATAATTGTTTTTCGGAAGACCTTTATCAATATGCTCTCTCCGAAGGTGTGAAACAAACCAAAGATGGGATCTTATATTTCCCAACCGGCAAATTTACAGGACGATCTCCCAAAGATCGATATTTCTGTGAAGGTGAATATGTAAATCGAGTTGTGGATACCACAAGGGAAATCAACCAAGTAATTTCGAGGAAAACTTTTAAATACTTGAAATCTATGATGGAAGATTATCTCAAGAACGCACCAACCACTTATAAAACTTCAAGAGCTCTTTGTCATAACGAGAAATACCTTTCTTTGTTTGAACTGAACACGACCTACGCTTGGGCAAATCTGTTTTTCAACAACATGACCAATAACTCGGTTCAATATTTTAGACAACAGAAAGATTATTTCACAAGTTGGAAAATCCTTCATGCTCCCGACTTTGTGGCACCCTTCTATGAAGAAGTCAAAAACTCCAATTTTGTAATTATCGATTTTGAAGATAAAACCATTTTGATTGGAGGAACCAGTTATACAGGTGAAATCAAAAAAAGTATCTTTACAGTCCTTAATACAATCTTAATTGATGAAGGTGTTCTTCCGATGCATTGTTCGGCAAATGCGAACACAAAAAAAGGAAAAGGTGTGAATCTTTTCTTTGGACTTTCAGGAACTGGTAAGACAACCCTTTCTTCTGACCCTGATAAATTCTTTATCGGAGACGATGAACATGGTTGGTTTGATGATGAGGTATTTAATTTTGAAGGGGGATGTTATGCAAAATTAATCAACCTCAAACAAGAAAACGAACCCATCATTTGGGAAGCCCTTCATTCTGAATCAAGATTTACACATATCAATACCACCCTGATGGAAAACATCGTTGTTGATGAAGAGGGAACACCTGACTTCTCTGATGCTTCTATCACAGAAAACATCCGAGCGTCTTATCCATTAGATCAAATACCCGAAGAGTATATGGTTGATAAAATCGGTCAAGGAAAAAAGGTTGAAAACATATTCTTTTTATCTTTCGATGCTTTTGGTGTCTTACCTCCCATCTCGAAACTCGATCTTGAAGATGCGGCTCGGTTTTTTAAGATGGGATATACCTCAAAAGTGGCGGGAACGGAAGTTGGAATTACCGAACCAACCGTTGTTTTCTCCACCTGTTTTGGATCTCCCTTCCTTCCACGAAAGGTGGATGATTATGTCGATCTCTTTAAGAAAAAGGTTCAAGAGTCGGGATGTAATGTGTGGTTGGTCAATACAGGATTCGACGAAAACCTAAAAAGATATCCGATTGATATAACAAGAAAGGTCATCAACGGAGTTATCAACGGTAGGTATTCACAACAAGTATTTGACTTTAACGGACTCAAAATTCCCAACCGAATTGAAGACCTTGACCTTCATACCCTAAGACCTGATGTGGAACAAGAACGAGTGGATAAACTATTCGAACTTTTTGAAGAACAAAATTAACCCCTCTTAACGAGGGGTTTTTTCATTTTGATTGTATTTATCAATAAAATATAATCTTATGGCGAGAATCACATCAGATCCTGAAGAACAGGAAAGAATTTTGAAATTACATTTGGAAGCAACCAAAAGACATTACCTTAAAGAACAAGCTCCCGACTTTGAAGAAAAAAAAGCAATTCAATGTTTTTTAAATAAAGTTGTTAAGGCTGGTCTTGAGGTCGATGGAATGCATGGAAAGGCAACAGAAAACGCAATTTCCAAATATCAATCTATGAGAAAAGTATATCCTGCCGACGGGGTTTGGGGACCTGATACAAAAAAAGCAATGACAAAATCTGATATATTGGTCATGGAAGAATGTGCGAGGGAACACGGAACTATTATCGATAAAATAATGAAGTTCATTGGAATCGGATGAAAATTCATATAACCGAATCGGAGAAGGAAAGAATCAAAAAGGTTCATGGAATCCAAGAACAAGGATGGCTAACCTATTATTTCGATAAGATTGGTGATTTTTTGGGAATGGATGATTCGGAGGAAGTGCAAAAAAAAACAACTACACCATCCACATCCTCATCATCATCCTACAGCTCGCCACTTCCCGATTCTTTGGTTCAACATATTAAGCAACACGAATCATTTGTACCATATACTTATTACGACGGAACTTTCCCAACAGTTAACGCATCGGTAGATAAGAAAAAAAGAGGAACCTTAACGATTGGATATGGTACAACTGATCCAAAATATGCCAAGATTGGTAATACCATTTCCGAAAGGGAGGCAACTAATTTATTGAAAAACCATTTGAATGTAGAATGTAAAGAGTGTGTAGGGAGATGGAAAAAAGACAATAATATTAAAGATTTAGATAAAAATATTGTATTGTCTCTCATGGATATGATTTATGTGAAAGGATGTGGTGGATTCAGAAATTCTGAAGTTGCCAACTTGTTAGAAAAAGAAGATTACAAAGGTGCAAAAAATGCAATAAAGAATGGAAATTGGGGGAGTGATGATAGAAGAAACGACAATATAAATAAATTTTTCTGTAAATCAGGATTGTGCAAATGAAAAAGTTAATCAACGAGGGGGGTTTGAGAGATATTAGAGCGTTGGCAAAAAGATATCCAAAGGCTAAAATCTATTTCCACCAAGATTTAGATGGTGTCACAACAGCAATAGCCATGAGAGATTATCTCAAATCGAACGGTATTGAGGTTGTTGATACCGAAATTATTCAATACGGTGATAGAGAATTTGCTGTTAAGAAATTGGACGCTCAAGGTGATACGATGCCAGTCCTTGTTGATTTTGCACATGGGAAACCCATGTTCACCATACATACTGACCACCACGACAGACAAGCAGGTGCCGAAGACACCAAATCAAAGTCCTTTAGATCTGCACGATCAAATGTTGAAACAATATCTCAGGTCGTATCTCCAAAAGATATTTTTACATCGGAAGATATAAAATTGATCTCCACCGTTGATTCGGCAAACTTCAAACCCTATGGAATTCAACCAAAAGATGTTATGAATTATATTTTAAAGTTGGATAAAGAAGGAACACTTGAGAAAAACAAAATGGCTTTAGGACTTCTAACCAACAAACTTATGTTGGCTTACAAAAACAAACATGGATTTATGGAAGAATTGGTTATGAAATCTTCACCATCACTTTTGAATATTTACCAAAATATCAAAAAGATTGCAAAAAACAAAAATTATGCAACTCCCGAAGAGATGATGAGAAACCAAGAAACATATATTCAACAACAAAAGGACTCGCCAAATGTTGTATTTGAAGATGGAATCATCAAACAATATGGAGGTGGATCATTGTTCAAACCAGGTTCTTATGATAGATACACACCCTTTGAAAATTATCCTGATGCGAACTTTTTGATTATTGCTTGGCCGATGGGATTGGTTCAAGCAAGTTGTAACCCATTCAAAGAGGATCGAGCGTTGAAAGGGATCGACCTTGGTGAAATAAAAGACGAGATTTTGGCGGAGAATATGGATTGGATGAAAAAGGAGATGGTTCCTCTTTCCACACTCAAATGGATTTCAGAAACTTCAGCAGGACCATCGAGTGTTGGTTTTACATCTTCGGACTTGAAGGCGTTCTATATGGATAAAGTTCAAACTGGAAATGAGGAATATATTTCTCGTCTTGATGAAATTATGGATAAGAAATTTAAAGAACTGAATGAGGAAGAACTCATGATATTGGATTCATTCGCCATACCTTTCTATGACTTGGTTGTCGAAAACTCCGGAGGTCACAGATGTATTACAAATCTTTCGGGTTTGAATTATCTTAGAAGATCTAAAAGACCACCACAGGAATCCTATAGCAGAGAGCCGGGCACTGAAGCAAAATTTGTTCAAGGAGTTAAATTCTTCCAAGAGCAATTCTTTAACAAACTTAAGGAAAGAGTTCAAAATTCGGAACAACCTTCAGAAGATCAATCCTGAAGTATTTCGAAGGGATCACCTTCTTTGATTTGATGGTCTTCGCAGTATCCACCAGGTACTTCTAAAACAATATTTCCTATTCCAACATATTTTTCACAATCTTCTAAATAACAAGGAGGACAGTCGTAATGTATTTTATTCACCTTGTTTTTATTGATGAAAATAATATCCAAAGGAATCACACAATCCTTCATCCAAAATGAATGTGACAAACTGTTCATAAGAAAAACCATTGAATCAAAATCTTCAAAAGTTTTGTTCATCATGCCTTCTTCTATTTGTGGTTGAGTCGCACAAACCTTAGCCGATAAGACATTATCCTTCAATTTTACTTTTGTAATCATATAGATAAATATATGTCTTTTGTGTTCAAAAATGTATAAGTCTTGATTTAATCGGTTTTTGATGTTAAACTTATCTCTACATCAATCATCTAAACAATGAGAAGATCAGCCGGAATACTCGTAAGAAATGGAAATGAAGTCCTACTTTGTAAAAGAAGTGACGACTGCAAAACCCTCGTAGGACATTGGTCTATACCTGGTGGTGGAATAGAAAAGAACGAATCAAGCCAAAGTGCCGCCATCAGAGAGTTTCTTGAAGAAACAAACGCATACATCAATGAACCAATGATTTTAGTTGGAACTTCAGTTGATGAAGAAACTTCACATAAAATGGATGTATTTTTAGTTGATATTGATGGAAGAATTCCCATATCTTTACAAGACGCAAGAGATGGATTTGAGCATACAGAATGTAGATATTTCCCAACGGACGATTTACCAACTCCTATGCCGAATGGTCTAAAACAAATAATTAATAACCTTTAAAAAACAAAAAAATGGCAGTAACAACAGGAGACAAGGTAAAAGTTCATTATCGTGGAACTTTGACAGAAAATGGACTTGAGTTTGATAGTTCATATGGGAGAAATGAAACTTTAGATTTTGAAGTCGGAAGTGGTCAGATGATTCAAGGATTTGATAAAGCCCTCATCGGAATGGAAAAGGGCGATGTGAAAGAAATTACAATTCCTGCCGCTGAAGCATATGGGGAATCCAGAGAAGAAGCAATCCAAAATGTACCTAAAACCAATTTCCCACCCGACTTTGACGGTAAAATCGGATCGATGGTTCAAGGTCAAAATCAACTTGGACAACCAATTCAAGCGTTGATTATTGAAGAACAAGATGATTCCTATGTATTGGATTTTAATCATCCACTTGCGGGTAAAGAACTCAATTTCTCAATTGAACTCGTTGATGTTGAATAAAAAATAAACCATAAACAAAACTAAAATGGAAGTAAAACGAAGATTGATTGAAGCTTTACGACTGAAGTACAGAGCTGATATGGAACTTGCGGCAGCGGCGTTACAAGTATATCTTGATCGACCTGCAGGAATCGGAGAACATCCACAAATCTTAGATGAGATGGATAAACTTGTTGAAGAGTATTCAAATGCAAAAGACAAATTGCACTCAATTGAAGATGGAACTTTAATCTAACTATTATGAACAAGGAAAACTTAAGTAAGCTGTGGGAAATAACTAAAAAAGTAATTAATTATGCCTTTCTTTTGATTGTGTTGGGGACGGGGTTTTACATTGGGAAAATGTATTCAGAATACTTTCCGGATGATGAACAAGACCACCCCACCTCTTCAAAAGATGTGTCAATAGCGATTGACGATCATAACCGTATATTTATTATAGATAAGGATTCAGGTGAATACCAGGTCTTAAGTGACTCGGTAGGGGTAACCATTTTCAAAATGTATGCCTCACGCATCTATAACACACAACCAAAGTAAAAAAAATGGAAAAAGTAAAATTCATAACCGTCTCAATTATTTTTTTAGTTGCGGCAACTATATTTGACCATCAAAAGATCAAATCTGACAACACTCAAATGAATGTTGAAACGGCATCAATTTTACCAAATACCGAACCCCCCTGTATTCAGATGTATTATTATATAGAAAAATATTCTCAAAAATACGATATACCAAGAAAATATGCATATGGGATTGCTTACAAAGAAACTGGATACAGGGGGCCTTTTCATTGGCATTACAATCACAGACTCACAAGTTCTGCAGGTGCGCTCGGACCAATGCAAATCATGCCAACCACCGCAACTCACATCAATGGGAAGAGAGTTTCAAATGAAAAACTAAAAACCGATATTGAATACAATGTCGAAACTTCCATGAAACTCCTCAAAGTTCTAAAAGAAAAATACGGGAGTTGGGAAGTTGCTTTTGGAGCTTACAATACAGGACGACCGATGGTGAATGAATATGCCCACGATGTTTATCGGTTCGAACCAAACTGGTAAATAATTAACCCCTCACTTAACGAGGGGTTTTTTCTTAAATAAAATTTGACATAAATAAAATTAAAATATATAATTAGTCATCTTTAAACAACATGAAAGTAAAATTGGAATACATTTGGTTGGATGGTTATGAACCTGAACCCAACCTCAGAAGTAAAGTTAAGGTAATTGACTCTCCGTCTCACCAAACTGCAGGAAAAAAAGTAGAGTTTGTCACTTTGGAAGATTGTCCTGAGTGGTCATTCGATGGATCTTCAACACATCAAGCGGAGGGTAGTTTCTCTGATTGTGTATTGAAACCTGTTCGTCTTTATCTAAACCCTTTGAATAGAGGTGTGATCCCCTCTTATTTCGTCTTGTGTGAGGTTTATCTCCCCGATGGAACCCCACACCCTACAAACACCCGATCGTTGATTGGCGAGGAGCAAGAAGATATTTGGTTTGGATTCGAACAAGAATATACCCTTGTAAAAGACGGACGACCACTTGGATTTCCGAACAACGGATATCCTGAACCACAAGGTAAATACTACTGTGGTGTAGGAAATGGTCAGGTCAATGGACGAACTTTTGTTGATGAACACATGGAGATGTGTATCTTGGCAGGGATTGAAATCACTGGAACAAACGCTGAGGTGATGTTGGGGCAATGGGAATATCAGGTCTTTAGTCAGGGAAAGAAAAGAGCGGGTGATGATCTTTGGGTCACTCGGTATATTCTTGAACAGATGTCCGAAAATTATGGTTTTGAAATCGAACTT